>Ga0307517_10011963_pt1 | contig 11974 bp, 17 predicted proteins | sample 23_EM_MG_FD_194515 | JGI IMG/M metagenome (GOLD analysis project Ga0307517, IMG submission 194515) | Populus trichocarpa ectomycorrhiza microbial communities from riparian zone in the Pacific Northwest, United States - 23_EM | ecosystem: Host-associated > Plants > Roots > Unclassified | place... | reverse complement strand
GAGGGTTGTACACCGAGGATGGGAACGAAGCCGCAGCGCACTTGATCATTTCGACAAATCTAGAAATGCCCCTCATTAGAAGTGCCATCAGAAACTTTCGAGTGGAATACCGACCCCGAGGAATTGTGTACGCAAGTACCGCCCAAGAGAAGCCTAAGCCCTGCGGGGGTGCTAGCAGGGCCCGTGGTGCCGCTTGGGTTTGACGACGCCTCGTTAAGCAGCGCTACCGTCCGGGCTTCCTCGAATGTCGCGCCGCCGATGATGAAGATAATGACATCTTGTGGCCGCTGTAGCCCCGCGTTCATTCCAGCGCCTTCGATGAATGGGTAGCTCGCCTCCCGTAGTTTTCCTTTGAAGAGGTTTTCCAAAATTCGCGATAAGTGGGGAGCATGCTGCATGTAGACGTTTTCGATGCCCTTGAGCCCTTTTAGTGCTGACCTTCCCATAGCGAGAAGGCTGTCGGTCGAGAAGAGGTCGTCCTGGCGTTGATCTGACCCGGCAATGTTCATCAGCACGTATACGAGCTGTTCCAGCACAATGAGAAAGATGATCCGCAACCAGCGTGTATTGTACAGACCTTAGCATCCTCTCGGTCGACGCCGTTCTTGAGTGCCAACTCAATCAGGGAAGCAATGTTGTTCGCCGCTTGCGTCCTCTGGTGCCGCAGTGCGTAAAGACAGACAAGCCTCAACTTGTTGAAAGGAGGAATCGTGGGATCCGCGATCAGGTCCTGGACCGACTTCAAATCCGCGCCCTGGCCACCACTCGCAAGGCCTTGTTCAACCTCGCCAACTGTCAGGAGTTTGTCACGCTCCACCAGTCGGCTGAGTTCTCCCACAATCGCGACATGTTTACTAACGTTGCCACCAAGTTTTCTGAACTCAGGATACTCTTCGACGAACCGTTTCATGTCCTCGATGGATTGGATGTTTGATGGAGCGTGAGCTTGGGATTTGGATTGGTACATCTGGACGTATGTCTTGAGGTGTGTTCCTAGGTCACCAAACGTGGCGAGATGATGTGCCTGGAAGAAAGAGTCTGTACTTGTCGACAGTGTGACCTCCTAAGAGAGATTTGAGGATATCCATCACGTTCAGGCCAGTGGAAGACACTCACTGCGAGCTCCGGTCGAATGTCCGGAACGAGGCCGAGGTTCACTCGACCGTTATTTATTCCAATAAGTTCGTGTACCATCGCTTGGTAGGTCCATTGTGAGAGTAGCGGGGTTACTGGATCGTTTCTTCGGTCGAGAATCAAAAGCAAAGGTGCGACCTGCGTCAGACGGAAGTCAAATAGAGAGGCTTCTGATTGTATCCTGTGCTAAAAGATGCTCAGAACATGGTTTGGGCACACCAAGTCCAAGCAGACCTGAATCTCAACTCCCAGTTTCTTTGCCATCGGACTCATGGATTCATATCGAATCACGGGTTTCTTCTTGAGGCTGAGTAGCACCGCGGTAATACCCTGCACGGCACGCTCCAGGGCTTTCGGGTCCCAGGTTGTTGGTGAAGAGCCGTACAAAGGACGATCCGCTGTCGGCGTGTGCCCGACCGAGAAGAGGGATGGAAGGATTGGGATATAATCTGCGAAGTGTTCCTGATGAAACATGAGAAACAGACGGAACCGCAAACCACCTTGCCGCACCTGCACTTCTCTCACAACCTCGTATTCGTCGACGTCCGCCAGTCGTTCAATCGCGGTTTTGGTCAATATGTTGCTGAAGTCTGGGTGGCGAGCGGTTTAGGGTCGGCACGGAGAACACAAGGAGACAACGTACTGACAGAGATAGTATTCCCCGTACTTCGGTTCTCTCAATTCGGCTGCCAACGCTTCTAGGCTATCTTCGTTCGGCTGGAGGAAGCAGACACACTTCATGTGCGCCATCCGATCGCGTTTCTTGTTGTCTATTCTGTCTGTTAGGTAGACTTGATGCGATAACAGGGTTGACTGAGTGGATGCCGAAGAGACAATTGGTGTCTACGAAATCCGCACGGAGTTAGCTCTTGCGCAGCGGAGTGGGCGGCACGTCTCCACGCACTGTATGTGTATCCAGGAGCAAGACCTTCATCGCCGAGGGTTCCGAGACCATCCTTGTGATGTACGCTTCGACAGCCTTGAACACGTCCATCTTGCCCGGCGTATTCGCACAAAGTTTTGAGATAAACGAACGCCTTTGAACCCTCGAAGCTGCCCGTAAATGGGATGCACCTGGAGATCGGCGTTGGCAGTTGGTTCACACGCCCACTGGCGGTGACCTTTGCGCGCGGCCTGTCTTTCTTCCCCTCCTCTCCCACCAACCCAACCTGTTCATCGCCCAATGTCCAAGTCGTCCGCCCCGGACCCCAACACTGCAGCTGTCAACGTCAATGGCGACGACACCCAGCACACTAACACTCAACCGGTACAATCATCCAACTCTGGTTCCTCCAATTCTATGGCAATGGATACTGCCCAGTCTCTTCGAGATGCTGCCCTGCGTACTCTCAAAGCGAAGCGGAAGAGGTCTCCAGGTCATGCACAGAACTTACCTACTGCTCCTAGCCGCATGAGACCAACGGCCAACATCGCTCCGCCGAGTATTGAACTGGACTATGGCAACAATGAGCCGACTACCACCCCTATCAAACCGCCTATGGACCCTGCTAAGGCGACACCTACCCTTCAGCCGCCACCTGTCGTTGACCCAACCCCCAGAGAAGAAGGTGAAATCAGTGACTCGGAAAGTACCCCGACCGTGTTTGCAAGACATTCCCCTCCCAACCCAACAGCCAGATCATTCCAACCTTCGCGTTCCATCACTCCCGCGAAACCTCCAACTCCAGTGATAACGAGGGACGTTAAAGTCGTGACCGAGGGAGCTGACGTGAAACTAGAACCCACGTCCCCTATCATCGCCGTGGATGTTTCAGCACCCCGACCACCCACCACTACTAGAAGTAGCCCTGAAATTCCGGGTTTGTCTATGCCTCACTATGTGGTCGACGCAAATCATATTAGGCCTGGCCTCTCGCGTTCGTCAACTTTTCACCCATCTGAACCGTTGCTTACATAAGCCACAGTTACGCAGGAACAATACGACCTTTCGAAGGGTATCATTCTCGACTTGCTCGGTGTGGGCGTACCGCCAGAGTATCTTATCCAGTGCGGCTTGAGCAGGGAGTTGATCTATTTTACCTTCACTGAGCTCAGGTTGAGGTTACCGGTGGGCTTTGATACCGCTGGGATCCCACAGTATTCTCCAGAGTTCCTCGAGTCGCTCTTTGAGTCTCAGAAGCCCGCGGGAAAGCCGGATGCCGTCGGCCCTGTGTCACGCATACAGGAACAACCTGTCCAATGGACAGACAGACAGGCCGATATTCCCTCTGGTTCAACATCCATCGCCCCTTCAATATCTGTTTCTGGCAGCCCCAGTCTACTCGACATCGAACAACAACGTCGTCGTGAGCTACTTGCTCGTAAGGCTGTCATAGCGTCGCGGAACGGAAAACAGCCACAAACTTCAGCGCCACGTACGCCCTCCCCCCGGTCTACCAACGCTTCCTCTGTCAACACACCATTCAAAGATGTCGAGATGGCATCTGCCGAGATTACTCCAACAGCGACCGTGGATGATTTCTTGAATACTATCGGACCCAACCAGCCCTCGACCGTTCACAAACCCTCGGAATCTCCACCACCAGCAAAGACCGAATCTGATGGGATGAATGTCGATGAAATACCTGGCCTCGGCGGAGTCTGGCCCTCCGAGGAGTTGGATAAGCCTGTTGTTGAACCTCCTCCAGGACCTGTCCCAACTAGCGCACCATCCACGTCCACCCTCCCCCCTGATACCCCCAGTTCTACCGGGACTCCAACAGGAGCGCTTTCCAGTGGAGAATCGACGCCCTTACTCCTTGAGGACAGCACCATCCCTCAACGTCGAGGCACTAAGCGACCTGTTGCCGCGGATTTTGTCGATGCGGAGCGATTTCATACGCATACGTACTATCCATCATTTTCGAATGGGCAATCACAAACGTACCCCTCGTACGCGAAGCGGAAGACAGGAGGGTTCGCTGGAATCACCAGTGCACGTCGTTGTGTCATCGACCTGAGCGACAGTGAAGACGAGGAGTACTCGGAGGACGCGGACACACCCCCTCAACCCAGGTCCCTTCCCCCGAGTCGACATGGCTCGTTCAACTCACTCTTCACGACAAATGGATCATTCAGTACCACGAACACCCCACCTCCGGTAGGGGGTAACTCACTGTCTGGAGCGACCTTACTTGAGAAGGAGTTGGAGATCAAGAGGATGAGAGAGATGATTGCTCAGAAGGAACAAATGAGGCTCCGGAAGCTCGTGGGTATCGCTACATGATATATCTTCGTTACGTTGATCGAGCAGTGATAGATTTCTGCGCGAAATACGCCGGGAAAGAGCTCAACGTCGGGTGTCCCCAACGCCGCCACTCCCGAACCTGCCCCTTCCACACCTGTTCCCCAGGATGAGGACATCCCCCCTCCGCCGCCTTATGATGATGTTGTTATGGAGGATGCGGCAGCAGTTGAGACGCGTACGTTGCACTCCTTTCTGTTGTGTGCCTTGAATTGATCCTACAGATAGCTCGCATCACAGTGGAGGACGTGGACGATGGACCACCTCTAACAGACACTCGTATCGTAACGGACGATGATAAAGGCGAGTTTCTTTTCCAACGTCTGTCGCGGCATGGGCACCCCCGCCCTCCCGTTCCCCCGTGTCACTAACTATCCCACCCGACACCATCATTGTTTACATGAAAAACAGGCGTTGCTCTTGAACCGGCAAGGACTTTTATGCAATCTGCATTACAGGATCAGCCCTGATGTGACATCCCTTGTTTCCTGTGTTTCTTTCTTTTTCCCTCTCTTCCTTTCTCTCTAGCCCATTCAACCGCCCGAAACACGTGGAGTGGGTGGTGATGCCACTGAGTCCGGTGCACCAGTGCCGGAAGCCGACGATGCGGTTCCTGGTCCGTCGTCGGCTCAGGTGCGTAGATGATCCTCTTGCTTGGATGGTGCGAGTCTCCCTGTCCGCTGAGCCGCCTTTTTCATAGGAAAATGCGACGGAACCGAGCGACGAAGAGGATACGATGAACCTCGGTGCGAACCCAACCGATGATGTCGACAACGGACAGGCAATCGCGTCTGGGTCCGGCGAGAGGTGGACCACATATCAATCTCCGCTTCAGTCGTATCCTTTCTCTCGTTGGCACTTACACCTCACAGACCCGAGTGACTTTTCGCGCGCGTCGATGGGTGGCAGCGTTTCGATATTGACACCTTCAGGATCTTTTAGCAGTAACTGTGCCAGTGGACCGGGATCGGTTGATCCGAAGGATGCCGTAGTTGCAGGCGATTTGTTGAGATCTTTGAAGATGGTTACACTTTTCAAGAACCTCGACCCGGATAGACGGATCTGTCAGTTTGAGATACCTGGTGGAGGAGTGTGTCGGGATGACAAGTGTGAGGATTTGCACCTCGAGAGGGAGTTGGAAACATGGGAACCAAGTGGTGCGTCGAGAATTCCTTGAGATGGTGTTCTGTTCACTCTCTCCATGCTCACTCGTTGGTCCATGACCTTTGCTTGGTTCGGCTTCCCTCCCGTGTTCAACGCCCGGTTTCTGTTCCTTCTTTCTCCGTTCCCCCCTCCACAGATGACGATACAGCCCAGTACCTATTCGAGGCGTTCGCGACGTCAGGTCAGGATCGATGGTCAAGAAGGAGCTCGACGGACATTAAGAACGCTTTGGAGGAGACTCGAACGAGGAAGGAAACGATGGAGCTGGGATTTGAAGACCGCATCTCGGCGGCACTGTTGATCCTCGGGGTCTGATAGGACACTGAGTGGACGATCTCGGCGTCCTCCGTGAGCGCATTTTTTGTCCCTTCCCTCTTGGAGGGTCGTGGAACCGCGCGTGTGGCTTGGAAAGAACGATCTCGAATGTCAAAAGAAAGAGGAAGAGCCCTTGATGTGTCTTGAACACTGGCCACCCGTGAAGTATCCTTTCGGTCTCTGCCGTTTTGTTTAGTCTATCTGTTTTCTTCTCGCTTTCCTGTGGTCTTTTTTACGTTTGGATTTGTTTTCCTTGTTGGATGTGTTTGAAAAAAAACGTTTTGAACTTTTCGTGAAAACATGAGTGAGAAATTGAGGTTACGTGGTTTTGCCGAGCCGGGGGGTGGCTGTACGACGGAAAATTAAGGCGATCTTCACTTCCCCCGGGCTTCCCAGCTGTACCTGACCTCGACCCCGCCCATCTTTCTCTCTTGGCGACTCTGAGTCTGTCCGCGCACGGTGACCACAAGACCCCGGCCGTTGGTGTATTCGCTGGGTGGGGTGGGAGCCCCCTTTCTATAGCGGTGCAGGATCAACGCGCGGCTGAATGTCTCGCTGAGGGGATTGAGACCGGGGGCAGAGAGAGTGGTGATGGGGCTTGGCCGGTCTAAATGCACACTGGGACCTGAGCGGATATGAGCTCTGACGTTTTTCTCTCGCTTCTCTGCTGGCTATACGATGAGATTCGAGACTCGCCCCGAATCGCTTTAACGAAGGCCGGGTGCCCGGCATTCTCTGTTTCTCCATCCTTCTTTCTGCCCCATTCTCTATTTCCCGGTCTCTCTCAAATACCCCATGGCGGACTCGCAACCATCTGCTCCGACCCCCATCGTCTCCCCATCGCCTCTCCGCCCCCCTCCCAGACCGCCCCGGCTCAGACCCTCCTCCCGGTCCAGTTCCGTCGTCTCCGACCCGAACGGCTCCAACCAGAACACGACTTCCGAGCTCTGGGCAGACGTGACCCTTTCGACCTTCCCGCCCGAAGACAAGATCCCGATAACGACGCACAGGGAGTACCTACGGGGATCCTTCATCGATATGCACAAAGGCCCCACCGAGGCCGTTTCGCCTGTTAGAGAATTGAGTTCGCCGACCCTTGGGACTGGGGATACCACGCCCATCGACTATCTCGGCCTTGCGAAGAAGACCAGCGAGCGGGCGACCAGCATGACGTTTAGCGATCGCGGCTCGCAACGCGCGAAGAGGAGAAGTACGGTGAGGAGCGTGTTTTTGGTGCTCTCGTGCGCCGGTGCTATGATAATCAATGTGGGTAAACATGCGTTCCGGGGGAGCGCTTCTGCGCGTGCGGTTGTTGATTACTTTCCTGTCTTCTTAGACTGCAAATGCTACTGCTGTTTCTATTGCCCTTCCAACCATCGGGGAGGATTTGGACATTGATGAAGATCAGCTGCAATGGCTCGTCTCCTCGTATTCCCTCACAGCGGTATGTCGTTTTTTGGTGATCCAGCAATCAGCGAGTTTCTTATCTGCGGGCGGTTAGGGATGCCTGCTCCTGCTGCTCGGAAGACTGGCGGACCTTTATGGAAGGAAGAAAACGTTCGTCATCGGGGCCGCCTGGCTCGCCGCGTTCGCCATTGGCTGCTCATTTACCAGCAGTGGGTTGGAATTCTCTCCGCACGTGTTCCTTTCTCTGAGCCATCTCCCATCACAGACCCCATCACGATGATTGTCCTGCGTGCGCTCCAGGGAATCGGCGGAGCTGCCATCATCCCCGCGGCCGTGCGTCTACTTTCCCGTTTCGGCGACCATAGAATTGGGTTGGCTCACCCTTTTTCTGGAAATCCATAGATTGGGATTCTGGCGGAATCCTTCCCTCCTTCTCAGGCCCGATCAACAGCTTTTGCCACTTTCGGAGCGGGGGCGCCGATCGGTGAGCGCGATGTTGCAATCCGTTGATTCTGAACCGGCGGCTTGACTTGTGTCCGTGGGAACCACAGGATCCGTGTTTGGAACAACAATAGGTGCTGTTGTCGTGGAACTGACCGAGTGAGCCTCTATTGCCTGATTTCGACGGGTGATGAAGATGGCTGATGTCGCGACCCCAGTCAAAGTTGGCGATCCGTCTACTACGTTGCGGCAGGAATCGCCTTTTTAATCGCTGTCGGAGGTGCCCTCACCGTTGATCCTGACCAACCGTCCGACGAGAAAGACAGACGGGTGGATTGGATTGGTTCCGCATTGATAACATGCGGACTCGTGCTCATCATATTCGTGCTCAGCGATGGCGCCATTGCTCCTCAAGGCTGGCGCACCCCCTGTAAGTATCAATGTCGTTTGGCTTCGTCAACGGATCCGCGCACTTGGGCGCTGACATTAATTTTTCATCATCGTCATGTACAGACATCATCGGGTGTCTTGTGGCCGGCATCATCTTGACCGTCTTATTCTTCATTTGGAACGCATACCTCTCGAGGGTCCATACGGCCCAAGCCGCGAGGGGATCGTCGACGGCCTGGTGGCAACCCCCTCCGCTCATTCCTGGCAATTTGTGGTTCCGCGCTCATGGGCGGTTCATTGCGATTCTCCTCATCGTATTCTTGACGTGGTGTTCATTCTTGGCCAACAATTTCTGGGTGCGTGGTGTCCGCCTCTCTTTCTTCATTCTGCCGCTGATCTTGAACCTTGTTTGTGGGCGTATAGGTTCAGGTAAGAGTACCCGTGACCCGGGCGTGCTATATGTTATGTGATGAACCTTACGCCCCCCATTCGTAGTTGTTCTATCAGAGCTATCTTCGACTCTCGCCCATCCTCACAATGGTTCGGCTATTGCCTAGTTTCGTGACAGGCATCGCATGCAACGTCTTAATTGCTTTGTTGGTCGGAAGGGTTCCGGTCGTATACTTAATGGGTAAGTGGGAGTTGCTCGTTGCCATCTGCTGTGGGGGGAGGGGATTAAACGCCCACACAGGTGTCGGCACCCTTCTGACGGCGTTCGGGAGTATATTCTTCTCGCTCGTCCACGATGGCCAGTCCTATTGGTCGTACGGGTTCCCTAGTGCGGTGATTGTCGTGTTCGGCGCGGACTTTGTGTTCTCGAGTGGGACGCTCTTCATCGCCAAGTGTGCTCTTCCCCACGAACAGAGCGTGGCGGGAGCGCTCTTCACTGTTATGACTCAGGTATGCATTGACCGTATGCCTCCCTCTTCCCGATTCGTCTCCTCGCCCTGTCGTGACGGCGCTCAGATGACCTCTTTGTCCGATGGAAGCATCGGGCACGAGCTGATGTCGATCGATGTGGTGCTTGGGCCGTTTCAGCAGCCAGTGCTCGTTGATCCCATTTCCTCGTTTGGTTCCGTGCTGTTTGATTCCGAGGAGCTCTCTACTCTAATACAAGCCGGGAGAAGGACGCTAACTTGTTTTGGGCAGCTTGGGACCGCGTTCGGGCTGGCGATTACGACGATCGTCTACAACACCGTTCTGGAGAGGGATTCACTATCGCTTGGAGTGGACTTGGACGTGTCCGGGTCAGACGCGGCACCGCGGGCTGCACAGTTGCATGCGTATCAGGACGCAAATTGGGGGGCCTTCGCGTTTGGTGTGATGGGTGAGTTGACGTATTCGTTTCCTTCTTTGGGCCCTGCGCTCTTTTGTCCCTTGTGTTGTGGCGGTTCCCTCGGGTCCCCCATTCGTCCCAAACAGGGAAAGCCTGAGAAGGTCGTGATTGATTACGGCATGTGTTATTCTAAACTTGGCAGGTGACTGATGCACCCCTTCTCCTTTCATCCCACCGGGCTTCTCCCTTGCAGCGTGTTTGATCGCAATCGTGTCCATGGCAAAGGTGGGCATCGTCGGACAGAGAGGGGACGCAAAGCCAGAGGAGGACTCGGTCGAATTGGGAGAGCGTTAGGACAGTGCGATCAATAAAATAATTTGCGGACGACTGTATTGGGTCGGAGAATGAAAAATGATGGGATTTGCCATATACGGATGCAAGGGGATGTGATTTGAGAGATGGCTGCTTACTTATATAGATCGCCTGTTCTTTTTTCGCCCAACTTGGTCGTCGTCTCCCAACAAGGAACAGTTTCCCATTCCAGAAGGCTCGCCCACGCCATCCCATCGTCCTCTCCGTCCCTCTGCTCGTCCTCCCTCCCCTCCCTCCTCCCTCTCTCCCTCGCGCCGCTCTCTCCGTCTCGTCGCTGCGGACACCCCAGGAGCTCCTCGCCCACGCGATTTCTTGCGCCCTTTTTTTCCGACTCCGCGCGTCGACCGTCCTCCCTCTTTGGGCACACCCTTGTCCCACTTGCCTTTCTCGTCCTCCATAACAACATGCCGGATCCCGTCACATCCACTTCTGGACAAAATAAGCGTCCGCGTCCCGACCCCAGGAACGACGGCCTCCCTCCCGTCGGCGACAACGCCTTCATCCAAGACAACGATGCCGTCGACAGCGGTGGCGACGATGAAGAAGAGGAGGAAGGCGGCCGTCAGAAGGATAAGAAGGCCGGTCGTAGGAAAATCAAGATCGAGTTTATCCAGGACAAGTCGAGGAGACATATCACCTTCTCCAAGCGCAAGGCTGGTATCATGAAGAAGGTGCGCTCGAATATCTAGCTGGGGTGTATGTATGTGGGGCTGACGCGTCGCGCAACGCGTTGTTATTATTATTAGGCTTATGAACTTTCGACTTTGACTGGAACTCAAGTACTGTTACTCGTCGTGTCTGAAACCGGATTAGTGTACACTTTCACGACCGCGAAGCTTCAGCCGCTTGTCACTCAACCGGAGGGCAAGAACCTAATCCAAGCCTGTCTCAACGCGCCCCATGGTCAGCTGCCATCGCAGATGCCAGTCGGGTCGACCATCAATCGGTCAGGTGCCCCGGGTCCTCAGCCAATGGCGACCGCCGCCCAGACGAACGTTACCGGGGGGCTCTCTATCGGTTCTGGTGGACAGAAAGACGAGGATGCTGAACGTGATGAGGCGGATAGGGCCAATAAACGTCGTAGACGCGGCTCTGGCGCGACTCAGTCGTCGAACCCTCCCCCCAGTAACAATTCTACTACGAACAGCCGTGCCGCTCCACCCCAGTCCCCTCACTCGCCTAATGCACCGATCCCTGCACCTGCTCCTCCGATGAATATTCCTGGACAGAGATCTGGTGCGCCACCCCAGATGACTATGGGTTCGCCGCCACAATCCCACACCCACCCCCATCCGACACATCAAGCGCCCCAGAACACATACGCTCATCCTTCACCTTACCCTGGTCAACCTCAACCAGATCTTTACGCCGGACAGCCGATGATGGGCCCCGCTGGTTATGGATACACCCAACCCCAAGGCGGTCAAGGTCCTCCTCAGAACTCTCTACAACAAGGGGGACAACAGTGGGCGCAGGCCGTTCCTCAGAACAATCATTACACGAGGCGGTAACGGTGACCCTCGCTTGTTTGTTTCTTCTGCAGTTTGGTACGTGTCGCGGGCTACTCGTCTCCTATTCACCCGCGATCGACTTGTATTTTCGCATGATTGATGCACGGTTGTATGACTCTTGAAATACGCGGCCTTCTTCCTCTCTCACCTCGCTCTTGTTTTCGCTTCGTCTCGCCAAACCCCCCCGTTTCTTGATTCTTTGGACAACAAAGTTGGTTTTGTACCTCTCACCTCCTCACCCTCTTGACCAACCTCCCCCCTCCCTCCCTCCCCCAACTTCTCTTTGATTCCTGTGTAGTCCTTATACTTTGCAAATCTCGTGTCTGTCTATATGTTATGGCCATGGTCTTTCCTCACCCTCTGAGATATATACAATATACACCTCGTATGGAAAGCGCTTTCGTCCCTCCTCTGACGCGTGTTTCTTCTCTGATGGCCTTGCGCGATCCTGGATCTTGGGGCTCCGCGTCGGCCCAAAGCCACGGATCTCGATGAAGACGACGAACCGGTTTTGGGTTTAACTTTTCGGGTTTTGCATCCTAAAGGGGTAGGCCGGGTATAGGGACTGAGATCGGAAGAATGTCCATAGGTGGAAGGAAGGGGTGTGGGGTGAGGCGTGTGGTGTTTCCAGCGGCTACTTATGCGGCTACCGAGCTGCGACGACGGGTTTCGCTCAAGATGGGGAATTTCATAATACTTTGAAGGTTAAAAAAGTCTATC
>Ga0307517_10011962_pt1 | contig 11974 bp, 4 predicted proteins | sample 23_EM_MG_FD_194515 | JGI IMG/M metagenome (GOLD analysis project Ga0307517, IMG submission 194515) | Populus trichocarpa ectomycorrhiza microbial communities from riparian zone in the Pacific Northwest, United States - 23_EM | ecosystem: Host-associated > Plants > Roots > Unclassified | place... | reverse complement strand
GGGAACAGAAGGAACAAATCCTAATTTTCTATCTTACGACGGTGAACAAACTTTTGGGTTGGGTTTGATTCGGAATATAAGATGAAAGAGATAGATGCATGGTAAAAACAATATGTTAAATTCGTGAAAATAGAGACTAAAATCATTTTTGTCATTGTTTTTGGAATAAAATGAGTGAACTTTTTAAAGTTTTTTAGAAAAATAAAAATGTGTGCTTGGTATTTTGATGTTTTCTTCTGAAAATATATTAAAATATTTTTTAAAATTTTTGATATCAATACATTAAAATCATTAAAAAACATTAAAAATATATTAATTTGATACTTTTTCAAGTAAAACATATTTAAAAGCAGAAATTATTATATTTTTAAACACTTAGTAAAAATAAAAAGGACTTTAAACAAAAAAAAGACAAAGAAAGTATTAAGATTATGAAACTTAAACATATTTAAAAATGGAAGTTATTACACTTCCAAATGAAAGTATTAAGATTATAAAACTTAAAATTATTTAAAAGCAGAAAATATCGCAATTCTAAATACTTAGTAAAAATAAAAAGGATTGCTTTAAATCAAAAGAAAAGAAGAGAGTATTAAGAAATATAATATAATGCTAAAGTTTGAAATTTGAAACAATGGGATCAAATCCAAGACAAAAGAGAAAGGCTCCTTCCTTTTTGTTGCCACTTCCTCTGCTAAAATCTTGCAAATAATTGGCTTTGTCTTTCCAAAGGGTAACATAAAGATCCCACAAATATGATTTAATGTTTATAAATAACCTGCAAATCTAGAGATGACCTTCCTTGGAAAGATCAATCCCAGATTTTATAGCAATGTTCTAACTCCTAGCAAAAAATAAAATGACACCAGGAGTTTATAATTGATCGAGTTTGAGTTGATTTCAAATTGTTTGTGTTTTTATGTGTAAAAAATTAAATTAATATTTTTTATGATTTTGATCTGCTAACATCAAAAATAAAAAAATATTTTTTAATATATTTTTAATTAAAATGTACTCTTAAAAAATACGATATTTTTGGATGTCATGTCAAACAAAACTTCTAAATAATAATTAAATTTTATTTTTAATTAAAAAAACATTATTTCCTAATTTCTCTCTCTAAATTTCTAATTAAAGAGGACCTTTCTTTTGTCTTTTTTATTCCCCTTAACTTCGAAAAAACTTCCTGATTCTCCACGAATACCATTGCTTAACTTTCTGATGTCATGGAAAACTTCACAAAAATTAACAAAAACACATGATTCATAGAACTTAAAAAAATAAAAGATACTGAAATATGAGAAATAATTTGTTTGAAATCCTAATATAATAAATTATTGTGCGATGGAATTCATATTTTTTAGGGCAATAACCCATATTAAAAAAAAAAAAAAAAAGAAGCAGCAAAAGCACTGAGATCAAATTAAAAATATAAATTCCATGCACGATAATTTTTGTGCTGCTTTTTTTTTTTAGAGAGAATAAAAAGGGAATATAAAAGACAAAAGGAAAGTCCTCTTTGATTATAAATCTTGAGAGAGAAAGGAAATAATGCTTGTTATGAATTTTTTAATTAAGAAATACTTTTTTTTTTACAACAAACCATTTAATTTTAAAAAGGTTGGATAGGCTGTAACTAAGGATTCAAATAGATTTTCAAGAGGAAGTTTCAGGTTTAAACTTTTAAAAAATAAATATTGTCTGAATTAAATCTATAAATTAAATAATTAAAAAATATCCATTTAATGTCATTGTATTATTTCTATATAAATTTGGTAAATTCATTCATTAATTTGTTCGGATAAAATACATGGTTTTCTTATGTCTTCATTATAATCAGTCCAAAGTCCAAGATATTTGGTGCAATTTTTTTTTATAAAAAAAATCCAACAAATAAATATTATATTTATACTTTATATAAATTCAATATAATAATAATAAGTGATATAATATAGATTCAACATCACCGAACATTTGATCACATAGAATTATAAGATTTTATAATTTATATGTTTTAATGTTAATTGATGGTAATTTTTATCTTATAATAATAATAATAATTGTGATTGTTATTAAACTCATCTAAATTTGACAATTCCACTCAAAATCTAATTTTGATTAAATTTAATGAGAGTTAACTTTATTAAATTTAGGTGATCTAGTGTATCATTCCGTGATTTAATTAAAATCTGATTTAATTTAAAAATAAATAAATAAAAATTTAATTTTTGTTTTAAAATTAAAATGATATCGGTATTATTGAAAGAAAAGGATTACTGCTATCGCTGAAATAATTTTTTTATTTAAAAAAAGAGAAAAAGTTAAAAGGGCAATGAGCAATTTACACTTTTGCAGATGAACGACGTCGGTTTGACTCTTCTTTAGGATTCCAAAGGGAGATGATTGGCTAATGATTCCAGCAGGATCAATTTTGTTTGACGTTTCATCGTGAGTTCCAAAAGATAATCAAGTTTTGTCTCTTCAAAATCAGAAGAAAATGCCCTAAATATTCCAACGAAATACCAGACATGCCACTGGTCTTTGAAAGTTGACTGAGCTAACGTGTCATCTTGTCATGTCATAATTATTGGGATCCCAAAAAGTTGATCAGACACCGCAAATAAAAGCTTGCATGGGGGTAAAAGCGTCATTGACCACAATGAGTCACGTTACTCCCGTTTCTCTTATCCTCAAAAGAACTGAAGAAGGTTGAAAGTTAACGGAACGAAAGAGTTGTGTGGTGCTTGCTTCTTGGTGCCGTACGAGGATGTCCTACCTTTTGGTGCTGCCTATAACATGCAATTGAATCCCACCGTTCCAGTTCCAACGTGAGATCCATCATTTTTGGAGAGTTTTTGAGATTACAGTTTACTTTGTTTTTTAAAATATTTTTTTTATTTATATATTAAAATAATATCTTTATACCCAAGACTTTTTTTCATTTAAAATGATTTTGTAAGATATAATTAGTGATATTTTATTAGTTATTTTTTTAGATTTATAATAACACCGATTCATAATAATAAAAGTTGAATTCTGTACCTTTTTTTTGGAACTAAATCCTAAATTAAATTAATTTGACCATGTATTTACTCACATCTATAAATATACCACCAATTATGAAGCAAAACCATCCAATTGCTTGTTATAGCCATTCAATTATCTCACAATAAGCAACTCCACCATGGCTTGCTAGTTAGTTTTATAGTTGTATAGTTGCAAATCAAAAACTTGAATTCTGTACATTTTCTTTTCATTTTGACCAATTCTGTACATTTTCTTCCTATTTCCTTGTGAATAGAGCATATCATCGCTGAAAGACTTTTATCCCTTAATAAACCGATCCGGCGCGCTTAAATTAGTCGAGTTCCAGTGAATTTTTAGATACCAGGATTTAAAAATAAAAATTACTCATAATAAGTAAGGTAATGCTTCACTATCAACGTTGCCCTCCAAAGATTGCAAGCAATCTTCGAACTAAAATCCCTGTTAGGATCCACACAAGATTAACATCAGCAATGGGAAAATAAACAGGTAAAATCCATCAACGACAGAGCAAACAGAGGGGCTTTTTGCAGCACTACTTCTTGGGGACCAGTGGAAAAGGACTCGAGTCCACCCTCACACCCTTCCAAGAGAAAGGTCCAAACAGAGAGGATTCAGTCGTTATCCGGCACACCTCAGGTGCCCACATAACACATGGAACCTCAATTCTCAAATGAAGTTTAAGAAATAGGAGTTCTTATGGCATTGGTGTCCTTTGTCTTTTATCCCATCGCAAAAAATATTCTCAAGTTATTGTGTCTATCAAGAAAGTATTTGTTTTTGTCATCAAATCTGATCTTTAAATATGTTTTTCTAATAATTTTTTAATAAAAAATAATGTTTTTTTCAGTGTTTTTTTTTTATAATTTTAATGTATTAATATTAAAAATTAAAAAATATATTATTTCAATATTATTTTCAATTAAAATTTTTAAAAGCTCTTAACAGTTAACACCGTATTGCATGATAGACACGCATTCCTATATCATTTAACTGCATTCAAACGAATTTAATAAATTAATTTTAATAATCATAACTCAAAACATAAACATTTTAGACCCCTGTGGTTAATTATAAAAAAATAAGTAATCTACTTGGTGTGATCTAGCACAATGATTTTTTTTCTTACTAAAACATAAAATATAGAGACTTGTGAGATACAGTAAGATAGAATAAGAAAGAAGCAAAGCCAGCAAAAAAGCTTCAATCCTAAGCTTAGGGTCATCTCCTTCCCAAGAATATCACCAATTTCATGAATATAATAAATATCTTTTTGATTGAGGTTGTTTACCAAATGCTAATTTTTTATTTAGTATCCAAATATTTTTTACAGGAATGTCAGGTTGGGGTTAGTGACTAGTGGTCACACACACACCACCAACTGTTTTGTTCTCCCCCCCTCCTCTCTCTCTCTCTCTCTCTCTCTCTAGCATTATAATATCGGCCAGTATATATCTCTTTGGTGTCTTTACACAGCTTGTTCGCTTCTTGCACTTGCACTTCAATGTTTTAGTTGTGTCTCTCTGAAGGTATTTGCTTGCCTATGTAAGTGCAACCTTGTGACTAGCCACCCAGTTTTGTGAAACCAAAGTCAGGAATTTACCTCTTTTTGTTTGTCTTCTTTCCCATCTCAAGTATATGGCTTAATATTCTCTTCTTCACTATCATTTTGTCTTCTCACATCTCTATCTCTCTTGGGTTGTGAATCTTTTCTCTTATAATACAAGTTCCAAGAACAAAAACTAAAAAGAAATAGAAAAGAAAGAGTCTTTATTTGAGGTGGGTTTTTAGTTTGTTTAATTGGGTCATGGCAGTTTGCTGTGATCTTGAAGTAGATGTCAATGGTGAAGAGACGTTCATGGTGGATAAGGTAAAAAAATTAATCTCTTTGTTCTTGTTTTCATTTCCTTTAACTTTGCCTCTTTAGAGCTTTAAAGTTATGATTTTTAGTCTACTTTGGCTAATCTCTTCTCTCTAATTTTCCTTCTTACTTAATTTACTCAATGCTGTTCACTTCACATAATTGCTGACCTTGGTTCAGTTTGCTTTGTTTTGCTTTAATGTATATTCAATAGTTCTGGTGTTTTTTTTTTAATCTAATGGCTGTTAAATGTGGAATTTGAGTACTTTCATGGTTTTTGAATTAATTCTCTTGTGGTGATTTTTATATTCATCTGTTCTGCTATATTACCTCTATGATTTCTATGGTTGTACTGCCAACTACATTAAATTTACACCTACATTGCAGTGTTGTGGGGTATGCTTTTTCATGCTAGCTTCTTCTTCTTCTTCTTGTCTTCTATTTTGGGCACTTGCTAAACACCAAATTGTAGGGCTTTATCTTCTGAGCTGGTCCTGTCATTTATTGCTGTTGTTATGGGGGTTTAATGTTTCATACCTTTATTTGTTTTTATTCACTCCTTTTGAGAAGGACTTATTAGTTGCTTTCATGGAATTTAATACACTGTTTATTACCCTTGTTTCTTGGGTTGTTTGGCAGACATCTTATCTTTTGATTTTCCCATGCACAATTTATTGTCTATAAAGACCACACACCTTTCTTTTGCGGATTTTAGCTGTCTATGCCACTTTTTTTTTTTGGGTGCTTTGCTAGATTCAATGAGTTCATTCTTTTGTGGAAGGTTTTCAAGGCACTGAAATGTTCTGTTAACTGGGGCTCGTCTTTATTGCACATTTCCTCTGTCACTGATATTTAGTTATCTACCTAGATTGAATGCTTGCTACTTCTCTTAACGTCATTACTTCATTAAATAAATCACTTTTATCAGTGGTAAAGACAAAATTTTAGCTTTAATCTCTTCTATGTTTTAGTTCTTCATTAGATTTCAGATTTGCATTCTCACAATTATTTTTTTTTTGGATATTTGCAGAAGGTCATTGCTTCATATTGTGGCAGATTAAGAAAATTATTTGGTAAATCAACAGGTAGTGCAAGAAATTTGAAAGTGATATTCAATGACTTTCCTGGTGGGGCTGGAAATTTTGAACTCCTGTCAAGATTCTGCTACAATAACGGTAGGATTGACATAACTCCTTCAAATATTTCCTTCCTACATTCTGCTGCACAGTTCATGGAGATGAACAATTCTGTATCTGGAACTCATAACTTATTGGAAGAGACAGAGAAATCACTTAAAGGGATGAATTACTGGGCATGGTCTGAGCTATTAATCACTATAAAGCAGTGCCAAGATTTACTTCCGTTTCCAAATTCTTCTGGTATTCTTGAAAAATGTGTGGATTCTCTTATTGGAAGGATGGCTACTTCTAGTGAGCCTAGTCCATGTCCATCTACTTCTTCTCCTGATAGCTCTGGAGTCCGGTTTTCATGTGACACTAGAAGCACTGAGAGTTTGAAGAATAGCTTCTCTCGAGCAACCTGGTGGTTTGAGGATCTTTTGGTTTTGAGCACTAATTTGGTTGGAATGGTGATCAAATCCATGGTCTTGCGGAAGTTTGATCATGCTATCATTAGTAGGTTTCTCTTTTATTACCAGAAATCGAAGTGCTATACTGGCACGTCTGATGAGAAGCGTAATGTAGTAGAAACTGTCATAGATATACTTTATATTCTTGATTGGAACTCTGTTTCATTCAAGAGTTTATTTGGAATTCTTCGAGTTGCTTTGAATTTGAACATAAGCAAATGTAGCAGGACCAAGTTGGAGAGTATGATAGGTTCTCAGATGGATCAAGCAACTCTAGATAATCTGCTTATTCCTTCTCCATATGGGATGAATTACTTGTATAACGTGAAGCTTGTTCTAAGGTTCTTGAAAGCATTTCTGCACGGAGGAATCAGTCAAACGTCTCCAACACAATTGAGAAAAGTTGCTAGTTTGATGGACTTGTATATAGCAGAAGTAGCCCCAGATCCTTGTCTAAAGCCTTCTAAGTTCTTGGCCCTAACCATGTCTCTGCCAGATTCTGCCAGAGATTCATATGACAGAATCTACCGTGCCACAGACATGTATCTACAGGTAGTCCTTTGATCTTTTCTCATGTTTCATGTCATTTGATTTGGAATTTCTATAGCTTATTGAATCCTGTATTGGTATTTTTTTTGGGAAACAAGTGGTGAATTTTACATCTTTTGCTATGCCATTATTAAATGTCAATTTCACATATGATATTGCAATATGAATTTCATGTAGGTGCATACTGGATTATCAGAAGAAGAAAAGATGAAGATATGCTGTGCATTGAATTATGAGAAGCTCTCAGCTGAAGCTTGCATCCACCTTTCTCAGAACAAAAGGTTTCCATCAAAAAGTGCAGTCCAAGCTCTCATGTCTCAGCAAGTCAAGCTCAAAAGCTTACTCAAAGCCACCGACAAAATGAAATGCTATATTGATTCACCTTCTGGTGTTAGTGAGATTGGAAGGAAGGGAAAGAAAAATGAAGCCAGTGAACAAATTGTGCTCTATGCTGGTAAACTTGATCCTCCAACTAACAATGAGAAGCTTAGAGCCCATTTGCAAGGAATGCAATGGAGGGTGACGGAATTGGAGAAAATTTGCTTGAAAATGCAAACACAGATGACAAAAATCATAAAGTCAAGAGTATCAAGCCATAGCACTCCCAGATCCTTACCCAAGCTTTGTTCATGATAGGATTTTCTGCTCAATATTAAAATATTTAATATCTCTTTCATTTGTACAGCAAGAGGGTTCTTTTTATGTGTGTGGTATTTGTAGCATTTTCCTTTCTTTTATCGACATCTTGGCTGTACAGTTCTACAGAAAAAAGGCAGAAGACTTTTGTTTAATGCTTCTGACACTGCAAACCAGTGAAGATGTTTCATGCAAACTGTTTAATCTCAAGAACATCAGCTTGTCCTGTGTGGTCAACAGCCAGTCATAAAAACAAAAGTTAGTGATGAATTAGAAAAATAAGGGCAATTTATTAGTTGATTCGATCCCATAAGTATGAAATCTTTACGAGATGGGAATTTTTGTCACACTCCAACTACCTTGTAGCCATAAAAAAGAAGAAAAAGGAAAAATAAAATAAAATAAAATGGTTAATTTCAGAGCTCGGGATTAATCAAGATCATATTAATAAAAAAAAAACATCCATTTAAAATAAAACTTTATCCGTGTTAAGCCAACGTGTTACTCACTGACCTACTGGCAGCTCCGAGTTTCATAAATTACAGCCACTCTTTTGTAACTTGAGAAAATAAAAGCAAGCCAAAGAGTTCGAAACAGGACCTTCCCTACCGTCTCTAGAGTATTTATACCTCTGGCTCCACTTTGTGACACCACAGGATTTAATGTATATTAATGCCATTAATTAACCCTGAGAATCTTTTTCTATTTAGAAATTTCCTACGCACAGATGTTTTCCCTACAAGTTAAAAAAACACCGATTTTAGCAACAAATGGTGGTACCGACTGTTTTGTCTTCTGGCAGAACCCTTCAACTAAACATGCTAAATGCTACCACAAGGAAAGCCACTAAACATTAACAGCATATGAACTGTGGGCCGGTGAAAGATATATTCCCACCAGCTACAAATATTTTCTGTTCATAGAAGGTGAATATATGATGACTTGTAAGAATTCTGATGATCTTCTTTATCGTATAAGGCCATAAAGCACAGTTGCCTCATGCAGCAAAATATATCTCCAGTGAATATGATGCACAATGATGGACCTGTGAAGAGGTTCAAACCCTAAAAAGCTTCCAAATGAATGCAAAGTTTTGTCAAGGACTGATCTTATTAGTGCCAGTGTCAATATCATTGATTGTGCCAGAGGTTGTTTCCATTAGTTGCATTAGGGCTACTCTACAGGCTGGCTGGGTTATGTATCTCTCAACTGGTGGTGATATTTGTAAAGGTCCATAGCTCCATCGTTTTACATGGAAAAGTACAGCCATTTCTGTGGTCCAATCTCTTAAGAACCTGCATGATCATTACTAGTAGTTAAGCTAAGGTTCTTCTCATCCTCGACAATTTCTCAGGATATGACTTTCCACAGCATGTTTGGTGAGCAAAATTATGATCTCACTATGCTGCTGTTGTTTTCTTAATTTAATTCCTAAACATTATTCATTTGCTGCAATTTTCATCTTCGTTATTTTTTCTAAATGTACTAAATCAATGTGAGAAATGCGTTTTAAAATTATTAAAAAAAACCTTTTTTTTTATTAATATACTGATTTAAAAATATCTTTTATTTAAATAAAATAACCATTTAATTGGAAAAATCAATACACACACTTGGGATCAAATTAAGGATTCTTATGGGAAAAAATTACAAAAATTTACCTTACAGCACAAATTTAATTATAAAAAAAATCTAAAAGTTGTGAGAAAAATACAATGCACATCTACAATAAATTTACATTTTTTTCCTTCTCAAAACAAATCAGATAGCTAGTTATTGACGACCCCATGCCTTTCGGCAAGACATGTAGGGTACCAAACATCACATTTCACAGCGGCGTTTGAATTATCTTGACATCCTCTCCGTGATAAAGTGACGCGTGTGAGTAAAGGCTATCAAGTTTGACGCCAATGACCTTTTTTTTAGTTCCTTTTATTTTCTTTTCCCTTGCTTGATTTTAATGTTTGCCTATCTAAAATTTTAAATCAGTCCTTCAATTTGTTATTTCTTCAGAATTGGTCCCTGTTTTTTTAATTATTGTATGTTTTATTTGGAATGATTTATAAAATTGGAATTCCTTTTAAATTTTATCCTCCAATTTTTTAATCTTTAAAATTGAGTTCTTATTTTTTTGATTGTTATTTGTTCTGTTTTAGATAATTTTTAAAATTGATTTTTTTTTACAATATAATCCTCCTTAAATTTTTTTCCTATCAAATTTAATTCTCATTTTTTTATTGTTTTTTTTTTACTTTGAATTTTTTTTAAAATTTATTTTATTCCATCTCATCTTTCAACATTAAATTGGTTAAGACGAGCTTTTTGATGGAGATCGGATCTAGAATTTCACGAGTTGTAATTTTCAGACATTGACCCATGTTTAGGATGCTCGTTCGAGTTTGCTTAATTTCTTTTTTCTTTTTTTGTTAAGCTCATGTTTTCTTAGCTTCAAACTTCAACATCTATTCAATTGGAGATTACGTTCCATTATTTTTATTTATTTATTTTATATAATTTTTCATTGATTTTGAAAATGACTCTGATTATCTTGATTCTTTTTATTTATTGTTCCGTGTTGAATTTACTTTGATAATTTTTTTAAAATTGATCTTTTTTTTATTTTATCATTCAATATTAGATTTATTGGGAATTGTTTTTTCAGTGGAGTTTTTCAATATTGTAATTCATGATTTTCTTCAATGTCCTTTTTATTATTTATAGTTGTCCCATCACTTAGATCGTATGTTTGGCGGGTCAGCCTAAGTTAACTCAATTTTTTTTATAATTGTTTTCTTAAAAAAGATTTAATATTTGTTGCATTCAATATTTCAACTTTCCCATTTATGTCTATAATTATAATTAATATTTTTTTTATCTATTGACACAAATAGTTCTAAATTTATTTAATTAGATATGTGCACATATTTTTCATTTTAGACTCAAGTTTTTTTATATAAAAAAAACATATCAAAAAACATTATATATTTATTTTTTTATTAAAAAAAATATCGGAATACATGTCTTAAATATTAGTTTCACCTAGAACATGTGGAAACACAACCTCATATATACGCATGTGCGTACGGTAACAAATGAGAAAAAACTATACAAAAGAATATTTCTTTATATATATATGAAAGTTGATTACAAATGATCTCTTAGGAAAAATATGAGTGATTGTAGCTATAGCTAGGTTTGATTAAACTGTTCATTATTTGCTGTACCCAAGAGAACACAAACCCACAAGAACATCCCCTAGACGCTACAATTAAAAAATATGTGTTTAGTAAAATTAAAAATAAAATAAAATAAACGATCCTAAGTAAAAATATGTGTTTTTATTTATTTATTTATTTATAAATTTGACCTATATTTTATTGATGAAACCCATCGAATCCACCTCGGTCGGTCTTGCTCGATGATCCGTTAATCATACATATCAAATCTTCAATTGAAGTGTCGAAATCATAATAGCATCTTGTCACGTTGGTAAATTTGGACAAAACCCAACTAATCAAAAAATAAAATTCTACTTTTTAATTATTAATTTTCTGCTTAAAAATAAAAAAATTAAAAGAAGACGTTGGTATTGTTGTGTCAGATCTGACGTGGTAAAAAATTTAGATTAAATCAATTTTAATAATTATAATTGTGAGTCAACCATGAGTTTGACTTATTTATCTAACCGGTTTATCAACTATGGTAACAGGAAGACTGCTTAAAAAAAGAGCCGTTGTAAGTGTGTAATAAGGTCCACTTTTGTAACGGGCTCACGAGTAGGAAAGCTTAGTAACAAAGAGTGCGTTTGGTATTGTGGTAGCTGTTGTGGTTATGGTTTGAAAAAGGTAGTTTCAAAAAAAGTGCTTTTAGTTGAGGTTGGTCTGAAAAAATATATGTTTGGTTAAAACTGTGGTTAAAATTGAGGTTGAAAAAAAAGTTGTTTAATGTGTTTGGTTACAAATTGTGGTTGAATTTTATTTTATTGTATAATTACCTAAAAGGACTTAATTCATAATATTAATGAAGTAACATTACAACCAATAAATTTTTGCAAATAGACCTAAACATATTAGAGCAATAATTTATAATTGTGTCATTAAACTTGCAGCAATCCCATCACGTACTTAATCCATTCGCGAAGACCTTTGGTGTCCTTGACTTTGTGAATGTGAAGCCACATCAGGTAGAAAATCATCGGGTACAAAATCAGGATGGCGATCGAACTCCATAAATGCCACATCTTGCATTGAAGTTCTTCTAATGTAATTATGAATTGCCATGGATGCGACAACAAT
>Ga0307517_10011961_pt1 | contig 11975 bp, 15 predicted proteins | sample 23_EM_MG_FD_194515 | JGI IMG/M metagenome (GOLD analysis project Ga0307517, IMG submission 194515) | Populus trichocarpa ectomycorrhiza microbial communities from riparian zone in the Pacific Northwest, United States - 23_EM | ecosystem: Host-associated > Plants > Roots > Unclassified | place... | reverse complement strand
TGAACCAGCGTCGTGGACAGGTGTTCTCTGAGGAGCAGAGGGTTGGTACTCCGATGTTCAACGTCAAGGCTTATCTGCCCGTCAACGAATCGTTTGGATTCAACGGTGCTCTGAGGTCAGCCACCGCCGGACAGGCGTTCCCACAAAATGTGTTCGATCACTGGGATACCATGAACGGCTCGCCTCTCGATAAGGGAAGCAAGCTTGAGGAGCTGGTCAAGGGCATCAGGACACGAAAGGGTCTTAAGCCCGACATCCCGCCCCTGGACACCTACTACGACAAGCTGTAGACGATCCCCCCTCACCGCCGGTGTGGTTTGAGAATCCCGCCTGAGGGGCTTTCGGTTTCTACTTCTCGGCCGTCGCTTCCGCCATCCTCCATTCATTTCACGCATACGTACATACGATCTGCACGGTTCCCCATCGACGACGACGGTTTTCTCCCCTTTCTTTTACTCGCTTCCGCTCTTTTTGCCTTTTTTGCTGTAGCGCAAGAGGGCTGTTCCAATGCATCCGTGTACTCAATGTAAACAACCCACGCGTACAACGAAGCCTAGTGGGTGCACTGATGATCTTCGACTGAGGGAAACTGTAGTCAATAGCGACTCGAAGCACGTCTCCTACCAATTCATCGAACTCCGTCGGAAAGGTAGGTCGTGTTTTGGGCGGCGACAAACGTTCTTTCTTCCGATGAACTACATCCGATCAACCGAACTCGACCATGAGCAGGATTTCCTAAGCGTGTCTCCATAACAGGTTGGCTGGCGAGAGTACTCATCACTCAACTTCTGACCTCGTTCAACCACGCGGAAGTTTCGTCGGAGGAGCCTTTGCGTGGTGCTTTGATAAATCCCCTTTTACTTTAATCGCCGAAAGGAGGGTCATAACCTCCGCTGCACAGTGGCCGGCGCATTGATTCAGTTGAGGGATACGACCGCCGGCCTGGTCATCCACGCCCGGGCCCAGCGAACTGCACTTCCTGCATTTAAGGGCATGGCCTCTGGCGATGAGCGGCTAGTACAACGAACAAGTAGGTTGTGTGATCTCGTTTACAATAAAGTGAACAACGCTGCTCCAAATCCAACTCCCAAGCCAGTCATCACGACTCGCGTCAACCCTTCCTTCAGGGGACTCGCTCCATTCGGACTGCTTCCCTTACTCGTGCTCGTCATGTCCATTCTGTCTTTCCCGCTATGTCCATTGGAAGTTGCCAAAGCCTTGGGGTCGATCGTAGCCGTGTTGACGGACCTGGTGCGAGCGGTCGTAGCGAACGTGAGGGTATTGCCTGTGGGTGCCGAGTCCTCATAAGCCTTATCGTTCAAGAAGACGAGGGCGAAACCCGGTGCTGGGACGGTGACGGTACACGTGTTGGTTACCGTATCGCAAGGAACGTTCACGATGGTTTCTTCGCCTTGGAGGCGTCCGTCGGACTTGAAGTTCGCGCCAAGGGTTTGACCTGCCCAGGTAAAGTTGGTCTTGGTAGTGACATGTTCCGCACGGAGGTACTTGACTCTGACGGAGGATGGTGTGCTGGGAGGTTGTCCGGTCTCTCCACCGCCGATGGAGATAGCAACACTCAGGTCGTGGGCACCAGAAGTATCGTCAAGGTAGTTGAAGAGAGCGACGCGCATGGGAGTACCGTTCTCGTATATCGCGTAGCCAGGTGTTGATTGGTCGTCATTGTTCACGCCAAGGTCGATGACTTGTGATTGGTTGGACCTGCCCAAAACTTCGGTCATAGCGAGAATCGCGTAGTATATGGGTCCTTCACCGTGAAACTATAAGTACAATGAATCCGCAAAAAGTGATATATGCTCACCAACGGTCCATTGACGAAATACCGTCTGATTCGAAGGAGGGGCTAGGGGAAAATGAAACACTATTACAAGTCCAGGTTCCGGATACGTACGAGTGAACGGCTAGAGTCGAGGCTGGAGTTAGACATCGTAAGCGGAGGGATAGGTTGAACTGACGCTGTAGTATACGTTCTGACCACCAACATGGAAAAGTGCTCCGGTGAAGTTACTGTGAGCCATCATCAGTCCGTAGTCCAGTCCCCACAATGCTGCGGCGAAGGCATCAGAGATCCCGGGGAAACCACCACAAGATGCGCTATTGGTTTCGAACATCATGAACGGCTTGCCAGCCTCCTGGGCAAACTGGCTCATGTTCAGGTATTGCTGGGTGATGCGTACCGCAGTGGCGTGGGTGAGATACATGGGAAGCATATCTTGAGGCTGGCGGACTTCGGCACCTAGGGTCCATCTTTATCAGTTGGAGCGTTTCGAAGTATCTCAATGACACAGTACCGGTACTAAAAGCCGCAGCACAGTTGTCGCTCGGGTACCTGGTTGTGGAGGTCAGAGAGCCAGTGGAGGGACCCTGCATGTGCAGCATACTTTTCGACACTCAAGATGCCAATCTCGTTCGCGAAATCAACCAGAATTCCTGCCCCAATAACCTCTTCGATGGTCCATCTGCCGTTCACGCTCGGCGCGATGAGTTGGTTCTGAGTCTTGAGACCTTGAGAGCGCATCGCGTTCAAAAGACTTCCAAGTTCTCCCTTGTATGGCACGGGCCCATAGTTCTATCGGCGAGTCAGCCTCGGGTCTGCTAGGGACAACCATAGGGCTCGACGCACCTCATTTCTACGACCATGGCTGAAATAGAGATCGGGTTCGTTTCCGGCCTGAAAGCCGAGGACTCGGTCACCGAGAATTTCTTGACCCCTCTGCACAATGTCCAAATGCCAGTTGGTGCTATCATCAAACGGAATGCCTTAAGAATAAGAATTAGCACCGGTCGCGTTTCAGCATGATGTCGACCGTCAATCGAGAACAGACCAAGGAACCAATCGACGTTGACCAGTGAACTGATGTTGGACATCATGTATAAAATCTCCGGAGTGTAAACCAACGGTGGTGTTTGTGTCTGTGGAGTAAGGTGAGGGATGTGGGGAATGAACCGTGTTTTTCACGCCATACTGGGTTATATAGGGCGCTCTTATCCTTCTGGAGGGTACTTCCACCAGGTAAGGATGGTACCATGATGGCAGTTTCCTGGGAGTTTCCGCCAACGCGTACGGTGACTCTACCGGAACGTCGTTGTAGGTTCGCCAATAGGTTTAAGAATGGGACGGATAACCTAGAACTAAGAAAGGCAGAGTATCAGTGATGTGTCTGGGAACTATAGGTCAGGAGGCAAAGCGCACCCATTTCGGCCCACTGACGTCGGGTAAAGATGAGCCAAGTTAATCACACATAGAGAACCATGGGGCACTCACGGACGTGGTTTGAAACTGAAAGTTCGATTGAGAAACCGAGGAATGCTCCGTGATGTCGAATGGATAAGTCGGGTATATCGCCACTTGTAAGCTGGATTGCGAACTGAGTATTTACCGGAGGGTCTGTGGGAGGTATTGGGGGGTTAAGGGTACGGGGATCGTAGGCGGCTGAGCCTGTATAGGATGCGGCTAGACTGGTATCCGTAGTGGATGGTTGGAGGCCAAAAAGTGTCTCTTGACCCTCTGGGATATATCTCGTGATCGCCAGTGCGTTTAGAATGAGAGGAAGAACGGCGAGGGTGAGTGCTTGCCACTTTCTCGTCATGGCGGGGTATACGTCGTGTGGGTGTGGAGGGAGGAGAGAGGCTTGGTTCGTATTCGACGAAAACCAACATAGGAATATCCCGTATGCGGGTGTCAAACCCAACAGTTCCTCTTCACATGAGACACCGAGTCAACATTAGTCAAACACTTCTGACACGTGGGACCAAAGGCTGCGCTAAGTAAGTCCAGTCGGGAGACAAGTAACCAGGCCCGGACGAGGCGAACTGTTAGGACCTCGGCGGACACGAACCCAGGATCCGAAAGGTGGCAAACAAAGACATATAGCCACTAATGGCCCGAGGATCTGAGGCACATACAGGAGATACCAGGTTCAAGGCCATGTCCAGGGAGAGGATCTATCGTCGATCAAGAGACCGGAGACCAACATGACTTTTGCTGTCAGGCTAGAGGAAAGGGCAACAATTAACATAGAGTACACAGTCGACAACCATTCTAGCTCGGCGTGGCCTTCGCCCCGTCCTTTTCAGCCGCCTTCTTCTTGAACTCTGCGAGCTTGACGGCGGCGGCGATCAATCGCTTCCTCTTCTTCCTGCCAGCACCTCTCTTCGGTCCGGAAATGACGACCTCTTGCGTCAGTCTCTTCTTCTTCTTCGCAAGTTCATCCGCCCGGAGTTTTTCCCGTTTCTTGTCGCGTTTTCGGAGGGTCGACATAGATGCTTTGAGTAAGGTGCCGTATTCGGAGTGGAATTTTTCGAGATCAGCGGGTTCGACCTGTTGTGTGTTAAATAACTATGCGTAGGTGAGAACGAGGTAGAAAGGTCAGACGCACCCGAGTTGAAAATTTGATCTTCCCTCCATCCATGGCACGGATTAGACAAGGGTACTCCGTCGTATCACCCGAAGGTGGTGTATCAGCATCAGCACCATCGGGACCATCGTAAGTCACTGGATAGGGCTTGGTGAGCTTAGAATCAAATCATATTGCCAATAAACCGTACGTCGTTTATGGTTGAGCCATATTGAACCTTTGCCCTTGGACGACCCGAACAGCGCCTCCAATTGCTTGAGAAACTGTGTGTCCGATTCAGTCGTGTGAAACGGTTGGAGAGCGGTTGACGTTTACGGTTGCGTTGTCCACAAGCATTCGGCAGAGGTTGAGTATGAGGGAAAGATAGGTGTGGTGATGGCATTGGGTCGGTGCCCCGGAGTCGATCTCACACCTTACTTCCGCACCACGACTGAACAATCCACTCTCACACTGGCTTGTGAAATTTCCTCGCAGAAATCGGTGACACTTGACTCTGGAAGCTGAAGGCTCAACAGGTCCCCTTTGCGTCGTTCAGCGTCAAGACCTCTACAAGTACCTCCGTTCTCCTCGGGAACACGTTCGTCCTCAAATGGGAGTGGGCCTGGCGAGTGGCTCACCCTCGCTCACTGTATCTTGTGACACCTGATTAAGATGGTCGGCTTCGACTCCTAGGCGGCTCTCACCAATCCACAGTCGCCCGAGAGTGTGGAGAGATGGGATAACAAGACCTGTCCGACCCATTCAGTACGTTCGTCTGGCGAGCGGCTCACCCTCGCTCACTGTATCTTGTGACACCTGGTTAAGAGGGTCAGCTTCGACTCCTAGGCGGCTCTCACTAATTCACAGTCGCCCGAGAGTGTGGAGAGATGGGAGACCCGGGTCCGAACCATTCAGTACGTTCATATGCTCCTCCACCCCCGTGGTGCCTGTGACTCAAAGTCGACGTCGGCCAAGATTTTGCTCGCTTGGTGTGAGTCGCACGGAAGTCGGGCTGCCGATATAAAAGCCAGCTGCCCACGAACATTCTCAGACACATCACCAACAACCATGGTCGCTCCAAGTAAACCAACTATCTACGTTGCCCCTGCAACCGAGGACGACTACGACCAGCTTGTAGAGTGGAACCATACTGTATTGGAGAGGAATGATTCGGCACTGGATCACGTATTCGCGTATCCAGAGCGAGCTGCCGAGGACATTTCGCAAACACGAGAGATGTTCACGGACGGTTCGATGGATACGTTTAAAGCGGTACTCGTAGGGGGTGAAGGTGAGGGCGATCCCATGGTCGGCTACGTTACCATCAAGACGCAAGGGGAGAACTGGATTAAGGAGGATAGTGTAGAAGAGGCGAAAAAAGGAGCACAGTGAGTTCTCGGGGCGGTTCGCGATGCTACACAATACTAACGCTTTGCCTAGACCACCTCCAAACCGTGTTGACCCCGAGGTTTTTGATCAGCTCGTCAGAAAGATGAAACGAGCACGTAGCCAGCTCATGGGTGGAAAACCACATCTTCGTGAGTTCCCCTAGATTTCTCATCTTATCAAAACAATCATACCAGCCCCTACAGTTATTCGATTTCTCTGCGTAGACCCAGCGCACCAACGAGTGGGAGCTGGGAGTGCGCTTATGAAGTATGTCATCCAGCTTGCCCTTGATGCCAAAGTTCCGATATACTTGGAAGCGACGCAGAAGGGTGGCTTGTTGTACGACCGGCTTAGCTTTGAGGTGGTGGAGAGGCTACATCTCGACCTACCTGGAGGCAGTACCGTTTCACTCCCAATCATGACGAAGAGCGTATAATATATGGCGGTGTGCATTCCCGCTCTCGCCCCACCGTGTCGGGCTATTACGAAACTCCAATGAACCAACATTTTGTACGGTCTGACATCCTTCTGGAACCCAAATAACGGGGTGTTGCCTCCCGTGTACCACCACTAGGAAAAGGACAAGATCATTGTGTCAAACTTCAGTACCAATAATATCCATGATACATCAACCGAGTCCGTTTCTTTCGTGCCTTCGGATTGTTGTCCTTTAATTGAGCCTTTGAAGAACTTGGATAGCGTATTGCTTGTCGCACTGGATCAATGATCATTCCGAGTCGGGCTCGCCTGGGACCTATCGCTGGTCATGCATCATGCACGGCTAGTCATTCCCCAGGTTTCATTCCTCCCGTAACATTGTTTTCCGCCCTATGGCTACTCCCACTCCTGGTAAACCTACGATAAAGGCGGTTCCCTCGACGGAGGGAGACATCGAACAACTGGTGGACTGGCTCTACAACGTTATGGAAAGGAACGACCCTGTCATGGAGCCAATTTTTACAGACCCCGAACTTGCGTTCAAGGATGTTCCAACGACACGCGAGATATTCACGGATCCGTCGCACATGACCTTCAAGGCCGTGGTCGTCGGTGGGGGCGGGGAGGGTAGCGATCGCATGATTGGGTTCATTACCACTTGGTTGGCGACGGCCAATTGGGTCGAGGAAGAGGCTGTAGCAACGCCAAGAAAGGCGAGTCGTGAGTATTAACAAGACTCGCAGTTTTCTCTTTCTATGGAAGCTGAGCGCTGAGCGCTGATCTACCGGTACGGCACACCGCAATGGCGCGGAGCTGATCCCGAGATGCTCTCCCAATTTTTTGGGCAGATTGGGGATTCACGAAGTGAAGTACTCGGTGGAAAGAAACACATCTGTGAGCTAATGTCGTTCTCCTCAACTCCGACCAGCCTCATAGATATCGACCCCCACAGATATTCAATTTGTCTGCGTAGAGCCAACGCATCAACGCAAAGGAGTCGGTGAAAAGTTGATGGAGCGTGTTCTTCAAATTGCGGGCGAGGAAAACGTCCCGGTGTACCTCGATTCTACCCATGCGGGCAGGCGATTGTACCGTCGGGTCGGTTTCGAAGTGGCGAAGACCTTGAAGCTCAAGACGGCCGACGGTCGTGTCATAGAATTCCCTTCGATGATCAAACATGTACAATAATCGATCACCACCAATAACGAATCGAAATACACCATCTGAATTCTTCCGCTCTCGACTGAGGGCTAGGTACGCTGCGGATCACTTTTTGGGCCCACGGATGAGATTGGATGGTCGTGAACGTAAGCCCGACGTTACTCAGATAGTCATTGAACCGGTCAATATATAAAGGTTTCGAGTCTGATCCTGGAAACGCGCTGACGAAGCACGCGCTTCGGCTGGCCGACAGTCGAGAGCCTCGGCCAGGTGTTGTGAAGGACGATCGGTTCGAGCAAAGGCGTAATCCCAAGACCAACTTACGGTCCCGGCAATGTTTAACAAGCAAACACATAACTTTAACAGCCGCTCCAAACTCATGCACTGCAAGTATCGATAGCCTCGCAACTTCCACTTCGCCGTCCTAACCTTGTCCATTTTCACTTCACCCTCGACGCGAGAACCGAAGCGGGTTCTCCAGAAGGTTATACCTCTCTGGATCCGTCAATGTCTTGAAGTGTCCAAAATCCCGAGCCTGCTGCGTAAAGATAACCTTCCAACGTAGGAAGCTGTTTTCCGGCCGAGGGACCGGGGTGATCGGGTTCCCGGAACACTTCAGGAACTACGCGGTGGGTATGTGATTGAACGACCCGTGGGGCGGGGGTGGAGATGTTGCGCCCTGTGGGATGGTCGTCGAACTCTCAGGGAGTTTCCACGCCTCAGGTGAAGGTGAGGAAAAGAGACCGGCGCCTCGTGGAGCCTGATGTTCTGCCCGTCCCAAGCTGCAGTACTCTGATATGAGGTCGTTTGGAAGGGATCCAATCCCTACTGGCGTGGACGGGATATGATAGGCAAACAGGGATCAGATGGACGTAATGGGTCATGTGGAATCGAGATGGTAGCATGCGATTGACGCTGAAGACCGAACGCTAGGATGGGGCGTGTGTTCCAGGAAGACCAACTTCGCCAGGGGATGAACAGGTCACGGGCGGAGGGTGGCCCCAGCACTGACAGGAGTGCCACCTCTGTATGATCGTTCCAAAATAGAGTACACACCACAACGGCGTGCCCTAGGGTGTATCGGGAGGGTGAATTAGCGCGGGTGATCACGGTAGAACAATGGTCTCACCCCTCGAATCCATAAAGGTGTCCTCAGGAAAGCGGCGATCGATGCTCCCTAATCCTCCCGATTCACCAACACCCAACTCGTGCCACACCCTGCCCAGACAGCAACTGGGTCGCCATCCACGCCGATCTCCCCTGTGGAAGGTGGCCATAACCTCGTTGGAGTCTGAACGCTGGAGGTATCTCCTAGTCCAAGGTTTCCGTGTTCATTCCACCCCCACCCCCATACCTCGCCACGTCCATCAACCGGGTTCAAAATGGCAAGGGTGTGTTCGCTCCCGCAGACGATCCTCTTTAGTAGTTTGCCGTCCATGTGCAGATCGACCGGAGCGAAACCAGGATCTCCGCTGAGACGGCCGAGCTGCCCAGCTTCATTCGTTCCGCTGGATGATACAAGGAAAGTGCGGTCGTTTTTGTTAGTGGTGACAACTGTCGTCCCGTTCCAAGTACACCGCACAGCGGTTACGGCTCGCAGGGATGAGATGTTACCGAGCTGGCCCTTCTTGTCGGACCCGAGAGCAGTGACAGAACCATCGACATGACGAAAGACGGTATGTTGGTTACCGGCTGCAATTTGTGTGACGGGGGACCGTGACTGGTGTAGGTGAATCTCCAGAGGTAAGGTAATCGCTCGAGAAATCGTGCCCAACTGGCCCTGTCGAGAGGCTCCCCAACCAAGTAGCTTTTGAACAGCGCGACCAGACAAGTCGACATAGTCCAAACAGACGACAACGTGGTGAGGGCCAGCGACCAGTTCCGAGATTTTTAAGGTCCCCGAGGCAATTGACCCGATGAACGAGACTAAATCAACAACTTGAATCAATCTCTCCTTCCCATTCCCTTGTTTCTTAGCGCCCCCGACACCAAGGTCCCCAAAATCATCCGCCCCCATAGACATTAAGACATCGTCCCTTCCATCCCACGATAATACGACATAAGATGTTTCCCAAGCGGCAGCAATGCCGGTGATCGCGTAGTCGTCGGGGGCTTGATCGATAGGCCGGAAAACTGAAGTCGAGGGTGATAGTCTGTTCCTCCAAGATGGTCCCAATTGCCCTTTTCTCCCATCTCCGGCTCCCCAAAGTTCATTCTGGAGTTTGTCTGACCCCCCGGGCGCCATCCTCCGTAGCAGGATTAACGAGTGATTTGAACCCGAAGCGAGCTGGAGAATTGACTGAGTGTTCTGAGGGAGCACCCCGGGAGGCGAGTCTTCAAACACGCAAGGTGTAAAATAGTGGGCATCATCGAGTGAGCTAGTCGCGAGTTGGCCACAGGCGTTGGAACCTGCAGCGAAGAGAGTGAGGACCATGGGGATTAGATGACCCGGGTGCACACAATACATATTTCGGCATGCTCGGCTTTTGCCACGTTTTGCCACAGACAGAAAGGGCACTGCATCAACGTTTGTCCCTTTCACAACCCCCCTCACACACTAAACGACTATGGGTCGCTGGACCCAGTACGACGAGGTGAGATACAGTTGAGCGGTCCCGGAAAGTTCTTGTCTGACGGTCACATTCAGGATGACTACCGGCTCCCAGAGGGCATGACACGCATCGGTTACGATTCTGACACTGGACGGTACCGTTTTCGCGACAAAGACGGGAGCATTTGGGAAGGACCAGGAGGTGCAGAGTATGGTGAAATGCGCAAAGGTGTGTGCAACCCCGAGTTGCGTGTCCACCGGTGACGAATTCCCGCCCTCAGTGTCTGGTGGACCTGCTGTGACTGACGACGAAGACGTCGAGTCTGGGCCCCATGTCCGCTCCGACAGTTATTCCCCCTTACCTGCTGACACGGTGAGTGTCTGGAATTGTGTTTCGCCACAAACCACAGCTGATCACGGTCAAATGGAATCTAGCACGGCATGATCAGGCATACTTTCCGCCCATCCTCACCCTACCGTACCTTATTCCCATTCATCTTGCTCGTTGCCGTCAGCCTTCTCTTGGTTTTCCGCTTGGTCGGACCCACTCACACGCAACCATCGGCGAAAGCTTGCCCTGAGGGCAGCTCTGACTATTACATTAAGTCTGGCGATACATGCTGGCAGATTTCCAAGACCTACAGCTGCGGCCTCGATCGTATGCTGGAGGTTAACTCCGGCTTGAACTGTGACACCTTGCGCGTTGGTCAAAAGATTTGCGTCCCCTACCCCGACAAATGAATCGTTCTCCCTTTTCTCTCTCACACTCATCCTGCCACTTTCCTTGTTCAATCTTCGGCTCCGATAATTGACAGTCTACAGGTCCTTTACCTTCCAGCCGGATGTTTAATCCACCGCATATACAGACGTTTTTCTTCTGAACCGTGTATTATTATAAATATATATACACCCACCAGGCTCGGCGAACGTTATCTCTGTAATACACAAGTCTCGGCTAGCGGGTATGGGGTTTGATATCTGGCGTGGTAAGAGGGCGCTTAGGGGAAATGATGCGGATGCGACGTCCCATCGACATCATTCGCTCCTAAGCTTCCGGGATGGGATAGGCGCTGTCTGCAAAGGCGCCCACAGGACTCAGGTGTGGCGAGAGACACTTGACTACATGAAACTTAAGTGGTCACATAACGCATAGACATAATAGCGAACTTACTCCGGAGATTATGAAGTGCACGATGCGTTCGTCAGTCTTCGACGCAAGTCGCGTACGCGAAGTGGGGCGGCGGGCTGGGAGATTCCGGAAGGACAGCGCGTTGCGTGGTCTCATGAACACCGATGAGGTTTCCCGCAGTCGTCTGCTTTGTAGCGAAAGCTGGAACAGGAGTCACTGTGAGCGGGAGACATTCCGAAACAGCGACTCGGATGCGGCCAGTGGGATGGAGGCAGCATTGCATATGAAGACGAAGCCCTTTTAGGCGGCAGCACTACGGAGGCAAATCGTGACAAAATAACGGTCGTAAGACTCAGAGTAGAAATGCTTACCGTTGGGGTTCTCCAGTGGTCCGTGTCTGCGGCGTCGGTACCGAGTATTGACCGGCCATCTCGCACGTCTTCGGCAAGTATCTAGCGTCGGGCACCAAACATCGAAGCAATTCCTGGACTGTATCGGGTCTTGAAGAATTTTCCATTTGCCTCCATCCTGCGAAAAACCCATGAGGTATATAGGACCGACAAACGGCGGAGCCTACTGAGACCGGTCTTTGGGTGGCTTGGCGGTCGAACGGATGTGGGAGACGCAGCTGCGTTTAAGATACGGAACAACCAAACAATACACGGAAACTGCCAGCCCCGATTGGAGGAGAGTCGGTAGTGGCAACGTGGGTTCAGACCAGATGTTGGCTACGTTCGAACGGCTATCGCGACAGGAAGTCGGCATGCGAGTGAAACGGGCCTCGAAGCTCTCGTAGTATGCTGACGTCGGGTGAGACAATGTCCCGGCGCGCATTCCCGCGGGTGGACCAACGGCTTTACTGATCCTCACCAAAATCACGCGAGGCGGCCCGCGATTGGCGTCACCGGCGCTGGGCTCGGCCACCTTGAGCTTGTCCACCATCCCCGCCATC
>Ga0307517_10011960_pt1 | contig 11976 bp, 13 predicted proteins | sample 23_EM_MG_FD_194515 | JGI IMG/M metagenome (GOLD analysis project Ga0307517, IMG submission 194515) | Populus trichocarpa ectomycorrhiza microbial communities from riparian zone in the Pacific Northwest, United States - 23_EM | ecosystem: Host-associated > Plants > Roots > Unclassified | place... | reverse complement strand
GATCATGAACTATGCCAATGAAAACGTTATCAGTGACGACAACGAAGGAACATGGTGAAAGCGGTGTTGCGGTCCCATTGTCCCACAGTCAAATCCCAATATGGTACCGTAATGGAGACTCTGCCAGGTAACACTCATACATGGTATCCGAGCGGCTTAAATAATTAGTGTACTTGTTACTATTTTAAAAACAACCTGTTCGCATTCTTATACGACATTCTTTCAGGTCTATCTCAGCTCTTGCGTACCAGTATACGGTAGGGGCTAGAAGCAAAGTGTATTTGTCAAGTTCACGTTTTGGGACAGGCCGTGTGAGCTGTAAAAAAACGACGTCTGTGGTTACTTCTTCATCCCGACTCACCAATATCCATTCGCTGCGGGCCTTACGGGATGCTTGTAGTCCCCTAGACCTCAAGAATGCTCTTAACCTCTAAATTTTTCAAATTTAGCTATCCCAGCTTCTCCAAATCTCACCGTTTCGCCAAATATCATGACTATGTTCGAGTTCCCTCGCAAGGTCTGAACGTCGCACCATTTCTATCGCCCTCGGTCTCACACATCTTCAGGTGGTGTCGTAAGAGTTCCACTCGCATCTCCTAATGTCATTGGAGTGGTAAATTCAAGAGGGAACAGAAGGTCAGCCTGAGCTTCTTTCCTCGTTGTTGTTCTTTCCTTACATCCTGCGAAAAATTCTAGCCACCAGGAAGATTTCTATGGCTTTGCTACTTTGTCATTAAACCCGGAGGAACTCCGATTAAGCGTCAAAAAGGCCCATGGTGTGGATTGGAATCCAGACAACGTCGGGAAGATGCTTTCTCAACAAGTGCTTTTCATCGGTATTTACGACGGGTACTTGCATTTATTTATTTTTGGGATATTTTCTGGCTGATATTTGAAGTCACGGAGGCTCTGCAGTGGCACAGTACCTGCGACAAGAATTACACGGCTTATTTGAGTCGGTCGATAAATCTATGATTCCTGAGATATTTGAATGGGTCAAGGAAATCGGGGGCTACTTTAAGAGATTCAAAGGCGGGGCACTCGCACCTTGGATAGGAGGGGACAATACAGAAGATCTGACCCTCGAAGCACGCGCAACCCTTGCATTCTTCGAAGTAATATCTTCTATTTTCATGATGTCGTTCTCTAATATCCCATCAGGTGGACAAAAATTTGTCTGCAGATAGTGTTGCTCAACTTTGCGGAGCGACTGCTTCAATTGCTATTTTTCAATCCCTAGATGCACCCGCCACTCCATTTTTTTCTGCGCAAAAGCTGGCATTGACAGTCGCTCATTGCGGGTATGCTTCATCATTAAAAGCCATTTGTCACTTCTGAAATCCAACCATTTCCATGATGTAGAGACACAAGGGTGCTTTTGTGCTCAACGAGCGGCCAAGTCTTCCCCATGACGGAAACCCACCATGCAGACTCTCACGTAGAGAGCATTAGGTTGCGAAGGATGATGGGCGCTTCTCTCATCACCGACTCCTATGGGGAATCCAGGTGAGAATAATATGATCGATGAAGCAGTGAACTGTGAAACTTCATGAAAACAGATGGATGGGGGCACTTGCCAACACACGGGGGTATGCCTAGTCACTCTTCGTTTTTTCGTTTCCCACTTATCGCATTTTTCTCAGTCTTGGCGACCTTCGCTATAAAAAATTTGGGATAACTCCAGAGCCCGAGGTTCGGTCGAAACTTCTTGAAGGTGAGAACCTTGACCCCCCAAAACTTGATCAATCTAAATTCACCTTCAGGAAAATATTGGGCCTTCGCCGTGCTTGTATCGGATGGGATTTCTTCAGAACTCTCTGATGACGAAATTGTGGACCTTGCAAGGGGGTCACCCGACCCGAAGACTGCTGCAGAACGCATTCTAGCCTTTTCGGAGGAGCTGGGGGGGGAGGATAATGCCACTGCCGTTGTAGTCCCTTTGGCAGGTTGGGGCAGAATTGAAGGTCCAGATAAAACCAAAGAACTGCGAGAGTATAGACGAAAGCAAGCAGGTAGGATCACCCTTTATATGCACAATCTAGTATTTATTCTGCATCGTCCAGTGGGAAGTGAACGACAACGCCGCATGTGAGATGGCGATGAATCACCACTCCGACTTTCGGAACGCGCAATCATATCTGACCTGCTGCATGCCCATCTGCTCGCGGGTCTGATCCAGCAGCCCAAACGAATCGCCCTGACTGATCATTGATTTTCTGGATAACCTGCCCTCGACCCATCAAGCCCCGACCAAAACCACTAACGAACCTAGCATCATGACCCATCGCTTGGGAGAGATGAATTTTCTGGATGGAACAGTTCCAATTCGAAAACGCACCTTTAAGGGTATCGACAGTTTCTCGGGAGAAGCCATCCTCAAAGTAAACCTCACTGTTGACATCCCCAGCCGCGCCAGTCGTACTGCTCTCGGCATCCGGGATGCCAGCAGAAATGCAAAAACGGGGAGCATCGAGCGCCGCTTGAGGAGTAAACCCTCGTAGCATATTCAATAAAACTTGGACGTGGCCTTGTGGCTTCGGAAGGATTATCATCGTCGGTAGAAATGGAATAAAAGACATACCTGCATATAACCACCCATAACACCATAGCTTAGGAAGAGCTCGTCACCTTTGGTAGCAAGGGCAGGAATAATCGTGTGGTAAGGTCGTTTGCCTCCCTGAAATATCTCAGGAACCCGCGGCACAGTTGTCAAAAATGACGTACCTTCAGCGCATTGGCATGGTTCTTATTGAGTACGAAACCCGAACCTCTGTTTTGGAGTGTGAATCCGCATCCTTTGGGGACGGCTGAGAATGATATCAAATTAACGCCTAATTACCAAGTCCTTATTTCTAAACCATACCTCCAGTTCCGAAACCTGCAACAGAAGTGAGGAATACCCTTAATGAAGGTTGCATAGTCAACTGACCTGCATAATTACTCTGGATATAACTGCATGCGTTTCCCCACGCATCGGTCACTAGATGGAAGGCCGTTCGAGATAAACTGGTCAAGAATAATTTCTTCAATGCAAATTTACCGGTGAAATAAACAGTGTCCGATGAGTTGACAGGATTCCCCTTTGTGCATATGAGATGAGTTCTACTTATTGAGAGTATGGGGGGCGTACATGGATAACACCAGGGTTTGCCTCAGTGGAATCAAATAATTGGGCCCTCGAAGCAAGGTATTCCTGTGGATGGGAATTAATTTCTTGAGTTTGTGATAGCCCAATGATAGCCGTTGTTTTACCTTGCTCAAAAGTTCCTCAACCGGAATATGTTCAACCTCGGGGTCTGCAACATAGTATTGGCTATCTGATACATAATAAGGATCAGAAATCAACCGAAGAAGAGCAGAAGTGGTATTACCTGCAAATGCAAGACTAGCATGATATTCCCAGGTTAGATAACAGTGAATCCTATAAGAGGAAATTTTACCGTAGTGACTCGATCAACGTATGAAGATATTCTGGGGAATTATGTTCCATCTCCAACAGAGGGCGTGATAGACCTTGCTCTTGGATATTCTCCAGGATACCCAAGGCAAGGAGAGCAGTAATACCTGATGCACGCCAGGTTCGAAAAAAAAAAAAAAACGTCAAACCTTGACAGACTTGCCTTGTCCATTTGGGGGGCACTAGCGGAGTTAAATATAGTGGAAAGGTCAGGATGGAACCTCCTCACCTCGTAGACCGTGACTTCGTTTGCGTAGGTATACTTGATGGGCTCAACTACAGTAGACTTGTGATTGGCAAGGTCTTCGAGCTCCATAACCCCACCTTTGCTTTGGATGAGGTTAACAATCGCCTGAGCTACCCGACCTTTGTAAAATCCATCTCTTCCCTTCGCAACAACTTCTCGGAAGGTTTTAGCTAGGTTAGGGAGCTGAACGATCTGTCCCGGTGATGGCGCCTTCCCATTCAAAAGCATCTCATTGCCATTAGGTGATGCGTTCTTGATCAACTCCTGAACTGAAGGCTGAGAGAGGGATATGCGACGTATCGGAATACATACCTCGGAGCGTTGCCACTGACAAGACAAAGATGCTCAATGGCACGGGTTAGGATGACAAGAAATATACACATACCGCCCGCCCATGGATTTCAGAAACCGGCACCCTTCACAGAAATGAGCATTGGCAATCAAACTTCGATTTTTCTTATGCATACCCTTCTTCAGCCAAACGGATGCCTGGTTCAAAAACATCGGCGATTGATACAGCTCCACTGCCAAAGGTTTCGACGGTATCAATCCAAGCCGCGGCAGCACCTATTCACTTCATTAATTGCTGTTAACGAGACAGAAAGTCATGGGCCAACCGGGTACGGTCACAGAATTTAAATCTGTGAGGGGAATGCGACCTTTCATTCCACGACTTATGGCATAGTCAATCGTAAGTTTCGCTGGAGCACGGCCGGAACCGTTCAAAGCCTTGACGGTCTTGTCCTTAGCATTGTAGAACAAGCAAAATGCGTCCCTGTGCATTAAATCAGAATACTGCAGTCGACGTTGTCGCGATTTACTGACCCACCGATGCCACAGCAACTGGGCTCTGTAACATTTAACGCGACAGATGTAGCGACGGCTGCATCGGCTGCGTGAACGTAGGTCAACATATAATGTGGAGAGATAAGTCATGGACCAGATAGTACCAGCATTTCCCCCTTTCCTTAATATTTCTAAACCGGCCTCCGTAGCAAGGGGCTGGGAAGACGATACCATTCCCTTCGTTCCGTAAACCACAGACCGACGGCTGGCGAACGGCTGGAATACAGGCTCTGGTCTGTCGACCTTGGACCAATCAATTTTAACGGGAGAAGTCATGGTCTTATCCATATAACTTGTGGAGAATGTCCTCGAGTGGGACGATGCCAGGGGTTTTATATCCGAATGTTCCGCCAGGACGGGTACGGACATCCGTGTGGTGGACCGGTCCAGTACTTACACACATGAACTGCTGACTTTTCCATGCCACGGTGGAATTGAAACAGCATGGGAGAGGTATATATTGAGTATGCCGGATCAGGCCTGGGGTGCAAATCTAATCTTGATTGTCACCGCGACGGTGTGACCACAAAATGTCCTTGGAACTCAAACTACAACAAGCCTCCACAGAATTTCAACAACTACAAGCCGACCTATCTAGGGTAGTGGAAGCGAGACAGCGCCTCGATGCTCAGCTATCAGAAAACGAATTGGTGAAGAAGGTATGCCATGTCTGATTGGTCTATCATCCGCTTTCCATCTCATAGCCGCAACTCTGGTTCAGGAATTCGCCCAGCTGACATCAGGAAATACTGTGTACAAACTCATCGGACCTGTCTTGGTAAAACAAGACCAGGCTGAAGCAAAGAGCAACGTGAACACGCGTCTCGACTTTATTCGCAGTGAAATGTCCGGTTTCTCACCCAACTCAACCAACTCGGTACTAACAAATAAACCTTGTAGCCAACGCGTAGAAGGACAAATAAAGGACGTAGAACAGAAACAAGAGAAAAAGAAGGCCGAGGTCAGTTTTCTGTTGCATTGTTCTCAGTCTGCCATTCATTCTACCGGTTCCACAGCTCGTCCAGATCCAAACGGCTCTTCGGCAAACGCCCACAACTCCTCCTTCAATATCAACGCCCTCCGCCCCAGCCATATAAATCCTTCCGCATAAACAATTCACCTCTATCATATTTCTGAACTGAGCGGAATTCTCGACGTGGGTACAGGTCTAGTTATACGGTCGTAGACCGTCTCCTCCCAGCTGTTTCCTGCACTTTGCACGCACGAGCGATGTCGCGTTCCGTCTCAGGGCTTTTTATGATCCTTTCCAGAGTAAATCTTTTCAACGCGGAGACTGGTGGGCAGTTACGAATGACAACAATATCATCTTTGCGAAGCTCTGAATCAAGGGGTCAAATGTCAGAGAGATAGCAAATAAATCGTTACAACTTACGGTTCTTTTCGTCGTGAACTAAAAATTTCTTGCTGCGTTCAATTTGCTGGAAAAAAGTCAGCATTCCTTGTCATCTCTACGTAAATGTAACCAAACCTTTCCTGTGAGCTTGTGAATAACCCAACGAGAGACGGTCACAGTTGCCGTCTTCTTCATGAAACCAGCTTTGCTTACAACACCATTAAACGCCATTGGCGGCATCTTGTGCCAGGCTCAATGCAAAGAAAGGGCTACGGCAACGTGGCAAGAGGAGGAAAGCGGATTTTCCGATCAATGTAAGTGGGGAAATCGTGAGAAAGACTGCGAGAAAAGAATTAAATTGGAAAAAAGCTAGCAAATTGTCAAATTTTTTTCCGGACAAGAGATTCTCACTGCATCGCACAGAAAGGGCCAGTAGGTATCAGCAAAGGTGTCCGTATTCAAATATGTATCTATATAATTTTTGTCAGATTCTGCCCGTGCGCGACGTGTTCTATTTATTTATTTAAGTATGTATATTTTAATGGTGTTTTTACATAACTGCAGTCGTAAATACGCATGATCACCATCGGAAAATGGGAGCGATTTTTGCAAAAATGTTATACTGCAGCAAGCTCCTTTTCAGCAGGAACTTCATCAGCTTCGTCGTATGGGCAGAAACGGGATTTCCGACGTAATCGGGGTCCATATCTGAAGGCGAACAAGTTAGTTTACACGTGAACAATTGTGGTTAAATTGAATACCTTTGCAGAACAAACGGTATGGGGACCATGGTTATTGCAATAAATCCCAGAAGAGAGGATGCCCAACGTGGATCGAGAGCCTCATACATATCAGAAGCAAAGAGCTACTCGAGTGGATTAGAGATTATGACAGACGTAGGAGAGAAAACTTGACTACGAACAGGAAAGGCAGCTCCAAACATGCTTCGGATTACTGTGCTGGATGCCAGAGCTGACGCGGCGACAGACAAATAGGCATCGATAATATAGTTGAAAAGACCCAACTGTACAAGTGTCAGTGCCAGGATAGTCCAACCACTGCCTTGATTTACGAACAAATATAAGTTGGATCGAGAATCCCATCAGCAAACCAGAAAGCATTGGTCCCCAATATGAGAGATGGGGAAAAGATGTCCAACTTGAAAAGATCGTATCAGCACTCTCGTATTTAACAGAGAGAAGGATAACTCGCGCAAACCAGAAAAACGATAGCGCAAAGAGTGGGCCAGCGTACAAAGCCATTTCAATGCGAAATTCGGGTGGCACTGGCTTCGGGTTCCACCTCGCTGACTCCCTTTCATATCGGGGATTGTAATGCACCACATACTGTACTCTCCAAACGAAAGTCAGGGAGTGGGTGAAATCAAAGTTTGATGATATTTACCAAGATTACTGCGATAGCTCCCCCGATCGGGATGGGAAGAAACATGAGACCAGAAACACCAGGGCTCATGTTGTGGCCTTGAGTGAATACAATAGGATATGCTGCAAAGAGGAGATATAGACATCCATAAACGAACTGTTTTTGAATATGAGATGTCAGACACAAGCTATGAGTGATGCAAGATAGATGACTGGCACTGTGGTACAAAGTTATAGCAATGAGCATAGGCTCGTGAAAGAGAACGACGAAGGGCCGGGCAAGGATATGTTCTACACGCTTTTTGAGATTTACTTCCTGCCTTTCCATCAAAGCGTAGTACCGAGGGTCTCCGGTCGTAAGACGTTTTGCTTGTGCCTTCTTCACCAACAAGGTGGGCCTACAAACAAAACGTTATGAGCATGCAAATGATGGACAGGAATGACAATATCTCACTTGTATGTTTCAGGAATTGTGAAAATTATTAAAACCTCGCAGACTACTGCCTAAAAGAAAATCAGATCTTCGACATCAAAGCGAGAGGTAAGGTGAGCTCACAAACGCAGTCAGTATCCAAAAGAGCCATCTCCACGAAATATTTTCACCAATAAAACCAGCTGCAGTTGGTCCCAACGCTGGACCTGCAAAAGGAGCGACGGTAAAAATGGCCATGGCTTTCCCTCGCATGTCTGCATCCCAGATATCAGATATCATTGCTCTAGAGTAATGACCTTCAGGAGCAAAAAAAGGTGATCGGGCAGGGACTGACCCTGTATTCGTTAACGGGGCGGCCGCAAAAGTACCGCCTAGAAATCGAAATATTAAAACCGAGGCAGTATTCCGCGCGAGCGCGCCTCCAGCCATAAAGCACTGCCAAAGGCATCTCGTCAATTCTTTTGAAGGTACAATGACATCGGTCAACTTACAGCATAGACAAAAAAGGGATAAATAAATATTGGCCTCCTACCATACTGCTCCGATAGAGGACCCCATAGCATTGGCCTGAGAACTTTAGAAACTTAGGTATGCACGAAGGATTGATACTCACCCCACGCAATACCCACAAACGAAAAGGGACAATGTCAACACACCCACTGTTTTTGACATCTGAAAATCTCTCATTAGCAGGGGGAAAATACCAGACGCTGATGTTAATAGTAAGGTAAGGATTTTGGTCTGTTTTGATGATGCCTACGAGAAGAACTGGCAAAAGTGCTGAAGAAAACGTTGTTATTATTAATTGTTGGAAAAGAAAACGCTTCAAACGCACGCATTCAAAACTAAAACTCCGCTAATCATTGTTAAGTACCACCGCTTCGCGTTTGACCAATTCTAAAACGAGAAGGAGCATCAGCACAACGTTACTAGCTAAGCTCTCTACTCGCTAGTGGGTTTTCTGGATCATTTGGTTCGAAATCATCGATTAAATAGGGGTCATATTGAGAACTTTTCTCGTCCGACTTAGTGCCAGCCCTTTTGTCATGAACAGTGGAGGAAGAGCAAGAAACCTGCGCGTCGGCACTGACTTCAAGCATGGGAAGCATGAGGAAACTGAATTCAACGGAGGTGACAAAAAATTGGCTCTTAAACATAAAGGCTATTCATCGAATGACAGAGACAGTAGGGAAAAATGTCCTGTCGTCCGTTGCGGATCGGACACCTGCATCGTCAGAGATGAAATAGCAATGTGGAACCAAGAAGAAAAACATCATGTGGGTGGGTCTTCGGGTACCTTGCAGTGATTGCCATTGATATATACAGTGTGTTGCATATTGTTTTGCACACAGGTTTTTTTCGTCGTGCTGACAAATGCTGATGGTGCCTTTGCGGCAACTTCGGCTGGCCCGCCCACCATGGCGTAGATCCCAAAGACAGCCCCGGGAGAGCGATCCTAGAATTTTATGGCAACCCCAGCGCAGCTAGCGCGATTCTTGTGGTGGAAAGTATCCATGGCGCAGTGGATGCGGGATCGCCATGTATCGGCATTAAGTTTCAGTGTCTAGCCAAGCGGGACCAAACAGTCGTTTGGGAAAATTAAAAGCAAAAATGACCTACAAGTGTACAACCCATCCGGGCCGGTCGTTTCTGCTTTCAAGTTTCAACATCTCTTTCTGTAGAGGCTCCCGGATCCACGCATGGACTTCACAGAGCTCTACCGGCAATCTGCTTCATTGGTCGCATTTAGTCCTGGCGCACACTTTCTTCTTGTTGCAGTCCAGGATAGACTCATCGTTCGAAGGACAGACACTTTTCAAATAACGCGGACTTGGCTTGTGGATAATTCGCCATCTCCTACTCAAACCGCACTTTTTTCTCGGAATAGCTCCAAAGGGAAAATTCAGGCTTCCAGTGTTTCGGGCCTCAACACCGATTCCTCGATAACTCATATCGGTTGGTCCTGCGACTCTGAATACGTTTTCGCAGCATGCGCAAAGAAGGGTGTGGTTCACTTGTTGAAACTACGTGACGACGAGTGGAACGGGAGGATAGATTCCGGGGCCGAAGGTGACCGGCTATCATTGCATTAACGAGGTGGCTGCTTAACCTTGGATTGGATCAGGTCTTGTAAAAGCCGAATGGGCCCCTGACGGACGAACCGTGTTATGTTTTTCTGACTGGGGTGTGAGTTCGTCAGCTCCATCCCATAGATCAACCAACCAACCGAAAAATTCAGCTCCGGGTGACTTTATGGTCTATTTCAACTGGAGTTGCGACGTACATTCAATATCCAATATATCCTGATAAAGGTTCGCTGGTCCTCTCAATAACAATTAACCACTGATTTCTGTCGAAGGCTACGCTTTTCGATCTGATGGACGTTATTTTGTGCTCGCTGAACGTCACAAATCCAAAGATACTCTCGGCGTTTATGAGGCCACGGATCAGTATAAACTGGTTCGAGTGTGTTGTCTTTCTTCGTTATTAAATATCACATTGACTGACGTCACGACAGCACTTTCCATTACCAACCTCGTCACTTGCCTCAATTTCTCTCTCCCCCACGGGCAACCACATTGCCGTCTGGGAAGGCCCCCTAGAGGTGGGCTCCATTTTGGCCCTAGGCTAGAGGAGAATTTAACCCTTATTTCCAGTTCAAGTTGCATGTGTTAACTTTATCGGGTGACCTCTTGACTTCATTCAGCCCCTTTCCAAACCCAGGTTTTGGTATTCGCAATGTAGCATGGCATCCCACTGGTGTATTTCTCGCCATTGGTGGGTGGGATGAGAAGGTAGATAGATGGTTCTTGTTATCTCCCTGAGTTACTAATACCCCAAAGGAAGGTCCACATTTTGGATAGTTTGGGTTGGTCAGATGTAGCCACATTGGAATTGACAACTCGTCTATCATCCAGTGTAGTGAGTCCAGGCGTCCATATCTCACCACATAGCTAATACTCGAACGAAGGTTGTCTGGCGGGAACCCTCGAAGTGGGTAGAGACGACTGAGGGCCGTGGATTCCTCTCGTGTAAATACAGATTCACACTCACGCAACAGCCACTGGCTCTTAGTTAAAGTGATCCTTTTTTACAGTTGATCGTCTGCAAGGACCTCAAATACTCGGCACCATTCGATTCGACCCAACGAAACCCAATCCCAGAAGTGGTGTTGCGCAGATGGAGTGGAACTTGACGGGGAGCCTCCTAATGGTGCGCTTTGGTGAGTAACTCGATCAAGAGAAGTGAACCGTCTTCAATATTGTTGTAGACAATGTTCCAACGGCGATATACTTGTTTGACTTTCCAACTTCGCGCGAGAAATTTGTACCGAAGTTGAGAACTGTGTTGATCCATTCGCAGCCTGTTGTACATGTGCGATGGAATCCTGTGCGGAAAGGCAGTTTGGCACTTTGCTGTGGGACTCAGAGTATATACACCTGGAGCGATGAATGGCACGGCGAGTCAGACGATGATCAAGAAGAGATGGCGGAATGTATCGGCGTGCCTGCAAGTACGTGTTTTTCTCTCTCCTACACTTTCATCTGCACCTCATGCCTGCCCGTGTGTAATCTAGGGAATTTTGAAACCAAAGATCTTCGCTGGGCTCCTGATGGTAAGGGTCTAATTCTGATTGGCAAGGACAATTTTTGCTGTGCTTTCGAAGTTGAGGACGAAGAAGTCACTTCATGATTCGGCTGTCATCCGTGCATCTTAGTGGTTAGTTTACTTCTGCAGGTTAATATCGTGAATCCATAAAAACGGGCCCTTCATGGTACTACCCCGCAAGTATCAACCTTGCTTTCAGCAGCAAGTACATAACAACTGTGTCTGTATGTTAAGCCGAAGCATTCTTTTCCTGTCAATGGGACCTAACCGACTGAAGTCCTTCCGGATCCTTCCCCGTCAAAGGTCATCCGATAACTTATTGAATGTCGCATGCCCAATGCTTTTAGCCGAATTTAAAGTCCCCAACTGTAAGTAAGAGGGTTGTTGTGAACTACAAATGGGACTCCACCGCCAAACGATTTGTTGAATGTGAGAAAACGCCCCGTACGCGTACTTGATCATTTCCTGGAAATTTTCTCTCGAAACTTGATATTAGTGTGTACACAAAACATTTCTGCCGATTTTTGTGCAGTGTCCATTTTCGCTCATTATGAATTTCGCTCATCTGCGACGGCGGAGGCTCTGGTCACTCAAAACGAGCCCCAGTGTTTTTTTTCCTATACTGAGGAGAATGTCCCAATGAATGAT
>Ga0307517_10011959_pt1 | contig 11976 bp, 23 predicted proteins | sample 23_EM_MG_FD_194515 | JGI IMG/M metagenome (GOLD analysis project Ga0307517, IMG submission 194515) | Populus trichocarpa ectomycorrhiza microbial communities from riparian zone in the Pacific Northwest, United States - 23_EM | ecosystem: Host-associated > Plants > Roots > Unclassified | place... | reverse complement strand
GTCGATACGGGGACGCTTGGAAGAGGCGTTGAGGACGACCTGGGAGGTCAGGGGACTAGAGACCTGGGGTGAGGTGGGGGATGACCAGTCCTCGGCGGCGAGCCATTGCTGCCTAGGAGCATTGGAGGAAGGGCCGGCGATGGGGGGTTCCTGCTGGACGACGGACTCATTGGCAGAGGAGTCCTGACAGTCGTCCTGGTCAGGTTTACGTTTACGGTGGGACTGGCTAGCGAGATCATCCATGGGCGGAAAAGGGGGGAGGCATGGCTTGTTGATTGGAATATAAGTAGGGCAGGACACATGGTGAGAACCCAAGAATGGACCCAAGACAAGGCATGGAGTGAACAAAGCACACGGTATGTGACAAGCATAGACGGAAAAGACAACGACATCAGATGATAAAAAAAACACCAAAGCCGTGCGCTTACGGAGATGAGCGTGGTTCCTCCGTGTTGGATTTGGGATATATCCTCTTTCGGTCTCTTAACGCTGGCACGCCGTGGCCCCTCCCTCAACTCGTATATCTTCCGCGATCTGCCACATGTATTATTCTGCCCGTTTATCGCCCCGGTCCCGCATTCCGTCAGCGCTGCATCCTGGCGCCCGAATTTCATGTAATTGAAATCGGTCGCTTTACCATATTAGAACCTGCCACAAATCAGTAGTGTCTCCTACTCTGTACCAAAGCAACTGCGACACATACAATACGAAAAATGTCCCTCGCTATCGCCGGATATACCATCCTCAAGCTACACCCATATGCTCTAGGCTCAAACTTCCCGCCTCAAAAATTGGCATCTAGCGACGAGGAACAATTGCCGCGAGAGCCACACAAAGCCCAATTCATATCCGATAAATATACACAAAGATCCAACGTTAATGGCTGCCTTCGCTCCCGAATCCTCTTAATGTCGGAAGCACTCTACTTACAGCAGAATGATTTCATCTCACGCGTGACAAGACAGCTGCTAGATTCACAAGGAAAAGAAACACCACCGCATTTAGTAGGAGAGAATTTTGAAGAAGAATGATTACTGGGGTTACATTCATACCTGGCGACAGGAGAAATAAAGGAGAGCGTTGGTTACAAACCTCCAAACGTATAGCTAATGCGTCTTTCTCGAAAAACGAAATGTCATCCATTAATTATATGTGAATCAATTTCTCTTCCTCCTCTTCATGGCTCTCAGCTTCGGTACCGGTTGGCGCTTTCTTTGTCGGCTTTCGGGCGTAAAATTCTGCAATAATCTTGGGATTGATCCGATTCAGCTGTTCTTTGGGGAAAATGCGCAAGAGTGACCATGCCAAATCGAGGGACTCGAAGATTGTTCGAGATTCATATGCGCCTGGGTAACGATCAGTTAAATGAGCGTAGGAAGACATGAATGGTATTACCTTGACCGACAAACTGGTGCTCGAACTTGTCCAGGAACTCTAGCGCGAGCTTATCTTCGGTCGAGAGTGCTTCCTCTCCAACTACGGCCTTCATTGCGGCAGCATCGCGACCAATGGCGTATTTGGCATACTGAAAGAATAGCCAAGATGAGATTAAAATCGAGTATATGAGTACAAGTCTACGGCATCCAAAACCCACCAGTTGGTTGGACACGTCCCCATGATCTTTCCTGGTCAACTTCTCTCCGATGGCGCTCTTCATGAGACGCGACAATGACGGGAGAACGTTAATAGGTGGGTATATCTGTCTGTTGTAAAGTTGCCTATCAACAAAAATTTGACCCTCGGTAATATACCCAGTCAAATCCGGAATAGGATGCGTGATATCTGAAGGAAAAAATTAAATGCGTCAATAAGGAAAGACTAGCTTCATCTAGCGTTCATAACTTGCCGTCGTTGGGCATGGTTAAGATGGGAATCTGTGTAATCGAACCATTCCTGCCTTGGACACGTCCAGCCCTTTCATATATCGTTGATAAATCCGTGTACATATAACCGGGATATCCACGACGTCCTGGGACTTCTTCACGAGCGGCAGAAACCTACAATAATGCGATCCGATCTCGGCGGTGCCAAAAAATCAAAAAGGAATAGGAACACACCTCACGCAAGGCGTCCGCATAGGAGGACATATCCGTCAAAATGACCAGGACGTGTTTCTCTAGTTGGTAAGCGTAATATTCCGCAGTGGTCAATGCAAGGCGGGGTGTGATAATACGTTCAATGGTGGGATCATTGGCAAGATTCAGGAAAAGCGTGACGCGATCCAGACTTCCATTGGACTCGAAATCCTCCTTGAAGAAACGCGCAGTTTCCATATTAACACCCATGGCAGCAAACACGACCGAGAAGTTGTCTTCGTGTCCATCGTGCACGTCCTTTGTTGGTCTCTTGACGAGACCTGCCTGTCGCACGATTTGCGCAGCAATCTGCGTGTATCTCAGCGCGTAATTCAGATCTCAGGACAGTTCATTTCTCACTTCATTATGGGGTAAACCGGCAGCAGAGAAAATCGGAATTTTCTGACCACGCGCGATTGAATTCATGGTGTCAATCGTCGAGATACCAGTTTGGATCATTTCCTCAGGGTAAATTCGTGAATAGGGATTAATGGGAGAACCTATTTAGGATTTCACATCAGGGATGAATGGATCGCGGAAAGAAAAAGAACATGCCATTGATGTCAAGGTAGTCTTCAGCGAACACCTTCGGGCCGTTATCGATAGGATTCCCAGAACCGTTGAAAATGCGACCTAACATGTCCTCCGCAACAGGAAGTTTCATACTGCTTCCTGTGAACTCGACATGTGTCGCCTTGACGTCTACGCCAGAAGTCCCCTCAAACACTTGGACAATAGCCTTCTTCCCCTGCACTTCAAGGACTTGCCCCCCCCGTTTGGATCCGTCTGGCAGCGTGAGTTGCACAATTTCATTGTACGAAGCGAACTTGGGATAGATCTCACAGTTATCTCACACCCGGGGAATGCAGATAAAGATATGCCGTACCTTTACGTTGTCCAACACCACCAGAGGGCTAATTGGAGGGTCAGCAAGGGCATTTCAGCTCAGCAGACCAGATAGCAGGTAGCTGCTTACCCATTGATGGCCGATACCGTTCGATAGTCTGTAAGAGCACCAATCGAACGTGAAGCTTTAATAGCAGTTAATAACACGAAGAACATACCTAGATGTGGCTTTATGCGGTATTCTTTGGTGACTGCGGCAGCGTTGATATTCGCCAACTCCTTGTCACTGAGCCGAGCATTCGTCATTGTAGAGATCGGTTTCTTTCGAATTGCCTTGATTAGACCGATGAAATATCTTCAAGGTCCCCTCAACGTGGGTATTGCGGGCGATTAGGAGGAATTGAAGATTAGAGAGCCCTAGAAGCTCAAGACTGACAACAGCCCGTAAACGGAAGCGACTCTTGATCTTCAGCGCCCAATTTGTCAAACCCATCATTTCACACGCCATCGTGACCTCATTCCGTTCGGAGAAAACTCCATAAACAATTCTTACAATGATACATCTACATTTATCTTCAAGGTTATAAAATTTCTGCATTTCAAGTCATTGAGGACGTAAAATGGTGGACCACCTCATTGGCTGCTTTTTTCGCCACTTCGACGTCAGCTGTTGACCTTCAATGAAATTCAATGGATTAATTTTAAGCAATGGAAGAAATTTTTTACATACCACTCCGTTTCAAGCAGTATGTCCTCTACAGCTTCAGTCTCAAACCCAATATCTGCACTTTGAAGGAAGACGTAAAGGTATTCTGCAGTATCCGATCGAACCTTTAAGGTCTGGTTAGCGTAACCAGTATCAAAAAGAAATTATGGGGCTTGCTTTCGGGTATGGATGTGCGAGGAATTCACATAATATTGGTACTTTGTCTGCTCTTATCTCCTCAAATGCGAGAAGGTTAACGACGCTAAGAAGCGAGATGAATGATTCCAGAATGTGGTAATGAGGAAAAATGGAAGCATACATCTTCATAGATTCATGTATCCTTTGAATGCTCTTCAGCTTGTCAACATTCCTCGATGTCATATAAATCAAGGACCTCATACTATCAGAACCATCAAGAAAGGTTAGACCCAATGAAATATGGATAAACGGACCTTTGTAACCCATAAGGATCTTCCGGTACTTGCCGAAGAGCATCTGCTTCCAACAGGATGGTGAAGGTCTGGAATACAGGGACAACGATGGCATTCGAAGCCATGTTGGACTTCGCGTGGTTGATCAAGTCATTTACAAGCTCGAGAACACTATAAGGAGACGTTGGGCTGCGGGATAAAGGTAGGCCCTGAGTAAATTTAACAAGACCGCGAGCCACGGGTCTTTGCTGTAAAACAAATTCACTGAATAAGTCAGGGGTAAGGTGAAGGAAGCTTACCGTGCTGTCTGTCTTACTCCCTACGCTAATTACAATCCCCAAAAGAACAGCGTTTCGAAACTCGGGAACCTCCAGTAGGCGCAAAGCACGAGGGAATAGCCAATTTCCATCACTCCAACTTGCCTGATCGGAAGGGCTAGTAGAAGTTTCATTTCATCGACACTATCACTCTGGATGCTGAACGCAAGCTTACCTCGCAAATAGTTCTTCAACTAACTGCAGAGCAGGCAAACGCCACCGATCTTCCCCGCCAACTTGCGGCAACGATGCACGTAGAAGCTTCATGAAGCATGTGCCTGCCATTTGTCGAACATTATCCAGTCTCTCTACACCTTGTTTAAGAATCCCGGTGGCGATGGCCAGGTACTTTTCTGGCGGGAAATAACTTTCAAATTCCGGGATCAACGGTGCAATGGAAAAGAAGAGAAGAGAAACATCGGTAAGCCCTTGTATGCAGGTGATTCGAACCCATGAGCCAACATCGCCTCGTTCGTCGATCGTATAATCGTTCAGGCCAGAGAGTAGGGCATCCAAAAACGCGTTAACCATATCGCTTGACATATCTTCGAAAAGGTTAGTTGAGTCCCCCCATTTGGAAAGCATAACGACCCACACGACGTGAGATGAGGCGAAACAAGGGTCACTATGGATGGCAGGGCTTGAAGGGAGCTTCGTCGCACTTCAATACTGGCCTTGGACTTTGCGATCGTCAGGTGTACGTCCACATCGCCATAGAAGATTTACACACGGATGGTTTTAGACTGTCGAGTAAATAAGCGGTGGCCAGTGGTAAGCTCTTTGGATGTGTGTTGTAATTGATAACGCTCAGGACCCGGGAAAGACTTTGTTTCATAACGGAAGATCCGCGCTCCAGCTCGATAATCAACTTGTAGACAAAGAAATAAGCCAATGACAATCTTGCAACGAAGATCAAGAAACAACTCATCTAGCCACGTCCGAAGAACAGTCTGTAAGGTTACTTATTGTGGCCATGGCATCTGCAGCAGATACTTGAACGGCAGGCACCCTGTGCTTGAGCCCAGTATCAACTATACGCTTCCATCCGGGGACAGAGGAACGTTGTCCAAGATTGATTTCTGTCACGGTTATAGACTTGGCAATTAAACGACACGCCGCCGACGCGATAAGTTCATTACGAGTGGTGGTTAATGTGCTTTCGGGGACATGCTTTAAATGCTTGAATACCTGTTGTGTAACCTTTGACTAAGTAGAGGAATAGATAGAGTAACCGACCGCTTACATTACGCAGATGGTCTTCAAGAGTCGCTGGGTCCTTGATGATTTCCTTGTACGCAACGGCGATTTCGCTTAGCGCTGAAAGACCACCATGAACCACTGCCAGATCTAGGGAGTCCAGTAGAGGGACCTAGATCGGGCATTTACATATGATCCGACGCAAAGTGGATAAATGGACGGACTTACGATTTTATGGATGGCTCTAGATGCGAGGACTTCGAGATCAAGGGAACAAATTAATCGCAATGACTCTGAACCTAGTTCCCTCATCGAGATGTCCCAGTGATGGAGAACCACGTTCAAAAGATGATCAACGAGGAAGTCTCGATACTCAGGGTGCCTAATGGAGCGCAAATTAGATAGAGGATTTTGGAATGAAAGATCCCATGACCTACTGGGCGACTTGGGGTGCAGCAACGAGAAAGGCGTGCTTCCGAATGCTGACTGCATAGAAATCGGTTTTGCCCAAGACATCGATACCATGCGGGAACAGGGCCTAGGATCTTTTAATTCGTGGTGTGATATGAGGAAAACGAAGCAATAGATAACTCACAGTCCGGCCAACATGTTCCTGGAAGGCCGCACTCGCTGCACGGCGGATGTGAATTTCTCGATCATAAAGCGCGACTACTGCAAGTCGCTGAGCCAGATTGGTGGCATGTGGGATTAAAGACGATTGATTCTGGGTCCTCGCGAGCGCCCAAAGGACATATGCAGCAGCATCACGGACGTTCGACCCAATTGAGTGTGCACCCTTCCGGAGATCGAAATACAAAGCCTGCAGGTGGGCGCATGAATGAAAATTACAATCACACGACGGTAGTGTTTTTACGAACGCACCTTTGATAACCAACCTATTAATTCAGGTAGATGGAGAGGCTCTACGAGGCTCCGACGGGCGATCTCAGCACATGCGAGGCATGCGCCATGCCACGTGCCTTCGGAAATCGCAGGGAGGCCATACAAGCCAGCAGCCTCAAACCAATGGACCTCGAATAATCCAAGGACGGTCTCAAAAACCTCGCGACAAAGGTCTTTAGGTAATCGTTCGGCAATCCTTGCTACCCCCTTCGCAGCTGACCACCGCACGACGGTATCCTGTGTAGCACGAAGCTTGAGGAAGTAGACAAAAATGGGTAGACAGGGAATGAACGAACTCTATCCTGAAGGGCCTCAAACAGCAGGCCTAAGATGTCGTCTACTTCGCCTGGGACATCCATTTCTTGCCCTGGTTCGTCCGATTCAATCGCTGCTGCATCAGCAAGCAATGAACGAGCTACAGTAAAGTTTAGCTTAGCTCTTAATTTGTGAATGAAGAAGGCTAACCATGTCGTCGACTATTACCAGAGCTACCCGGCAAAAGCCTTAACCCAATCCTTGATATTAGCTTCGACTCGAACTTGCGGACGACGGTATTGTTCGAGAGTGAGGGTGAATCTCGAATGTTCCGAGATAGCAATAGGAGCTGTCCATGTTCGGCTTGAACTTGCTCTGCTGATCCAGATTTTACGACTTCGCAAAGAACTTTCAGGAGCCCAAGAGTCTGCGCGAGAAAGTCAAACCGAGGTTGGGAAGAGGACACATGCGAAGACATACTCTGAAAATATCGTTCCTTTCTGCAAGTTGCGACGCAGACCACTCTATGAATTCATGAAACCCGGAGCCTGTATCCTTCCTAGACAAATCAGGCCGAGATAAGAGAGATTGGACCTAAAGTACCTCATATATAACCGGGAGAGTAACAATGCCGCTGCCTCCCTTTCCAGGCCCGCCGAGGGCAAATAGCCTTTTGCAATCTTTTCCAAAGAATTCGCCGTGCCCCCAATATCATTCGTGTCATCGAATTGTGAGAGGTCGAATGGGATAATGCAAATGATATAAAGCCAAAGAAGCGTTACGTAGCGCATACTCCACAGATAGCGATGCTGAGGAAGACCATCCGGTAACTTCATGAAATCAAGGGCGATAGAGAGATCCGCGATTTCATGAGGAAAGAACCTGACTAAAGTCTTGCTCAACCGGAGTCTTCAACGAGATGTCTTGAAGAAGACTGACTGATCGTTTTATAGCCTCGGAATTTAACATAGTTGTACAACACATGCGCGAGACGGTCGACACGCCAGATGTTCCCCTGGTTAGTAGGGTTGCGGATGACGCTCTTGGCGTATTCCTTGAGCTTTTCGACGACAGGCGTAACGAGATCCTCAAGGAATGGATCGAGCAGATATGATTGTTCTTGATATTCGTCGAGCTTGGAGGACGTGACACTTGGGCAGTGAAGTAATGACAGTAAGACACACCATAACTGTAAACTTTTGCAAAGTCAACGACTCCTTTTCCTGCTCCTCCGGAGTCGATTCGTTCTGAAAGTCGGTGCTGACCAGAATCTCTTGGAGCTTCCTCAACTCCCCAAGGCTTTCGAAGGTCGACAAGAGCCTCTCGTCTTGCACCTGTTCGGTCATCCTGACTACAGTTGAATATAATGAGCTCCTAAGTTCAACAGATGCCGATTAGATCACATTTCGCGGTGTTTGGATTCAACAGGGAAGGAAAACAACCGAATATGTAATCACATGACCTCATTTTAATGTAAACGCTTCAAAAATTGTTGCTGGTTCCAGGCTGCTGGCAACCTGTACCCCTCCATTCTGCTACCTCAATGTCACACACGGAAGCACCATCTAACCGTAGTCTAAAAAGGAAGAGGTACGAGCCACCAGAAGAGGTACATTTTGCCATTCTATCCAGCAAATTTCAATTAATGGCGCTGATTGAAACTAGGAATTGAATGTCAGAATCAGAAGGAAGCTCGTGCGTAGCCCACAGATCTATGACTCGCGATACATTTTCAGGTTCCTTTTTTCAGCACCACGAAATGAAAGAAGTCCACAAGGCATCTAAAAGAGCGAAGATTTTCGAAACCCAGAAGGTTGTGAAACGGTTAAAGGACGCCAGGCATGTTTTTGTGGAAGTGCATGCGGCCGCATCAAGTTTAACAATTGACATAGGAAAAAACGGCAAGATGAGAAGGCTGGGGTGTTGGAATCTGAGCTAACTAGTCTCAAGGTCACTTCGTTCTCTACCATTCGCGCTAATCCTTCTGATTACGAGGTATTAAGTAGGAAGTAGACCACGCTGTCATTGGGAATACAGCTCTCAGATCCAGAGTTCTGAAGGATCATACTCTTCGCGAGAACGAAGATATCAAGGCGTCTATGGAGAATGAGTTGGAGGGCAAATTCCTTACCGCAGTCGACACAGGAACGATGCACGCCAAAATCCAAAGCCGATTGCTCAGTTCCAAAATCCTCTCGGCACAAATCACCACAATCTTAGATTCTCTAAAGGTTCTACTCAACCCTGCTCTTAAACAACCACGAGAAAATACCACAGAATTACCCAAAATGGCGACAATCTTCGATCATTCTGCGCCAGTGTCTGACCGACCCACGAAAGTACGCAAGGAGTCAGCCTCAATTGATATTCAGACTAAGGATATCTCTGAGAAGCGCACGCCTTTCGTGGATGTAGACTCAGAACGGCAAACAGATAGTGGCTGGGAATCTGGCAGCGTAAATGAGGAAGGAGAGCTAGATAGAGACGATGGCTGGGAATCTGGCTCGGTCGCGGGTACTGGATTTGAAGCCGAAGAAAGCGAGGTGGACGAGTCAGACAGCGATAACGATGAACTCACAGTAACGAGGACAAAACATCCACAAAAACCTGCACCGAAAGCGACCAAAGGATCATCATCGACACTGCAATCTACCTTTCTCCCCTCGTTGTCCGTGGGTTTCGTTCGTGGTTCAGACGATTCGGAATTCAGCGATGCCGAGGGTAAGGCAGCAGATATGCCTAAGAAGAACAGGCGCGGCCAGAGAGCACGGCGAGCGTAAGCAACTTCGGCATCCTATTTTTAACTACCCCTGGTGATATTTTTTAACAGGATCTGGGAAAAGAAGTTTGGACGTAATGCGAATCACAAGAAAATGGAAGCTCAGAAGAGCGCCACAGCCCTGTCGCACAAAAGAGGTCACACGAGCACAAGTGTAGGGCCCAACACTATTGTGTATCGTAACCTACCGCCTGCTCAAGGTCCTCCTGGACCGACAAGACCACCCCCAAGGGGGAGGAGTGTTCCACAACAGCTCCAACCTGTCGATGCAGGCTGGAGTGGCCGTTCTAATAACGCTGTCGGTGTGAATATATTGAGGACTGCCGTTACAAAAGCTGGGAGAAAGGATGACAAACCTTTACATCCCTCATGGGAGGCAAAAAGGAAGCTGAAGGAGAAAGAGGGTGGGGGTATCGTCCCGAGCCAAGGGACAAAGATAAAGTTCACGTAGTCACGGCATAGTCATGTGGGTGAATGCAATAAAAATTTGAGATACCTGACAACAGGAAAGGGACACACAAAGAATTCTACTGGAAAAATAAAAATATGTACATGGTGACAGCAAGCAATGAGGGGGGCAGAGCATATGGCAAGAAAGGAAAGCAAAGTAAAAAGGGGGGTTACATTCTGGGTGCGTTGGAGCATGTATGGCGCTTTCCGCCGACCAAGCGACACGGCCGTGAGCACCAAATATCACTACACCTAGGACAACGGGGAAAGTCTCTTCCCGGCTTTTTGCAAGTGGAGCACTGGACAATTTGGGCACACAACCTGGACTTGCGCTCCATTTTTGCGAGAATAGGGTGGAGCTCGTTGGCCGAGGGTGACGATGTTGGTGACGCTATCCCAAGATGCGAAGAGGGTGTGGTGCGCGTTATATATGGAATTTGAGGTGAAGGCTGTTCCTCTGCGGGTTCCCAGAATTCAGGGGAGGATACTAAGATCCTGTCATCGAAAGTGACTCGTCTTCGTTTTTTGGGTACGCGGAGGATGGGAGAAGCGGGATAGGAGATGAACGTCCGCAATGTGGGGGTAGCTGAGCGGAGGGGGATGAAAGAACCATACGCTTCATGTCGCTCGGGCTGCTGGCTGATCCCAGATGTCGATTGGGCTTTTGCAATTTCGAATATGGAGCCCAGAGAAACGGTCGAAGAGACAGATAGTAAGGAAGAAGTACGCGTGCGCATTCGTGGGCGACTAGAGTTATTCGGAGGGCATATATCCTGTGAGGCAGGTGAGTATTCACCAAATCTAACTTTACGCGTCGCCAGGGAACTTACGGGTTGGGCGTTTGGGTCAAACATCTGAGGACAAAGTACGATATGGCTGGGAAGTAGAAGGTGAGCTTTCGAGGTTTATATAAGATGCCTAAAGGTTCTCACCCCAGGGTCCTGGCAGGTCAGGAGGAGAGAGAAAAACTCTTCACAGATAGTAAAGGTGCCAAAAATTGAATTAGGCATGAGAGTGGAATTAAGTATATGTATCTGTGCAAGTTGGGTCGAAAGATCGCCAAGACCCGGCCTGGACGGCCGGGAAATGGATTGATCACGATCCGATCTCGGGCGCTCAAGGACAGTTTATAAGAAGGCTTTGAAAGCACTAGCCCAAACAACTAAATATAGAGAGGACTAGCTACGAACCTACTGCTTCAAAATATTAAACCAGTCGAGGCACAAAAGAAATGCAATGCCATGATCGAGATCGGAACGGAGAATTTTACCTCACCAAGCCCGGGTTGAGAGCATCAAATCAGCAAGAGGTTGTTCAAGCACAAAGCCTTATGCAATGTAGTTATAGCTAATTTATATTCCGTTCCATATGCATTTCACACAAACGCTATTAGCTTCTCTATCTTCTCCCACACCATTTATCGTCGAATTGACGCCCCGAACTTTAATCCGAAAAAGGCGATTTTCTCTTTACGCTGTCGTGCGGCCCGGTCACGGATTTTTTGGCCGTTCGGCGTTTCTGTTTGTTATCCTCTAAATCTCCCTGGACACCGCCGCCGATGAAGCAAATGGTACCTCGATTCTTGAACCTTGATGGCTTTACGAAATTATTAACAGTCGGGTTTTCTCTAGACCACAAGCGGGAATCGCTAGTGACAAGTGGCCAATTCTATGGGATAATTTTTCTGAAAAGATACTGCTTCTAGTGATAAAAGAAACATTCTGCACTTCAAAAAACATAGCTTCTCTTCCCTTCCTCGGAATCTCCTTTCGTTATTCGAGTTAGCGTTGATACCGAATCGATGGTGTTTGATCCTCGCAGCCGAAGTTTCAAGCGATAAACATCTAACACAGTTATCGGCCGATTGTGTCGAACATCTGGCATATTCGTAGGGCCCGGGAAGCCCCCTATTTTTGGTGTCCGTGAAAATCCCAAAATCTGCCCTCAAATCCGCAAGCTCGGCTGCCTCAAATCCGCAAAGTTGGACAGAGGTTGTCATATGATTACTAAAAGGAAA
>Ga0307517_10011958_pt1 | contig 11977 bp, 6 predicted proteins | sample 23_EM_MG_FD_194515 | JGI IMG/M metagenome (GOLD analysis project Ga0307517, IMG submission 194515) | Populus trichocarpa ectomycorrhiza microbial communities from riparian zone in the Pacific Northwest, United States - 23_EM | ecosystem: Host-associated > Plants > Roots > Unclassified | place... | reverse complement strand
GATTTACACTTTAATTTAAATTTAATTTTTTTTTTTAATGTAAGAAAAAAATATTCAGGTCATGAGAAACTCTTTGACAATCATTAAACTTAAGTCAACATATCAACCTCGAAACCTCTCGGCTCGACTCATTATGTAGCTCACGCTTCAAATTAAATTGTTTTAGAGTTGCTTTGACATTAGTTCGTCATTTGATAGATCCAAAAGCAAACTAAATGACCAGTAAAGATGTGCTTTGGATTAATAAAAAAAATCTAGAATGATATTTTTTAAAAAATAAGATAACAAAACATTGGATCAACCTTCATGGTTATGAGCTCTATTTGGTTTAATAACTTTTTTTAAAAAAAATTATTTTTTGTTTAATTATATGATAACAAAAATAGACATTTATAAAATTAAACACCAATAAAATATCAAGACATTTGTTTGAGAGTATGACAAACCTACAGAAAACAAATGTAAACAAATTATGAAACTTGATTGAAAATAAAACTTGTTTGAAAATAAAACTAAAAAAAAAGTCAAGAAAAAAAATCATTAAAAAACAAAAATCAACCAAATAGAAAAAATAAAAAACCAATTTGGTCTAGTTTTTCAAGCATGTTTAGAGAAAAAACCATCACTATTGAACTCCCCTCATAGAATAGAACTATTGACGCTAAGAACAATGAGTTTCATAGTTAAAAAATGATCATTTGATTTGCCGACTTTCTTTGTCCTTCGTTGTTTTTAGAAGATTTTCAATCTCTTTTCTCAACTCAGAGTTGAAATGTTAAGAAAATAAATCTTTGAATTAAAATTAAATTTTCAAAAATTAAAAGGATTGCAAAAGTTAAGTAGGTGGATTAAAGCATGCGTTTTCTATTGAATTTGAGATTGATCATAGAATCTCTCATTGTTTTACATTTTGGTTCTCTTGCTGAATTTTGTTTTCTTATAAATTTTGACAAATTGATAATGAAATTAGACCAAGAAGATTGCAATTGAAAAAAAAAAAGATTGAGTATGAAAATGGGAAAAAATTGGGCACTAGGAATTACTACATTGATTTATCTAGCCCTTTAGTATATTTTGTAATTTTCTATAAATTAATATTCTTTTTAGTTTTTCTTAATTGTAAGATCCATGGGAAGCGTTCCTTCTAAAATAAATATAAAAGCCTAATTCTCTCTTGTTAATAGAATTCTTAGACTGATAAAAAGAAATTGGTTATGCGCAATTTAACATTAAAAAAAAAAAGGAATAATAACTTTCAAGTTGCATTCAAGTAAAATAAGCATGGAATCCACCGAAAACTAGGACCTTAAACAATGACCTAGTCAAGTTAGCATGAATTCCTGCATAATTGGGCCTGTCAGAACTTCGAAATGCAAAATTCGAAAGTTCATGCTAAAATGACGTCCGGTTAAAACTGTTTAGGATTGATCAAGCCCAACAATAGACGCTCCATAAAATATATTTTTAATTGATGTATATAGAAGTGAAATAATAATTGTTTTTTAAAATATATTTTTTTAAAAAAATATTTTTTACACTAGTATATCAAAACGATAAAAAAATATAAAAAAATTATTATTTTTTTAATTTTTAATGAAAAACAAATCAAACTCTCAACCAAATTTTGATGAGTGTGTGCATTTTATATTAGTAAAAACATTAATAATAAGAGATCTATTTGATTTTTTGCCATGACTGTCCTTGCTTAGTTACCATGCAGAAAACTTTTGCAGAGCCAGGAAAACATTGCCTTCTTTCACTGGCACCTCCAACAACTTAATTAACTAGTACAGGATGAAAAAACAATAATACTACAGAGTAAGAACATTTCGAAAAATTATGAAAACAAAATCACACATTTACTGAAATAATTGAAGATCATATTTAAGAGTTCTTTTCTTCTTTTCTTCTCTGTTTATTTAACAAAAGAAAAAAACATAGTTCAATTTTCACCAATTACTTTCATGTTAATAATAATAAGTTGAAAATCTTTCCCTCTCAAGACAAAATGTTTTAGTTTAATAAATGATTCAGTCTATCCTTGACAATATTTTCATTTAGCTTCTCCGAGGACTCCACACTCTTCAATTGCCAGTCCTCCTAATTTCTCTTCTCCTTTCTCTTTCTTTTTTGAGAATCTGGTTCTTGCATTTGCATCAAGTCTTCCATGTAATCCAAGACCCTTTCTTTGTCAGAGAAGGTCCCTTCTTTTTCCACTCTTTAGTGGTGCTAGCCACATGGTTAAATGACAATGGAAATTAATAAAGCAAGGCATCCATAACGAAAGAAGGGAACTAAAATTAGCTGATAAGTACACAGAGGAAACTGAATTCCATTAGAGAGATCGTGTCCACAGAGATAGAAGAATCCCATTAAACCCCGATGAGGATGTGAAATGATGCTCTCAAATCAAGCTTACTGTAAATAATATGTCAACCTAATTAAGCAATTAGCAGATTTAAACCTGTCAGGTCAAAAGATTAGAAAGGGTGTTTGGTATGTACAGAAAAGAGATACGCTCTTAGGACAACGATTCTTGCTTTTTCCCTAAACTTGAATTGATGGACCCTACAAAATACAACGGCTAAAATCCAAAAAAAACCCAACGTCTCTCTCCTTTTCTTTCACCAAACCAAAAACTCCCCATGTCTTCAGTTTATCTATGAAGTTTCCCGAGTCATAATTTGTTCCTTCCAGTCGCACCATACCAATACATTGATACCCAACACTTTGCCTTGCTTGCTAGTATTTTTGACCTGTGAGTGCCATTCGTTTGTAGGGCAAGACAACAGTTTTCAACCATAGAGTCCTAAGAATAGGAAATAAAAGCTAAGGCATGTCCTGTATTGCTAGCGGTGGTTGTTAGTTTAGTATCCTGAAAACAGAAGAGATCCTCTGTTTCTTTGTGGTATAGAATTATCTGTTGAGGTATTGGAAGGTTTGATTTTTGTTAACAACCCTCCCACCATCCATTCCTTTTTTCTTGAAAAATGGGTTGTGTCTCATTTATGGCATGCACAAAATTGCTGCATTCATTCCAATGTATGTCCTGATGTACATTTGTTAGAATAATGGCTTCTTCCCAAATTGAGATTGCTTCGTCTTCACCGTTTGGTTGTGTTCTAAGAGATCACAACCGGCATGAAAGATGTAGTAGGGAGAGCACTGCCAGGGCAGCAGCTGCTGCTGCTTTTCAAAAGAATCTCAAAGGATTGGTTGGAGAAAATCTCCGTACTTGCATCTCTGTGACTTCTGATTCTGCTTCTAATGAGAATCCAACAAATCGTGTTAATAGCAAAACTGATGATCATCATCAAAACTTGCGGCGCTTGACCGATAACCAAGATAACATTCCCAAGAATGCACATGATTCTTCGATTAGGAGCGGCAAGCAAGCGAGGATTCTTGACCAATGGGCCGCTATGCAGGCTCGAGAAATGGTGTCGACAATTGAGATGCAGAGGGAGAAGGCTGGGTTGTTGATTGCATCTTTGAAGAAACCATCTTCAATGCAGCAGAACTCTCAAGACTCTGAAAATCCTGCAGGTCAATCCAATAACCCCCGCATGAATAAGAATCGCGGGGCCTCTTCTCTTGTTCAGATATGGGAGGCAAGGCTAAATCAATCGGAGGCGTGTCTGAAAAGGTCCCATAGCATGAATAATAGCAGGACCGGTTCTGTATCTAGCCAGACTGAAACTGCATCGCCCAATACCGAGGAGAAATCAAGGCAATCTGATATAGCTGACTCTAATACGAAGAAGGAGGCTTTTGTGGATTGTGGCTCGGCAAAGAGTGCACCTTCATCCATACATTTCAGGAACACAGATGCAGGAGAGCCCGAGAAAGTTAAAATTGTTGACATCATTAGGAGACTGACATCTGATAGCAATGATGATGATCAGCCGTTGAACGGTGCTGGTGATGGCCTATCTAGAGAGAATAGGCATTCTTCAGTTTCTGATCGGACAGAGCAGAAAGTCTTGTCACAGGTTGTAAATTCACCAAAGATAAGAGGGCGACAAGCCTTTAATGATTTACTTTTGCAAATGGAACAAGAAAGGCATAGGGAGCTCGGCTCGTTAGGGGAGCGCCACGCTGTTTCAAAATTCGCTCAACGCGGCCGCATTCAGGTGAAGCCAAGTTCTCCATCCATTTCTTGATTTCAATATCAGAAGCTCACGAAATTTGCAGTGCAATTGATTACTCTTTTCTTTGTAGTTTTATCATATGTAAACAATTACTTATTTGTGTGCTGCAATGCTTTTACAGTGCTTGCTTCGCCTGAGATTCCTGCATCGTGGTGTGGGGTTTGAAGATCAACAGCGGCCGCGATCATCTCAATCAACAGCCTCGTCCAGTAGTGATCGATCACAACATGGGTCTACCATCATGCATCTCAGGTATCACAATATTCATATTTTGGCTTCCAAAAGAAAACCATCTTTAAAAATGTCAATTTCACCCATTTTCATGCGTTAGTGGTCCATAGCATATTAAAATTACTGACAACATCTATATGAAAACATTATGTATTCAAAGTGAACGCCAATGTTCATGCTGCTCGTATAATATTGTTTATATGAAAATTTTATGTCTGCCGTGTCATTTATTTCCTTGATGTCATTCCATTTGATCTTATGTGAATTGGTCAGTTCAAGGAAATCTTTCTAAATTTACTGCTCAAGTTGATGATATCTGTCATTTACATCTTACAACGAAGTTGAAGTTTGCCAAGCACAATAATGAGCACTGAGGTCATGTGGTAAAAGTATCCATCATGAAGAATGAGATTTGGATGCAGACAAAGAAAATTACTAATTAGAAATCGAAATTTAGGATATAAGTTCATTTATCAACAACAATCATATTGTATGAGATTTGGATCAACCTGGGTAAGCTGTTGAAAGAGTTCTCATTGTCATTGCTTTGCCAATTCAAAACCAGACTATTGCTAGCTATATCCAATTGCTGCTTCCGTAGAAACTCTAAAAGTTGTTGAGAGAGTTGATGCTGAAACATTTAGCAACTTTCAGCCTCTTTGGGCCAACTGTAATATATACATGTTGGATCTAATATTGGCTACTTATCTTTCTTTTAATCTTCCCTATGCTAACCCGGAACCTGAATTCAACATAGGGAGAGATTCAGTGCAGGCATTGAGAATTCCATACAGAATCAGCCAACTGCTGATGGTCATCATCAAGAAAATTCTACTAGTGCTGAGCAGCAGAGTGAACCTCAAGTTAAGATCTCAACATCAAACACGTGTGAAGTCCAAGAAAAAGTTAATGAAAAAACTTGTGCAAGTTCGGATGTCACATGGCAAGGAATAAGCCTGCAGGTTGGAAATTTTGATCCTCCAGAAACTTCCAAAACAACATCACCCTTGAATGGTGACTGGGAAGATAATGAGATAGAAGAGGAGGGGTATTTTGAACAAACCAATTCTGACTGGTTTAGTGATATAGCTCGCCCACGAAGTTACTGGGAAGATCAAAGAAAAGCACGTTATGAAGAGAAGCGTAGTGGTAGCTCAGACAATGATGAGATAAGGCAACTCCTTGAAAGGTAAGATAGTCCACCTTGTTTTCCTTATTTTTTTTTTTGCCACTAAAAAATCACTAAGAGTAGTTTCCAAAGAAGAAGAAATAGAATTATGTGGTGCATAAATTCGATGCTTCAAATTACAAATGCAGAAGAACAGTATCAAGTTTTCTTGCAAGCGATTTGCGAGACAGAATAGACCAACTGATGATGTCTCGTGTACAAAGACAAGTCAGTCAAGAAGATGAAGAACTAGATGAGGACAGTCAGGAGAGAATGGGACAGTTGATGTTGTCTTACTTCCAAAGGCACTCACACTCAGCAGACAGTAGTGAAGAAGAAGAATTGGATGGAGGAAGTGGAGGAGGAGAAACGGCAGGAGAAGAAAGCATATCAGAAGAAGGAAGTCCAACTAGCCATCAAAATATCGAAGCTACTGATTATTTTGATCAATCCTCATCATCTCAGCATTCTAAATATCCGTTCAGGTCATGGAATTTTTCTGATGAACAAGTTGCTGATGCTTGCCAACAGGCTCAAACAAAAGCTTTACACCTAACTCCTCCATCTCAAGTTTCCAATCAAGATAGGCGTTACTCTTCCTCCTTAAGTCATTCATCAATTGTGAGTTATTTCACTTCACAGTTTCAAGTTAATTACCTTTCTTAAATATCTTAATGGAAAAATAAATAACACTCTAAACTCACAGGAAATGGAACTCCTGTACGATTTAAAAGGGCACATGGAGCAACTTCAGCGTGAAATGTCTGAACTCCGAAAATCAATTCAGAGCTGCATGGAAATGCAAATGAATTCGCAAAACTACTTGAAGGTGCAGGAAGTACATCCAGGTGAGCTGAGAAAACCGTTTTTCTTTCCTGGAAACAAGTTAAAACAATTTAATCAACCTAATATTGTATCATATAGAATCTTTAATGGGGAATTTTATCTTACTTATACTACAAATATTTCCTTCTTTATTTTATATTTTTTTGTCTCTAGTCATCCAAGAAGGTATTACTAGGTAGTAGGCGCAACAGCAAATTCAACCTTAATCTTTAGTGCATATTTGCATATATTCCTCTATTCCTATGTTGTTTAAGGAATGACCTGATGAACAATTCAAGTCCGGAATTATTGCTACAGTTCAAGGGAATGGAAAGAATTCATTTGATAGGAGACTAAACAAACGCAGCTGCTGTATCTGCTACGAAACGCAGGTCGACTCTTTTCTGTATAGGTACCTGCTTGTGAAACCCTTTGTCATTTTGAAACTTCATTGCTACTCCTCTTCAATATCATGAACATTGGTAATAGCTTAATATGATGCCTGATATTTTCAGATGCGGGCATATGTGCACCTGTCTCAAATGTGCGCACGAGCTGCTGCAGAGTAGTGGAAAATGTCCAATATGTCGAGCTCCAATATTGGATGTCGTGCGAGCATACCTGGATTCATGATGCACTGGTGAACGAGTTCTTGCTCTAGAGGACCGTCTTTTTTGTATAACTTAACTCAATTGATGCTGACTTCAGAAACCGGAAAATCCTTTTACTTTGCTTCTTTTACCTGATTTGATCAATATAACCATCTAATCTATGTAGCTGCAATTAATTTGTGATCAATACTGTTTCTCCTTTCCAAATTTACTCTGTAAATGTTTTTTTTTTGTTTGTTGTTTTTGAGGAGTAACAGATTTTAACAGTCTCGGGAGATTGTTGTTGTCTAATTTACCAAGGCTCTTCTTCTTCCTCCTCCTCTTCTTCTTCTTCAGTCTCCTGTCTATTGAATATCATGACTTAGCTAATCGAGAGAAAAATGTAGACATGGACTCGCAGTATGTTTGTGGACGCACGTATGATAATTATGGAGAATAAAGAATGCAGATGTTAAGGAAAAAAAAAATCAGAAGCTATTTGTGCTCTTAAATTATTAAAAGGAGGCATGCTAGCTGCAGAATAAAGAATGTGTCACTTTCGTTCCTCCTTTCACTTACCAGAAATGAACAAAACTTGCATAAACGGTTTTCTGTGATCTCTGTACTTCAAGAAAAAGACAAGAGTCTTATCCTATGAAATTTCCCCACATTTTGATATGGAAAACTACTCCCACTACCAGAAAATTAGTAAATAACAATGAAAATACCGACAAAAAATATGTCATCACTAATTTCCAATGGAAATGACGATAAAGAATTTTCATCAAGAATTTCCAATAGAAATGACGATGGTTTACGTTTAGGCAGTACTTATCGACAGAATAGCCGAAAAACTAAAATATTTAAAAAATTAATTAAGAATTCATCATTGATTTTATCAATAATTTACATGTCACTATTTACTAATAAAATTGCCGATGGAGTTTTTCTGTCAAAAAATGTTAATATGTTATAACAAGCATTTCTTCCCCTTATTCTTCTTCTTCTCCTACTCCTCCTCCTTCCTCTTCCTCCACCTCCTGTCAAAAAAATACAAGCAACCCCCCATTTATCACAAAGTCAGCCATTTCAACCTACATCTATTTCTATCAGTAGTATTAGCAAACTAGAAAAAATAATTTAAAAAAAAAACAATGAAAGATAAAGATTTAGATCAACCCTGGTTAACTTATTAACCCCGTGACCTTGGGCACAAGATTTGGATAGCCCCATAGAAAGGAAATTTTTTTTAAAAAAAATACGAAGATCAATTCTCAAAAAATTAAATGTTAAAGGGTGAAATTTTAAAAAATATAATTTTAAAAAACGACCTAAAAAAGATCAACGTCAACTTGTTTTAACCTTCAAAACCCATGACCTCATCATGAGGTCAGGACTAAAAAGACCGAGGGATGAAGTTGAAAATAAAACAAGCAACAATAAAAAGAACGAGAACCAAATTCAATATAAAAATAAATTAAAATCAAATATTGATAGATTAAATTGACAATAAAACTCAATTAATACAAGGGTTAAAAATTCAAAAGAATGGAGGCTAAATTTGATGTAAAAATAAAATTAAATCAAATAATGATGGATAAAATTGAAGAAAAAAAAATAATTACAAGAAGATAAAAAATAAAACAAATAACAATAAAAAGACCAAATTAGATATAAAAAATAAATGAGATAACACTTTCATACTTTGACAAGAAGAAGAGAGAGAAAAGAAGGATGAGAAGAAAATAAATCCATCAGAGCCCAACCACTACACCTCTACACACATGTGTTATACCACCCGGAAGAGAACGTTGACGTGATTATAATGATGTCACAGAAAAAAGCATTTCATCACCGTAAGACAACGCACATACCACTAAAAGAGTGTGGGTTGCGCCAACTACTTTTTTTTTATTAATATTTTAAATTTATAAAAAGATCACATCACCTCATATACACCATAAGTATGATAAAACCAAGTGAAAAAGACCCTCCCCTCCAAGAAAGCTTTAGATTTCTTCATCTCGAGGGCATTTAAATAATTGCATCGTACATATTAATATTTTTTTATTTATAAAGAGATCAAATTGCTCCTTATGCAGCGTGAGTATTAAAAAAAAAAAAAACAAGTTAAAAAGACCACAAAACCTCTCATGGAAAGTTTTAAATTTTTTTTATCTCGAGAGTATTTAAGGTAATTACATTATGCATTAAAAATGAAAATGTCTATAAAACCCCTAAACACCAGTCCTCTTTTTTTTTTTTTTTCCTGCTCTTAAGGTTATTTTAGTTATAACAGTGTACTCAAACAATGTAAAAAAGACTGGTTTGAACCTCTTAAATTCGACAATAACTAATGTGTCCCTACCATTTAAGTCTGAAGTGACCATACACGTAAGGTCCCTATGAATTCAGAAATTGCCAACGGCTTCCTTCATACTGGGTCTAAAATCATCTGAACATACAATATGAGAAGTCTCTGTTCTCAGCAAGTATATTGATCTACGTTTTCTTTTATAAATGATTTGGTAAATATCATCCAGAATGCTGACACTGAGACATGCCGGCATCAAGGTACACCTCCTGGGGCATTTTGCCCTCCTGTTACCTTGTTGCGAAAACAAATAGGACATAGCCACTTAGCTTTTCCCTTTCATGGGATCAAGATTGGCTTGTTACAGCTCATAAGACAACTTGTGTACTGATGTTCGTTTCAAATCCCCCCCCCCCTTTTGTGCTACTGTTAATTGGAATTTGATGTGAGTTTCAGAGGAATTATTGAACTGTGGCATGCAAACTGTGAAAAAACATGAGCTGCTAAAACCATGCTTGATCAATGGTAACAGACCATGAATAAAACCTTCAAAAGTTAAGCTTGAAAGCAAAATTTATCAAGCTATTCCAAGAACATGTGGATGAAAAACTAAAAGATCTGCTATAATGGCATTGATTTTACATGGGATGAATTGAATCCAGTAATGTTGAGACAGATAAATACAGGGGAAAGAAAAAAACAGCTCCAGCAAATTAGTTCCCAGGTTGTGTCAGGTTTTGTTTCCCAAACTTTCTGTAGTGGACATCAGCATACATATTATTGGGGATGTCGCCGATGTCCCACCAAAGAGTAGGTAACTTAGCAACAAGATTGAGCTGTACTTTTCATGATCCGTGACCATTTGTTTCAAAAATGTAGCGGATTGCTCAGGACAGAAGACAAGCTCGACATTTGGTTTTTGTAAAGTACAATAATGCACTTGGGAAGGGTTTCTCTATGAAGAGACACGTCAAGAAAGTCAGGAACTGATTAAAAAAAAAACTAAAAGAACTCACTATTTCACTTTCACTGTACATACACTCAGAATATACAGTGATTCGCAAAGTAAATTTATCATCTTACCCTAGCCACACAAAACCATTTACCTTAGTTGGGAGGGTAATTTGGTCTTTTCCTTGGGATACAAATGTTATTGCCAAAATCATTAGGGCATTATGATCAAATCATATTTTTATTACACTGTCTAATTATTAAATTACCTTTAAAAGTTGTTTTCATCTAATTAGCATCTAGGAGTATTTTTGGTTTTTTACTTTATTTTAAAAACTGAAATGATTAAATTTCCCCTAAACTTGTTTTTTTTATTATTATTATCATGTTAGGTTAGGAACAATCTATTCCTTTTATGTTTTTAAAAATTATTTTAGAAAAAATGATGGCTCGCGCGTAGCGCGCTCTAGCATGTGGCGCTAGACGCTATTCAATTGGTGCGTGAGAAGCCATCCAGTTGAGGAACGCTGGCTTCTGTAATGGCATTGAAAGCGTCACGATGCAACCTTCCAAATGGGGCGACGAGTGTGGTGTTTCATGGGATGGCTGTCGTCAGCCGCCCCTTCTTTTGTTTTTCTCTTCTCTCTCTCCTCCTTGAATTTTGTGTTGGTCATTAAAAAAATATGATTTGTCTTTTTATTTTATAATATTTCGGGTCTGACCCTCAATGTTTCATTTTTTATTTTGATTCTTAGCTCTATAATTAAATTTTAATTTGTTTTCAATTTCATTCTTAGATTCATAATCTTGATTTTTTATTCTTTCAAATTTGATCATTATTTTCTTAATTTTTATTTCTTGTTTTGAATTCTTTTATGAATTTGATTTTTCTTTTCAATTTTCCCCTTCAATTTAAAATTTGATGATATTTCAGGTTTGGCCCTCAATGTTTAGATTTCTAATTTTGATTCTTAGCTTTTTTTTTTATTAAATTTTAATTTGTCTTCAATTTCATTATTGGATCCAAAATCTTATTTATTTTTTAATTTTTTTCAGATTTGTTCCTCATTCTCTTGATTTTAATTTTTTTGCTTTGAATTCCTTTGTGAATTTGATATTTCTTTTCAATTTGTCTTTCAATTCAAAATTTTAGGTTTTCCTCTCATTTATTTATTTTTCAAATAAGGTTATCATTCTCTTTATTGCTATTTTTTATCCTTTTATATAATTGGTGTTTTTTATTTCAACATTCGATGTGTAATTTCTTGAGAGTTGTCTTCGACGTGGTTTTTCTCATAGTTTTTAGATTCGATCCAAGGGTCGACTTAGAAAAAGTATCAGGTTACGAGTCAGGTGGGTTGGCCTGAATTAACTTAGGTCAACTAAATTTATAGTCAGGTTTGCTCTAAGTTGACCAAGCCATGAGTAAATCCAAGTTTTTGATAATTTCATATTAGGTCAATTATTCCTAAATTTCTTTTGAAACTTGGCCTGGCCTAAACCCCGGGTCAACCAACAGTTTTAAAATAGTGATTTTCAGATGGAGTGCTTTCGATTTAGTCAATAGTTAGGGTTACAGTTTGAAAAGTTAACACAGGTTGATTTTTTTTAACCGATTACATCCTTCGACGTTGTTCATTTTAAAAAATAGACTTTGTGATTTTCTTTGGTTTCCTTTCAATCAGGTTATTCATATCTCATGACATAGACAGTAAGTTTGACCGGGTGGCTCGAGTATTTTTTGAGG
>Ga0307517_10011957_pt1 | contig 11977 bp, 8 predicted proteins | sample 23_EM_MG_FD_194515 | JGI IMG/M metagenome (GOLD analysis project Ga0307517, IMG submission 194515) | Populus trichocarpa ectomycorrhiza microbial communities from riparian zone in the Pacific Northwest, United States - 23_EM | ecosystem: Host-associated > Plants > Roots > Unclassified | place... | reverse complement strand
GTTCGAGAGGGGAATATACGAAAAAGCGGGGCCCTGGGCGGAGAAAATTCATTGACGGGGGGCTGTTCGGGGCATTGAATGGGGCGGGGGCCTGGACGGGGGCAGGGGCAGGGGTTAAAAAAAAAAAGCGCCCCACCCCGGGCCGTTGACCGGGGCGGGGCGGGGAATTGAGGCGGGGGCCCGCCGGTTTCGGGGCCCCGGAGGCCCCGTAACGAACACTAGTGGTCGGCTTGCGAAGTGGCATGGGATGATTGCGACTTCCTCATGGGCGACTTCAATGCCAAACACGACGAATGGAACCCGACCCCGAGGTCTGGCAATATTCATATTTCAGACTGTCATAGCCTGTGGTTGTCCGGGTTTTGCGATCGGAATGGTCTTCGAGTACACCCTCCGGAGGGCTGTACATTTCGGAATATCAGCGCCATCGATCTATTTATCGGACGTTCGACTACGAGGGTTTCGTATGATGGGAAAGCGGGGCTGGAACATGTTGCTGTCATCGCGAGGCTGGAGGTGGATGAGCCGACGGATATGGTTAGACGGCGACCAGCCTGGAAAAGGGTTTCGGCTTCCGACTGTGATGATATCTTGACGCACGTTGATTCGGGGCGGGATGAGGAGATGTGGGCGTGGCTGAGGAGTGGTGTGGACGCACTTCCGAGGTCTGGAAAAAGTGTCGGCCGGTGCCCCTTTTGGAACCCCGACTTACAGCGTATTCGTTCCGATTTGAATCGAATGAGACGGATTAAACGGCGGCTGCCGGTGACTTCGGATGACTATAATGTTGTTCGACGAGTATACAGGGCCATGCTGTTGAGATCCCGTCAGGAATTTGTTCGGGACACAATTGAAAAGGCCGGAGATCCTGCTATCTTCAGACTGGCCAGACAACTGGAATCGAGACGGACACTTCCTTCTATGATGGACTCTGATGGTCGGATTGTGAGTCGCCACGCCGATATTAGCGACCTTGTCGCTGCCCAGTTGCGCCCTGGTGAGGAGTTACCGTGGCAACCATCTACGGTAGAGATGGACCATGCCTGCGAGTTGGAAACTGCTATTAAGCGGAGCCCGACGAATACCGGTCCTGGTCATGACGACATCGGGTATCCCTCTATACGATATTGGTTGAAGGAGAAACCTGATTGTTTGAAGCAGCTTATTGACTATGGTTTGACGAACGACATCCCTGACTGGCACTCTGCTGAGGTTGTACTTATACCGAAAGCAGACAAACCCCGATACAACATCGTTGAGAGCTGGGGTATGATTCACCTGCTGCCGACTATTGCAAAGGGGGTGGAGAGAATCGTCCTGCTGAGGATTGCCGAGCATGTGGCACTGGGCCAAACTCAATTTGGGTCTAGACGCAAGCGAGGTGTCCATGACGCTATGTCTGTTGTATTTGAATTCTTGCGACACAACGAGGGTTATAAATGTGCCATGCTGTCTATGGATGTGGAGGGTGATTTTGATAATATTGACATTGACCTGCTGTGTGATTTTCTAGCTGCCCGGGAATGCCCTGCCAACCTGATACATTGGGTTAGGAGGTGGGCTGGACGCCGGGTAATTAGGTTCAGGTTCAACGGTCGGATTTCGAAGCCGTATTTTGTCAACTGTGGCATCCCTCAGGGATCCCCATTGTCCCCCTTTTTATTTGGTACATATGTCGCGGACATCTTTGAGCCTCGCCTTCGGTACTCCCCTTCGGTTCGCACTGTGGTTAGCAGTTATGTGGACGATGGAGTTATCCTTGTTGCTTCTGATAGCAGGGATCTCACGAGATACACGATGACGGAGTTGTTTAAGGACTGCGACAGAATTGTGAAGGGTAGGAATAGGGGTTTTAGCGCGATCAAGACTAAGTGGATTGGTTTTGGTGGAACTACGTGGGAGGATTTGGATATTAATGGGGAATTACTAACGCCTGTGGAGGATCTTAGGGTTCTTGGTTATAGGTTAAATGTATTTCTTAATATGTCTTCTCATGTATCTTATTGGTTGGATAGGGGTTTAGGTGTTAGGAGGAGGATATCTGCGTTAGGGAGGAGGTTTGGGAGTGATGGAGGGCTGGATGCATGGTGCACTTACCGTTTGTTTCAGGCTGCCTACCTACCGACCGTCTACTTCGGGCTTGAATTTGTAACCGACTTTTCGTCGTATGTGAAACGAATTCAGGTCCACGTCAACGATTGCCTTCGGTCCCTGTTCACATGTCCTATCAAGGTTGCCAATAATATTCTGCTTGCGGAATTCGGGACACCTCCGGTACACTTGCAAGGCCGATACCTTCAGAGACGATTCTACAGTCGCATGATCAACTACCGGTATTGTGATGACCACCGATGGTTTGGCGCAATTCGGGGTGACTGGGAGGTAGAGGGTATGTTGGCTTACCCGATGTTGTCTGACAAGGTTGCGACAACTATCCCGAGCTTCAATATATCGAAAGGGAAGGAACTGGCTGCACAAAAACTTTACGAAGCCTATGAGGACGCAGTCCTGGTTCCTGATCTCCTTATGATATACACTGATGGCTCGAAGAGCGATAAGGGTACGGCGGTGGCTTGGACGACTGAGGAGTGTGGGATGACTGAAGGGGCGAGAGCCTTTGCTACCCCCTCTTCATGGAGCATCGTGGAATGCGAGATTTTCGCCATTGTCACCGCGCTTAGAGACGTGCGCTTGGACTACCACGGTATTATCATCATCTTTTCTGATTGCATTCCGGCCATTATGTGTATTGCACAAATGGAGCCTGAGGGTGAATCAGCTGGTATGTGGGATGTCTTGACGCCCCTGTTCAATCGCTTTAGTGCGGTCCGTGTTTGTTGGATCCCTTGTCACTGTGGTATTGCTGGCAACGAGATGTTGGATGCCAAGGCCAAAGAAGCGGTTGGCGGTGTTTTGCGTGTTCGGAACTGGGCCGGCGTCGTGCTGTGTCTTAGCCATGCTATGATTGCCCGGGAACTGCGGGCGACTGAATGGTCCCATTGGCACACGACGGAAGGTCACGGCTACTACGATCCTTCTCCGAAGAAGCCCAGACACCTACGCGGCCTTAGCAGGCTTGATCATTACATCCTGTTGAGGCTTCGCAGTGGTACGGATGTTACCGGTCATGACGGATGTCCAGGTGTTGATGATCGATTCCACCTGACGTCTTGCAATAGATACCTTGCCAAACGCCCTCGTTTCCCGACTTTGTTCAATGATAAACGGGTTCCGGAATGGCGCGACTGGTGGCAGTCCCATTTCAACTTGGGATTAGGTATTCCGTTTGAACACCGCGATAACGATGGCACTGTCACTGTCTGTGGGAATCCCTTCCAGCGGACGGTTACCCAACTGATCGATGGCACCCTCAGCCTGTTTCATCTGGGGTCTGACGACAGATGTACGAAATGCCTGTTGAAAAGCTGTGACAAGGCGGATCGGTGCAAGATTCCGGTGAAATTTGTCAGCGGCAGTGGGTGGAAGGTTGCCCTTAAGTGGTGGCCTGATACTGGTCCCTGCGGCAAGTGCGGTAGCAATGCCAAAAGGCTTATTACTCATCTTGGACGTCGTCCGGAATGTGCTGCACATTATTTTGATCCGTTTTGGAACAACATCATTGGTGGCTGGGATCATGTGGCTGTGATAGATCGGAACACGACTACCTTGCAGTGGTGGCTGGACCAACCCGACACATGTGTGTGTGGTTGGGATCTCCCCGGTGTTATTGCAAATCACCTGAGGTTGAGAACTGGTACCGGGTGTTTTGAGCAGATTGTGGCCATGTTTGAGGGGTGGGTTGGCGATGGTGGAAGACCGGTGCTTACCGGTTTGAGTACCTCGTGGAGACGCGGATAGATTGTTGGGTTTGCGAGATGGATGGTGGTCCATATGTTGTGTTTTATTTTTGTTTGGTTGGATTTATGTTTGGTTGGAGGGATGCGTGACCGGTTTGCCGGATTGTGAGCTTGGTTGTGGCTATGGCCCTGCTTATGGTTGTGTTTGGTGGATGGCTATGGGAGGTGGATTTACTTTGTTCGTACCCTAGTTGGGGGGTTTATTTTTGTGATTCCCGTGTGCTGGCCGGATACTCGGACTTCGGTCTACGAATCGCGCGGGTGGTACTTTTCCAGATGTACTGCGGGCTAGGCGGGGTTGGGACTGGCGTACTCCTTGGAACGTACTGCCGTATGGTTGTGCAAGCCCGGATAGGTAGTCGCTCCATTAGCTAGTTTAGTTATAAATACAAAGTATTGAAGCTCAACGACACCTGTCCACTAACTCAACTAACTAGGGCAAAGACAAAAGTATATATCATCACAAACTCCTCCTATCCTCATCAGGAGGTACCACACACTTTCTTCAGACAGTTTGCTCCATGTCCCATCTTTCCCCCTTTTTCCCGAAAACTCATGCTAACAAAATGCAGAAACAATCATCACTATCTCTCCGGGTGTCCTCCGGGTGTAAAACCCTTTTACTACCTTTCCGCCTCCGTTCCGATCGCTGCATTCCTACATAGGAAATGCTTTCCACAAACACACGCCCGGAGCCATATCCATATGCCCGACTCCACAGCACTTCCCCGGAAGCTAACTAAGAACAAAGGAAATACCAGGAGAGCCTGGCGAGCAGCATTTCCAATAACCCCATCATCACGGCAGAGTGTGTGCAGAGTAATCAGGATATATATGTGGTGGTCTGTGAAAAGAATCAGGGTGCCTTTCGCTATGTTTTTACCTACATCTTTGTCTTCACTATTAGTAATTGAATATCCAACAGGATAGCAAAGTCTATGGCCACACCATTCCCACGTTCGAAATCAGTTGATGCTGTTCTGCAGGTTCTGGGTAAAGCTTTTTTTGTTTCACAAGAGTTCAGGTGTTCGGAAAGATGCCTCCGTTGACTGACGGGTAGGGGTGCTGGCGGTCCAAGTGAAGCATGAAGGTTGTAGGGGCAAAGGCGGAAGAAGGGTCTGGTATTTGTGCCAAAGGCACAGGAGAACCAGAGCCCTTGCAAAGTATTTCCTTCCTTAGGGGGTTACGTAACTTAGAATGTTTCTTTCTTTTGTTGTGACGGCCGCGGGGTAGGCAAGCGATGGAGGGACATGCCCGGACGAAAGCAGACACGGGCGGTGATCTATGGAAGGATGAGCATGGTTTTATTTTGGTTTTCATATACACTCCTGTCTTTGGCGTCAGCTATTCAAGCAAGTAAAAGGGGAACGACCTTGCGAGTCATCCACCCCCGTCGCAATCCAGTGCCGTATTTTCATTTTGTTTAATAACCTGCCCCTGCCGTCGGGGCATCATATTATCAATAATAGGGATCACCCATCAGTGCCTCTTTAGCTAACTTTCTCTTTTGAAATATCGCATTTTGGTTCCTGCTTCATTTTTCATCCCAAGGGGGCAGGTCCCCTTCTAACAGGGCTGGAGCTGGCAAAGGTCTGAGTGTGGGGGGTGTGCTAAAGTGCATACGCAATGAACAGAACCGACTGATAACCAATAACACACATATACTTCCGGCATACTCTATTCATGGTGGTCGAGTGAGATTATGTGACTGTGAGAAGTCTCTGAATGGTGTTTGTACCTGCTTTTATCATGGGAGTGGTTGCTCGCCATTGTGGTCTGGCGAGTGCTGAGGTTGCATTGTTGATTTTCACAGGGCAAGATCAGATGAACCCTCTAGTGATTAGCCGTACAGTAACTTGGCTAAATATACGGGAGTGCTTTAGGAAGCGCACTAGTGTCTCGGAATCGAGGATCCGCGCTTGGAACGGTTATTACAGGTTTAGTAGAATAGGGAACGAATACAAGTTCTGGGCCCAGGGACTACAAACACACCGCAGAAACTCAAGGTTTTTGCCGTAACGGCAACCTTCTCAATATCTCAAATCACCCCCACATCAACCAATAGAAATAATAAAAATAAAAGCAAATATATATCGCAGTACTTAGCACTCAGTATACCATCCATCAGCATTAAATAGAAAAAAAGAGACAGGAAATTAAGATGTATGAGTCGGGTGGTAATGATGTTTCTGGAAGGGTTTGTTATGCATGTTTGTACAGATGAGCAGCATACGCCAAGGGGCTCAGGTTGTTTTGTCAACGCACAATATCAATTAATTGGGGGCAGCGGGTCCTGGGGATCTTATACAGTGACCGGAAAGCCCTAGCCGTAGAGAATTTTTATCTCTTAATGGATACATTAGAGGTGAGCTGGAGATCGCGAACCGCCAGCGCTTTTACACTACGGTACTGAAGCTGGCCACCTGGACATCTTCCTGCCCTCTGGTATGCCCGGTGGCGCTAAGTTCTATTCTCAGTTGGACACATCTGATGATTTTAGCCACCGAAACCGCGAAATATTCAGATGAGGCTCATTGGGAGATGTTGTCACTTCTTGGCGTGAAATTACTGGGCGAAATACCAAGGTGTAATAAGTAACAGCCTCACTCCCCGATATGATTTTCTTCGGCTCCCTAGAGACTCTTGACCACCTTGAGACCCCTATCTATCACCTTTCTTTCTGCACACCATCTACCGGCCAGACTTCAGATAATATGGACAACCGGGCGCTTATCGGGTCATGCAATGTCAACAGTTTCAACACAACTATAACAGATGATAGGAATTAGGTCCTAGAGTGGTTGTCACCACTGGAGCCGCAGAAACGACATCAACATTTGAGGGGGAACCGACTGGAGGGCGTGGGGCAATGGATTTTCCGAACAGATGAGTTTAGGAGATGGGATACGAGAGAAGATGGCTCTTCTCATTCTGTGCTCTTTGATCCAGGTGTGGGGAAGACTCATCTCAGGTAACACAAGTAATCGCGGGAGAGAGTCCATATCGCTAACTCGTAGTTTTAGCTCCGCGGTAATCGACCATTTTTATGACAGGAGGCAGGATACTACAACCGCCGGACTATATTGTGGCTATCTCGACCGAAAAGAACAAACATCTAACATGCTAGGAGCTATGCTCAAGCAATTGGTCGGGAGAGGGAGTATCCCGGAGGACACACGGGAAGCTTTCGAAGGCGCAAAAGAGCATTTTGGCGGGGTAGGCCCCCGGATTCCAGAACTTCTTTAAATGCTAAAGGCGGACATTACGCAACGACAACGGGTTGTTATATGTATTGACGGGTTGGATGAATCCCTCGCGGTTTATCGGACTGGCCTTCTTAGAGTTTTCCCTCCATTTCCCTCTATGATTTGTTATCCCCACTACTCTTGGTATTCCTTGTTTCTTTTCTCTGCTTCATGTCTATTCCTATTTATCTATACCTAATGCTGATGGTAGGAGCGTCCTTTCTTTTTCCTTTGCTCAATGTTTGCATCTAGCTTTAGGAGATATATAAGAGATCTAGACGCCTGGCCTTTCCTGAAAACGCCCGGGTCAGTCTCGCAGTACCCAAAGTCAGACAGCCTAGCCTATCGTGATCATTGATAATAGAAACCTAGCATGCCAGAGGTGAACTGGACATCACAATAAATCTACCTGCCCCTAATATGCAGAGGAATAAAGCTTGCAGGGAGGGGGTTAATTGTGGACTAGGTGTAGTAACTATTACGTGGTTATCTAACATCCAGTGGGGACGGGTATGGCTGGTGAGATAGTTTATGGCCTAGGAGGCAGATCCACCACCGAACACGGGCCGGCTGCAAAACTGGGGACACAAAATATAAAACATATATGTGGTACCCCACTCCCTACTCCCGCAGTCGATTCTGTCGATTCCCCAGAAGAATTTTAAAATCATACACATAAGCAGGTTTCAGTATTTCTCGACGGGAATGGCAAATACATTTAGTGGATAAGGTCGGTTGCAATCGACAGTATCTTATCCACACTCGTCCAGGCAAGAAATATCAGGAAACAGGGACTAAAAAAATATACGGTAAAACCCGTGCGATTGTCTGAGCGCCCATACAAACTCAAAACCCGTATTTTCCAATACCTCCCTAGGACGAGTAAATGCATTTTTCTAGCTAGCATATCTAAATTTGCTATGAGCTATAGGAACTAGAACTATCGAACTTCACTCTGGGGCATTGGAACTGCCTTCGCTCTTAAGTTCGTGCACTTTTTTTTTTGCCTTTGGCTGGGGCTGAAGTGGTTAGTTTTCGCCGTGCTTTCGCTTCCCTATCCCAGTAGACGGAATTTTAGGTATCTTAACACGTGGTTCGGTCTTTCAAGTTCTTTCCGTATGACAAATGGCCACTTCACGGAATGGGTAGTGAAAACGCCTGTTCGTTTTTTTAAAGCGATTTTCGATGCCTTAGAGCCAGTTTGCCAATACGGTAAACAGCTGTCTAGCAGCACAAGACGGGATCGGCTGTCAAGGAGAGCTTGGTGGCTGGGCGCGTAAGTTAATTGTGGTCGTATGGATGCTGTTTAGTTATGGTAGCATACCGTGTAGCCTCAGGTGGGATTTCCAAAAGCACCTCCGGGGCAATGTCACAATTTTGATTGGGGTGGTGGCACAGTCGTGTGGGCGTGATAGGGGAAGGAAATCGTAGTGTCTATTCTCTATGGAGGCTGCTAGCCAAAGGTCACCTTGAGTATCATGGTGAAAACTTTCCATGTATAACCCTATGCGTCCGTTCGTGCCTTAGAACGTTCACTCATCCACACTTTAGTGTTACTCCATCATAGGTGCACTTCCTGTTGCCTGTGCTCCTCTCTACTCCGAATACAACACTTTGCTACTAGGATTATTATACCATCAGTTTGACCGTCTAGGGACAAGAATTTAGTATTGAAAATTGTGAGGGACTGTTCAGCATGCTCTCATGATTGTCGACTGGTTGTTTGGATAGTTTCGGGAAAGCATATCGGCTGTAGGAATGCGCTTGAGCCCGGATCGATGCTTTCGCCGGAACAAGGGTAGGAAAGTTATAAGGAAGCTGTAATAAAGCGGTAAGAAGACCGGAAGAACTGGGCGCCGGGAGACTATGGACAATGGGAGTCTTTTGTATTTTTTATGTTAGCGCGGGAGTGAGCAAGAGGGGGGGGGAGACATACGCGCAGTACTTGTAGTATGCATATGTCTGGTGGCCCATGGACGGGTAGGAGGACCTTGCTGCGGGAGATATATAAACTCCTGTCATTATTGTTAGTTAGTTGTATGATAAGCGTAATAGTTGTGACTGTGTTGTTGAATGAAGAGAACTCCTCCGCCCCTGAGCGTGCGATCGCGTCTTTCGTTGCGTGAACTCTTGGCGTTTCGTTTGGTTGTCATTTTCCCCGGAAAAAATTAACCGCGCACAGGGCAACGGGAAAAAACTTAGGCCATGTCAATGGCACTTCCCCACCAACTCCACTATCATGAAAACCAAAAACCAATAAAAATGTAAATACATAGTAGGACACATAGTAGAAATTGATCTAGAGAAATTTCTTCGCGTGGTGTTAGAAGTGCGCGGGAATGAGGAGGGCTACGCTGCCATCGATCTTTGGTGCGCGGCTAATTCCATCATCACGGTTGAGCCTCATCTAGGATTTAGGATAGGGGAAATTTGGTGAACACTTTTGCGCCATTGTTCGAAAAGGATGCCTGTTGACAGGACACCATATAGACTTATCACCCAAGCTTTAGAACTAGACGGTTGGGTAAACTCACCCTTAGCCATGCTAGAGATTATAGTCTCTGAAAGCTTTAATTTCCGTGTTTATCTCGGTCTGTCATGATCTTTGTAATTAATTGCATTGGGATAATAATTCAAAGAGGTTTTCTGAAGTGTTCTAGGCATCGAAAGGAAGACGAGAAGAAGGCAAAAAATTCAGACGAAGCAGGGTACTACAAGAGGAAGCAAACCTGGGGGAAATCCTCAGAGTGTATGTGGAGATGTAAATAAAGTATGTATTGCTAGTATTAATCTAGGCAAGATAGCGCAGTTAGGGTGCCCAGACCATTCCAGCAACAAAGCTGAGATAAATTAGGGCGAAATGAGATCCATGTTCTAATGCCGAGAATATGGTGACTGCACCTCCGTGCATGAACCAATGTTAGCGGTAGAGGTTAGAAGCCCGGAGCCTCATCAACCATGCCCGGGGCAAATCGGAGATAACCAAGAAATACGCAATAGTCTAACACAAGCTTCTTGCTTTTATATCAAGAAGTTCAAATCATTCACCAAGAGCCCCCACCCCGAGCTTCGAACTCACCTCTGCGTGGGGCCCTGTCACTCACTTCTCCTGTAATCCTGTCCCGGAAAACAGGCTCTAGTCGGCCCACCTCTCTTAGCCGGGGTTCGCTTGACAGGTTGGGGGATTGCGAATACCTGTTAATATGAGTGATTGTGTCCGGGTACTTGGCCTTATAGTCTGTCAGGGAAACGCCTATTCTCCTAATGGCTCTTTTCTTTTGATCCGGGAATCACAGAGCAGCCCAAGAGAGTTAATTTCGAGATACTTTGCAGTTCAGACTTACTCCACTCGATTAACCTAATGAATTGCGTATCTATGTGCAGAGTCCTAACCCCCTTCTAGTAGCCAACCAAAAAGGAATAGGCTGGCCTGTGCTGCCTTCTGCCCTAGCGGAAGGAGGGTTCCAGTCCACCCTAACTCTTGCTAATCTCCACAATAACTATCACCCTCGCCAGAATACTATCATGCCCAAACTCCAGCCACTGCTACCCAGATATTCCTGAAAGATATGAGGGTTGAGTCTAATGGAGAATCTATAACTTAAATGCCAGGCAGTACTGGATCAGTGGTCGCTGGGAATTAGTTGGGTGCTTTTTGTAAGATAGACGAGGCTCAAGGGGGACTAGGACTACATCGCGCAAGGAGCACAGGATTACTGTGCTAAAAGCACACATTGGTACCAATTATTGGCTCGGGCACGGATGGTGGTAGACAGTTGGCACTCGAGGCTAGTGTGCGGCCGACGCAAGGCTCTTAGCAGGTGGCGAAAACGGGATGCCGGAGCGTGTGGCGAAGCTGGCCCCGTGCGAAGCCACGAATCGTCGCTATTTACACTACTGGTACTCGAGCAGTGCCTCGGTAGTTGGTGCCAGCATGATCCTACTTTATAGGGATATGAGGGCACTGGGAGTGAGCGAAGGAGAGTACGGTGGGGCACAGGATCCCTATGACCAGCCACAGGTATTTCCGCACACCCCGTATTGCTGGGCCAACTGGGCCTGAGGGTGTAGTGTGGTAGTAGTGGTGTTGCTCTGTGTTTGTTGTATCGCATGGCGGGGGTGCGGCCGAGCATTCAAAGCCCCCAGATTTTCCGATCGGGGGATTTCCACAAGCTCGAAAGTTTGCTGGTGCTAGATCAAGTACGGTAAAAGCACCTAAACACAGATAACTGTACGGTACTACGGAGGTACAGGGCATAAGTTTTGTAGGTTCCACAAGCGAGGTTTGCTGCCCTCACTCCCTGTGTAACCTACAAAACTTATGCCCTGTACTGTACAAGTACCTCCGTAGGACGTTTTAATTTCCTCCCATAGCTCGTACTACTCGGGGGCGTGATCAGAAACAGGAAAACATAAAATGTCTCCAAGAGAATTGGGTCGGACCAACAGAAATAATCTTCCGATTTTTGATGAACCCCCCAGACAGGCGAGTTCCTCTTATTATTTTTCGTCTCAACTATTTTGCTATGGCTCCCTTGCTCCTATCTCGGATGGGGGGTCTCGGCGGCCAAGTACTAGCACTCGAGTACATGTATAATATTATGGAGTTGGAGTGCGGGTACTTACGGTAGTTGAGAGTCGCGCATACTCACCGCAGACTAAACCTGAATCCGATTTTTGGGATACCATTCGCTGAGGGGGGCGGGTTAGGGTAATCCGGCACAATAGTGTGGGTATTCGTAGCTTCGCCTACCAATTCAATGTCTCCGCATTCTTTGAAGTTTTGTTGGGCAATATGCAAGCACGTTATCTATGCTTAATAGCTGGTGAGTCTGGCAGGTGGGGGGGGGGGGGGGGGCGATCTTGTGGTTTAAG
>Ga0307517_10011956_pt1 | contig 11978 bp, 7 predicted proteins | sample 23_EM_MG_FD_194515 | JGI IMG/M metagenome (GOLD analysis project Ga0307517, IMG submission 194515) | Populus trichocarpa ectomycorrhiza microbial communities from riparian zone in the Pacific Northwest, United States - 23_EM | ecosystem: Host-associated > Plants > Roots > Unclassified | place... | reverse complement strand
TTGGTTACGTTGGTTACTTGCTGATATAAGAGTTTCTCTCTCTCATCCTACTCTTATGTAATGTGACAACCAGAGTTCTTTTCAGATTGCTCACAACTTGATTTTTCATGAACGAATTAAGCACATTGAGATCGATTGTCATCTAACTCGTCATCATCTCAAGCATGACATCATTATTCTGCCTTTTGTTTCTTTTTCTTTGCAGATTGCAAACTTTTTTACCAAGTCACATTTCATTTCTTATTTTTGTTTTTTGTTGGCAAACTCTCGATTTGTAATTGCCCTATCATGAATTTAAGAGGAAAAGTTAAGAAATATATATATTTATCTTCAATTGGTTTTTCTCTCATTTCCGCTTTTGGATGGAGATGAGAAGAACGTCGATCAACATCACAACTTCCGCTTCTGGCAGCCGTTAGTCAAGTGATATCGTACGCAAGTCCAGCCCTCTATAGTGACAGTGCGTTAAGGCGAATTGATGAGCTATATGTATGATACGGCTGGCTTACTTCTCGTATGTGGAGGCAAGCTGACGCACTGGTGCCAGCCACAAAGGAATAGCTTTTGGAGGGCCTCGTCTATTACAAAAAATCAATGGCACCGGAGGAATGTCAGTTCGGGAACAGTGGTAAGACAAAGAGCAACGCAGGTGGGGGCCACAACTGTCTTCCTCCATGTGATATCACGCAAAATAACCCTAATTTACTTTACTGAAAAGAAAATGATAACCCGATCGATCGGATTACCTCTCAGTAGAAAAACCAACCGGAAATAGCTGAAACCATTTACGCTTTGCCTGCATGTGGTAGCTACGGAGCAAGCCTAGCCTTTCGGTTCGTAGAATGACAATAAATCCACGTCCATGTCAACAATAAATTGACTGCATGTGCGGTTGATCGTTTTACGCACGAGTCCCTGATCGGTTTATGCACAAGTCCCTTCCAGGCTTCCACTGTCATGTCAATTTTTTAAACCACACTCCTCCCCAGTTATCTGAGCAGCAGATCTTGAATTAAATTTTAAAATTATAATAATTTTTATTTTTATTTTTATTTATATCAAACCAGGTTAATATTTTCACATAATTCAGACCTTGCTAGGATAAATCTCTAAATAAAATATAAAATTTTAAAATTATAATAATAACCCAAGTTAATTCTTTGAATTTGTAACTTGAAACTTGAATATACAAATTAAGTTTTAAAATTATAATAAAAATATTTTATATTCTATTATAAAAATATTTTAAAAACATAAACAATAAATATTATCTTTATAAACTTGTCCTCTGTGTACCTCATATTTTTAAAATACTAAAGTCTACTTTAAAATTATCCTTAAAAACATTTAATTTTATACTTGTCGAACCAAATGCTAACTAGTACTTGAGTGAAAGAGGTGAACGCAACTCACGTGGCCAGATTTAGACATTCCTGCCTCCTATTTTGTAATTTTCTCTTGTTAAACTGGACTTTCTCGCGCAATAACCAAGAAGAACATACAGGGGAAACAAGTGATGAGAAGGGTAATTTTGCTATACAGTACTTGATGAGACGTTTAACACAAGGTGCTTCTTAGTTACAAAACAAGAACTGCAATTACTCTACTTTCCTCCATTCTACCCATTTTTCTTTAATTAGGCTGCAATTACATCTCCACTTATCTTTATCCCTACGTATACATAACATACAAGGAAAATTAAATTTTGCAGCATGGACTTTTTAATACAAGAGAGGGAGAGAGGGAGAGAGGGAGAGAGAGAGGGAGAGAGACCCAACGACTGAGCAGTCAGCATTCCTGGATTAGCAAGCTGCATTTCAAAATTATACAGCTCGATACCATCCAGCTCAGGCAAACTGATGAACAAAAGCAACGAGCTCTTAGGAGCTGATGTCAGAACCTTGCTCGACTCACTGTTCATTTACTACCGATTAGTTTGTTGGATAACCGGCGCTTGTAGCGCTTAAGCACAGAAGCCAGATTCTCTTTTCCCTTCGGAAAAGCAACATCACCAGCAGCAGTTCCCGATCGACCCTTTCGGCAAGATATGGCAATCTCCACATCCTTAATCAAGTCCAGAAGCGTCGCTGCAGTTGTGCATTTCCCCCTACCTGGTTTTGAAGCAGGGGGCAACATTCCATTCGAAGCAGGTGGACTTGATCTATGCTGGTGAGATGCAGGGATTTGAAGGCAGAAGCATGGGGACATGGGAGTACGGGGCTTTGAAAATGCCAATTCTATGATGCCCTATTATTATTCAGAAAGCATAGTTTTAAAGGACAGGAAAAAAAGAAGACAATATTTGGAAAACACACCATCATAGGATTTCAAGAGCCAAGGAATGAAGCACATATATGCCTCCCAAAGGGATGTTACAGAGAGGAATTGCTTTCAGTAACATGCCTCGAGATTTTTAATATATGTAGATGCCAGTTGCAATGGAGCAGGAAGGGCGAGAACTAAAAGATAGTTGACTAAAATGACTTGGTTGCAACTCAAAAAAAAAAGGCACAGCAGCAAATGATTTGGTATAGCAGCGTCTAAAATGCCTATACAAACTCATTGCAATTAAGTGCAGGAAATGAATGGTGAGTTTTGCCAATTTATTCATGAACATGATGAAGAGGTTTTTTCCACCTTTTCCTGGAAAATCTACAAGCAGTAAGCAAAGTAAAGCATTTTTTGCAGATGAAAAGATCCCTTAATAAAATTGAAATTGCATATAGCAAAAGATTGGAGAAATTTACCTGAAGACGATTCAACACATAAGTGTATTTCCCCCACAACTCTGGACGGCTTTCCATTAGTGACAAATCAAGAATCCGGTGAATACACCAGACCCCAAAGCTTATTATCAAATCCGATCTCCAAACACAGCCCTCCCCGCAATGAGGAACTGAGGAAACCATAATGTTGGTAATACTGGCATCATCATTCCTCAAAGCAGAACCAGATTTCCTATCAGAATATAAATATGTAGATCCACCCATGTGATCTACATGGTTCATTTCTCTTGTTTCAGCTTCATACAAATACCTCTCCCTTGCAGCCACACAATCAATTAGATCCTCATCAGCTCCATCGTTTTGCCTAAACAGCCAGTCAGATCCTTCCAATTTCAAAAGCTTCACAATACAATGCCTGAAAGACCGAAGAAGTTGGGCCTCTGAATCCACAGGAGAAGTTACTTCGCGATTAATTGAATTAGACCGATTTCCTAATCCACTCCCAACAGCACGAATTTTGTCAGCAACACCAAACTGTTCAAATGGTTGCTTGGACCAGAGGGATCCAGGGTCTGGAGTCATGTGAAGCGAGAAAGCATCCCCATGCCCTTTTGATAGTCCATTAAAAGACAAAGGACCTCCTGCTCCTGATCCGGTATTTGAATAATAAGATTGTTCATAAGCTGATCTACCAACAGAGGAACCAAATCCTGCAGACTTGTCCCACTGAGCATTCTTTTCAGACATATACAGGTCCCTATAGGGACCAGCAAGCCCTGAAATGTCAGGCAAGCTATGGTACTTCTTTGTATTAGCTGACATTCCTGTATCATCAGCAGATCCAGAGTATACATCATGATAAGGTCTTTCAGACTGTAATGGGCTATTTCTAGTTACTGCAAGATTCTGAAATCCTGACGCTTGTGAAGAGCTTAGTCCATTTTGCAAATTTTTCCCCATAGAGACAGTGAACGGGTCCCTATAATTTCTAGGTCCTAAGGATGGGGATATTGGTGCTGGTGACTCCATTTGGCCATTTAAGCTACTGAAACCCCTGTCCTTGGCAATTCGATTGACAATAGATGCAATCTGATAACCATGAACTGTAGCTGGCTGATTATCCCAGCCATCAGAAGATGGTGGTGTGCGTACACCAGAATACCGTCTCTCACTTGAGTCAGCAATACTCTGGCTGGGACCTTGTACATATGCATCCAGCAACTGCATGTGGTTGGACCACAATGAGGATGGTCCCCTCTGAACTCCATAAGATGAGTCAATATTGCTTTGCACCCGCAATTGCTTGGGGGAGTCGCATAAACTTGAATTGATCAATGAATCAGATGCTCTGCCACCTACCGATGAGAAATATCCGCTTGATTCCTTCCCAGCAGTGTCCACTTTCAGCTGGGAAGAAGCAAGTTTCAAATCAACCCCCAAGGCATCCAGTTTCTTGGTCTTTGCTTCTTGAGTTATTTGCCCATGGAAGTCATACAATTGTCCCCAAAACTCATCAAGAACTGCAGCTAATTGACGTCTTGCAGCGCGCCCCAACCCTGCTAATCTTGAAAGACTTCCAGCACCATTCCCACCTGCATCACTTTTACCACTAAGACTCCTAAATGATCCAGGACCATCAGATGTCAAAGACAAAGTGCTTCCAGGAACCCCTTTGGATGAATCTTCAGGCTCCCAGTTATCCCCTTCATCATCCTCCTTTTCAGTATGCAACTCACCCTCTATATCCAGAGTCTTTTCAACTGGGTCCATTGATTCAATCTTAGCCTTCTTGGCAACAAGCAATTCAGCATCAGGAACCAAGTTGACAGAAGCTGACAGAGATGCTGACTCTGTTGTAGGTGATGTTTCCTCATAGAATGTTTGGGGACTAGAAAATGCGACTTCAGAATGTTTTTCTTTGATAGTAGTCAAATGAAGTTCCTGATCAGACTCCATAATTGTCTCAGGCAAATCAGGATCAGCATTTGCAACAGTTATATTTGAGTAACTCTCAAAAGATTTCCCTGGTTCTGGTAATTGTTCCTGCCTCTCGATAAGCTCCTCTCCAGTACATATATTTTCAGTCAAAAATTCTTCCTCTATCAGCGTGGATGGTTCGGATACAGCATTTTGTACATCCCAGTTGCATACCTGAGCATCTAAGCGAGTAGCAGATTTCAATGGGGTAGCTGCTAGCCAGAGCATCAAACAAAATGATGAACAGGCAGTAATGAGAAGAACAATGTAAGAGGTAGACGAACCACTTACTGTACTCCATCTCAAAGTACCTACCCAATCACTATCCCCAAATACCATTTCCACCACAAAAATAATCTTTATGCCAAGCATCCCCATGAATGAAATGAGCGCTACGAACTCCAAGAATGGAGAAATTTTGTAGACACCCATCACTTGTCTTGATGAAGCAATACGGAAAAGAGGGATCACGGAAGATGGAAGAAGTAAAGCAACCATAACCTGTGTAAGTATAAGCAACTGGTATATTCCTTCAACTCCTGAAGTCCACACACAATAAAGGGCTGGAACAACTGCAATAATTCTGAATGTCGCACGTTGAAGCCAATTAGGAATATCCAATCTGAGAAAATTGTGTAAAACTACTTGCCCACCAAGATTCCAGGAAAATGCTGTGATTTGATTCGCAAAAAACAAGATGAGTGAAAAGCCAAAGGGTGCTACTGGACTCCTGAACACCTGAAATGATCATTTCGAATCAAAGTAATAAGTATTTACCAAGTTCATACAGAATAATGCTTGCATGCCAGAAAAGAAACATCTGCACGACCAATAAATATGAGAAAAAAAAATGTACCTGTTCCATTAGTGACATCGCATCAGGAAAAGTAAGTAAAACAAGGCCAGTGCTGTGGAACACATTTGCAGCGGAGTTCATAAGCACAAAATTTACCAGATAGATGCCACTGAAGATGCATAAAATGGCAAAAAAATGGTTAAGACACAAGGCATCCCTGGAAATATTTGGTGGTCCCTGATGTTGCTGCAAGAAGATTTAAAGATTTCAAAATCTAGAAAGTGATCAAAAAAAGCTATTAAGTGATATTAAACTTGTTTTGAAAGTGTATGAAACCTAATAATAGAACAATGGTAGAGCTTTATCAAATAACAGCAATTAAGCATTGACCAGGTGCACATGTTACATTCATTTCTGTTTTCCAACAATGCGCATGAGTTGGAAGCTTTTCAGGGTTCTTAAGCAATCAAACCAACAAACTCAAACTGAAAACAAAAATGATGAGATCATGGCTTCCACATATGCTAGTTCATGAAGTTAATACAAAAAGGTTGAGCATTAGTTTTAAACTGGAGGGGCCAATTGCAGTGATGTAATTCATTGCAAGCAAAAAATAACAAGATTAGCTTAAGTTCAAAGCAAAAAATAATAAGCCAATTAGGAAGATCCAAAAAAGATGACAAAAACCATCCTAGAATTCCCCTGTAGTTTGTGGCTTTCTCCACCAACATAATAAAATAAGTTTGTGCACGTGAAGATCAAGTTCAAAGCTTGCAACACGTTTTTACTAAAGGTAAACTGTATTCTCAACAAAAGGCCTCCATGGACAGTTAGTAACTGCTTCAAGCCTCAAAACAATATCATTCATAATTAATACACAAAAGTTGAATGTTGCCAGAATCCAGGGTTCTTGTTAGCTATACTATATAAAACATCCCCATTGGTGCTTTCTGAAAGATTCAACAATTATAAGAAATCAGCTATCAGAATCCTACCAATCAAATTTTAAGTTATAATGATTCTGGTACAGGTTGAATAATACAGCTCGCTGACCAAAGCCATTATTTCCCCATCACAGAAACCAGCTATGCCATGAATGATACATTCAGCAACTACCCTAAAACACAGACAACTTGATGGTTGTGACTCTGAATCATACAATCCACTCTGTCAGTTTCTTTTCACCCGAACTCCATAGGAGCCTTCATCAAACATTTTCAGACACCTAACCAGCTTCAAATTGTCATATTGCCATGTAAACAAAATGTCTAAAGATAAGACAAGAAAAAGATGCTCTACTAGCTTTAATTTGTTAAGAGAATCCAGATTCAAATCATGAATCTTCTCTTTGCATTTGAACACCTACATCCTCACCACTGCAAGGGAACATGTGCAAACTTACAGAGATGGGGAATAATTGCATTAGTTCATGATTGGAAGCAAATTCATATCCTTTCACAAAGCTACACAAGAAGGATATGCTTGTTTGGGTTTTTGGTTGTGTAAAAAAATCAAAAAGACAGCAGGCTTGATGATTTTGGGATGGTGCACCATAAAGCACCAGCCCGCAAAGTTAGATTACTCATATCAAATACCTCATCAAACCAATTGCCAGTTCCATTGTCACAAAGCCATTAAGTTTCCACAATATCAAAATTTATCAGTCAAATGAAAACCAAATTATTTTAGAAATGGAAAGGCCATGCTAAGCAAGAAAGATCCCAAAACAAATGTACACTTAGACTCAAGCATTGCATAATTGACACAAAACCACATGTAAAAGAAAATAAGTACAAACTAACATTCAAGTAGAGAAGTAGTATAAACACAATAAATCCTCTCTGCTCCAAAATCTAAACCTCAGATGTCCTCAAAAATCACTGGAAGGTATTGATATAAAACTAGCAGCATGCCAAATATGCTATGCCAGAAAAGCCTCTGAACATTATACAAAATGATATTGACAATGTACTCAAAGAGTCAGAGACACACAGGAGGGCTTTGGGGGGGGAGGGGGGGTGGGTAAGGGCGAGGAGAAAAGGAATTACCAGCACAATAGCAGAATGGAGGAAAAAATTGTGAGGCATGATACTTGCTCCAAGTAGACTCATCAGGGCAAACACACTCTCCTCGCTTAATTTTGTTCGCGTCCCGTTTATGGAAAGAGGGATTTCTGGTTGGCTGATGAGAACCCCGAAGAAATACAATAGTAATATGAAGCCTGCAATGCATGTGCAAAGGAAACTTGCCTTGCATCTCTCCTGGGAAAAAGGTAACAAAATCAATAGTGATATTTCTAAGGTGAGGTGGTAAAAGAACGCAAGCAAGTGGTCTTACCATGAGGGTAGCAAAAAATGGAAATAAAATGGCCTCAGCAGCAGCTAAAGAAACACAAGTGGATAAGTCCATCCCGAAGAGAAGATTAAGACCATGTGCAATGCCGAGAATCTATTGAAAACAATTCACAAGTTATGACCACAACAAGGGATCTCAAGTAGTATAAATCACATCCAGATGCCTTAAACCCATATCTTTTGAATAGGCAACCAGATGTACTAAATAACTAAGATCGAGAGAAACTACCATTGTGAGGTCCAATGCAATCACGGAAAGTGCTGCTTGAACTCCTAGAAACATGCATGTCCACTTGTCATACTCATCATTGCAAATCTATGGGATCGTAAGGAAAAGGAAAATCGTAAAACTTCAAACCATAATTGGGGGTTGGGGGTGTAGAATAGTTAGTGAACACACCAAATAATTAGAAAATTGGCTAATGAACTTTGAAATGCAAATGATAGGTGGAAAAACATCACCCCATATACATGTGTGGATGTAAATACAAATGGTTTGATAAGTTCTTTACAGATACAGATGTGCTTCCTCAGACATCAATCTAATGGAACATGTAGAGGTCTACGAAGAACCCAGCTAACTTCCAGTCATGCTAAAGAGAGGCACATCCATCAGATTGCAAGGAGCATGACATGGAACATAAAAACAATACAAAACCAGAGTTCTCAGTAGAGTATCCTTGATGAACCTCTACACTTTCAATTGGAAAGCAAGGGACATGACATGACCAGTACCATGTGGACTAAACCAATCTATTTCTCATTTCCAAATTTTACTATTTCATTACTTCCATTTGCAAAAGGGAAAACAAGCTCAAGACAACCGGATCAAGGACAAAACACAAACAATACAAAATTGTTTTTCTCTTTGAAGGAAACATACAAGATCATAGTATTAGCATGTCAAGAAAAGTAAATGAACAATTTCTCATAGAATATCCTTAAGGAAATAGGATGATACCTGGGCAAGATCTTTTCTAGTGATCACACCAATTCGAGCAGAGAGATACTGGCATAAAATGGCAACAAAATTGAAAAGGAGCATCGGTAGTACCAGATCAAACCCAAAACGAGCACCTCCTTCAACAGTTGCTGCCCACTTTCCAGGATCAACATATCCAATTGCAATCAGAAGTCCAGGTCCAACAGCAGGAAGCAGCCGATGAAGAAAATGCAGTGGATGGTTAGCATTTGCAAATTCAGTGTCCATGTTACTGATCAGTTTTTCAACCAAACTGAACCACCACCAACGGTATGATATTTAATAACACTTCCAAGCAACAGAAGAACCTCCCAGAGAATGCCAATATAGCTGCTTAAAGAAGCATCTCCTAATAATTATGCCTCTTTTCACTAATTATTCAAGAGAAACACTAACAACTTTGACTGAAAATGCTTGCATGAGTAAAACTAAAGTCAGAACAGCTTCCTCTGAAGCACATCAACAGAAAGAACAGGGCACGTCAAACAACAGCAAAGATGATTCGGTAAGCGAGGCTCTATCAAATGCACTTAGCCAGACCACACCCAGTAGAATCTCTTCAAGGAAACCTTAGTCGCATGGTGATGCTAGCAGAAATTCCAATATTAGCTGTGATCATCAGATACCAATCTGACACTTGCAAAATCAGCTAGCATGCTACACTGGAGTGACACTGATGGGCTATTATCGTGGCAATTCATCTCCTGACAATGACTAGCAGTTAGTCAGATTCATGTGAACCTTCCAGCAATAATTTGAATTTTTGCGTCTCCTCTGAAATGCTATCCTGAAACATGAATAAGATCAGTTTGACAGCTAAACAAATTGCAAAAACAAAACTACATAACTTGGAGCTTTGGTGCTCGATGGGATAAGGTAAGCTACTATAACCGCAAGATTGTCACTTAAAAGGCTAATTTGAAACATGCAATCACTTCACAGGCTAAAAAAAAAGGACATCAGGCAATAGGAATTCAGTAGACATCAATCAATTCTGCCTAGTATAAAGAACGCAGTTTTTTTTAAATTACAAAAATAAAAGAACACTAAAGTAACAAAGACACTGTACGAAAAAAAAACTCATATAGTCATTAATTAAAGCATCCCCAACAAGCTCAATTACATAGATACACAGAATCTTGAGAGACAAATACATATATTTTGCATCCTTATATTAGCATATTTAAAATCATCATTTCCAAAACTAACTTCAACAACTTTAACTCCTAACAAATTAACATGATCAGGTAAGCTTATAGCTAGAACATGAAAATCCAAATCCTAGTAACAACTAAAATGCAAAACCCAACTCAGATCTCACCACGACATAAACCAATACCAAAAACCAGCTCAAGGTGAGCAAAACTGATAAGAATTCATCAAATGAACCAAAAATCCATCAATACCCGAAAACTCAACCCCTATAACTTCAAACCCAGAAATGAAATGAGCCCGCAAAACTTATTCAATCAAAAAACCCTTCACAGATCTGATTCGGCCAAAAAAAACCGAGCATTTGTACAAATTTCATGGTCAACTTCGATTCCTCAAAATAAAATAGACAAATCCGTACAACACCAAAGTTTAAACCTTTCCAACTTTTTTCCTTCGAAAAATAAATAAAGAAGATTATTTCTTTTTTCTTTCCTTTTTACCTTTCTCTTTCTATGAGTGTGAGTTGTTGCTTTCAATCTCTACTTGTACTTCTCTCTCTGCAATCTCTATCTGGAGCTGTCCACAAGTAGATCTCAAAAAGAAGAGCCTTTAAGAGAAGCCACGCAGTTAATAACTTATTAAAGTTTAGGCTTTTCTTTTTTTAATCTTCCTAGAAAGACAAAGCTCAGTTTTCTGGGATAGTTGTAGAGAGAGAGAGAAACGGAAGTGAGAGTGAAAAGAAAAATAAGAAATCTATATTTATATAATATTTATTGTATTATAATATCATAAATGGGATTTGTCATAGTTAAGAGATTCCGTGTAAAGTCTGACACGGTTTATGCTCGGTTCATCGGGTTGCTGATTCAATATAATGATTATTAAGTTAATATCATAGTTATCAAATCCGGACCGACCCGGTAGGTCGACTTGAAATCCGGTTGACCCGGTGACTAGACCGGTCCGGATAAAATAAAAGACATGCCAATACAAAAATCCTGCCAAACTCGATCGACATGATGGGTCAATCCAGGATCCATGTGAACCCGAACGAGAGTTTTTTTCTTCAAATGTAGTTTCTCTCCTAGACCTTTTTTCCTTTATGTTTTTTTAGATAGTTATTAACCATTTTCAAAATTTATTATATAAATACTAGAAAAATATTTTATTTTTTCAATATGGGATTTGAAACCCTTTAGTATATATACTTTATATTTCGAAGAAAAAAGTTATTTTTTCAATGTAAGATTTGAAACCCTTCAGTATATATATTTTATGCACACAAGAAAAAAATTATGTTTTTTCAATGTAGAATAAAAAAAAATTTGATTTGAACACTTCAAGTTAAAAGGATAATATAATATTTTTTTAATATGAGATTTGAAGAATTTGAAACCCTTTAATATATACTCTATATTTACAAAAAAAATTATTTTTTTAATGTAAGGTTTAAAGTTTTTTAATATATATACTCTATATTTAAAATAAAAAACTTATGTTTTTTTAATATGGGATAAAAAAAATTTAGTTTAAATACTTCAATTTAAAAGAATAACATAATATCTTTTCAATATGGAATAAAAAAAAACTTTTTGAAATATTTTTTTAAATTTCATTATTTCAAAATATATATATATTTATATATATAGCTTATATTATAAATTATTTCTTAATTTGTTCCTATAAAATATTAAAACTTCAAATATCTTTTTTTAATTTTTCCGAGTTGATCCGGGTTGACCCGTGTACCCCGCGACCCAGTCCTTAGCCAGGTCAATCCCGTGTTTGATTAATATAGATAAATTATTTTGTTAAAACAATATTATTTTAAAATATAAAAAAATTAATTTGGTTACATCTCATTCAAGTTTGATTAATTCATTAGATTACAAGTTAATTTATCACGTTATTCGAATTTAACAAGAAAAGTTAATGCATAAAATGATTTGAAATAAAACCTCATCCAAAACATACATCAAGTTACCAAA
>Ga0307517_10011953_pt1 | contig 11980 bp, 11 predicted proteins | sample 23_EM_MG_FD_194515 | JGI IMG/M metagenome (GOLD analysis project Ga0307517, IMG submission 194515) | Populus trichocarpa ectomycorrhiza microbial communities from riparian zone in the Pacific Northwest, United States - 23_EM | ecosystem: Host-associated > Plants > Roots > Unclassified | place... | reverse complement strand
CAGCGACAGGTTCATCCGATAGGCGGCCGGGCCCGAGCGGTTCTTGGCGAAGGCGTCGTCGAGGCTCTGGCGGATGAGAAAGCCGGTGCGGCCCTCAGGCGCCACCACGTCGATGCTGGCCAGGCTCTGGACCACGCCCTGCTGCGCATAGAGCGGCGTGAAGCCGCAGCCGCTCAGGGCGAGGCTGGCGGCGATCACGCCGGCGAGGGCGAGCCTGCGCGGGCTCATGCGGCCACGATGTTGATGATGCGATCCTTCACCACGATCACCTTGCGGATGGTCAGGCCCTCTAGGCGCCTGGCGATCTCGGGGTCGTCAAGCACGATCTTCTCCACCTCGGCCGGCTCGGCCCCCGCGGGTGCGGAGATTTCGCCCCGGCGCTTGCCGTTCACCTGCACCGGCAGGATGCGGACGGCGTCCTCGGTCAGGGCCGGGTCGAACTCCGGCCATGGCGCCGCCACGACCATGCCTTCGCCGCCGGCGCGGGTCCAGCACTCCTCGGCCAGGTGCGGGGTGAAGGGGCCGATCAGCCGCGCGAAGGCCAGCAGCGCCTCCTGGCGGGCCGCCAGCAAGGCGGGCGATGCGCCCTCGGCCGGATTGGCCTTCAGCAGGTTCAGGAATTCGTACAGCCGGGCGATGCCGGAGTTGAACCGGAAGCTGTCGATGGCCTCGGTGACCAGCCTGGTCAGCTTGTGGGTCGCGCGGCGCACGGCCAGCGCCGCCTCGTCGCTCTCGGCAGAGGCTACCGAAGCGGGCTGGCTGTCGAACTCTTCCCAGACCCGGTTCACGAACCGCCAAGCGCCCTGGACGCCGGAGGTCGACCAGACCGTGTCGCGTTCCGGCGGGCTGTCGGACAGTACGAAGAGGCGCGCCGCGTCGACGCCGTAGACGCCGAAGATCTCCTCGGGGGCGACGGTGTTGTACTTCGACTTCGACATCTTCTCGACGTCGCCGATGGTCACCTCCGCGCCGTTCTCGATCAGCCTGGCGCGGCGGGAATTGCCCTCGACCGTGATCTCGACGTCCTTCGGCTCCACCCATTCGCCGCTTTGCCGGCGATAGGTCTCGTGGGTGACCATCCCTTGCGTGAACAGGCCCGCGAACGGCTCGCGCACGCTGACCTGGCCGTCGTCGGCCAGGGCCTTGGTGACGAAGCGGGCGTAGAGCAGGTGCAGCACCGCATGCTCGATCCCGCCGACGTACTGGTCGACCGGCAGCCAGTAGTCGGCGGCGGCCTTGTCGATGGGGGTCGGCGAGTGGGTGTCGGTGAAGCGGGCGAAGTACCAGGAGCTGTCCACGAAGGTGTCCAGCGTGTCGGTCTCGCGCGTCGCCGGCCCGCCGCAGGCGGGGCAGGTGGTGTGCTTCCAGGTCGGGTGGCGGTCCAGCGCATTGCCCGGCTTGCCGAACTCCAGGTCGGCAGGCAGCGCTACCGGCAGGGCCGATTTCGGCAGCGGGACGACGCCGTCCTTGGCGCAGTGAACCATCGGGATCGGGCAGCCCCAGCCGCGCTGGCGGGCCACGCCCCAGTCGCGCAGGCGATAGACGGTGGCGCCCTCGCCCTGGTTCTGGGCCTCGATCCGCGCGATGGCCGCGGCCTTGGCGGGCTCGATCTCCAGACCGTCCAGGAAGTCGGAGTGGAAGATCACGCCGGGTCCGGTATAGGCCTCGTCGGCCACGTCGAAGGTCGCCGGATCCGCCCCCGGCGGCAGCACCACCGGCGTCACCGACAGGCGATATTTCCGTGCGAAATCAAGGTCGCGCTGGTCGTGCGCCGGGCAACCGAAGATCGCGCCTGTGCCGTAGTCCATCAGGATGAAATTGGCGATCCAGACGGACAAGGTTCGATTGGCGTCGAAGGGATGTTGGACCGTCAGCCCGGTGTCGAAGCCCATCTTCTCGGCGGTGTCGATCTCGGCCTGGCTGGCGCCGCCCTTCTTGCACTCGGCAACGAAGGCCGCAGCCTCGGCGCTCCTGGCCGCGACCAGTTCGGCCAGCGGATGGTCCGGGGCCACACCCACGAAGGACGCGCCGAACAGCGTATCGGGCCGGGTGGTGTAGACCTCGATCCCCTCCTCGAAGCCGGCCGGCGCGGTCCCGGCGAACTTGAACGCGAACTTCAACCCCTTGGAGCGCCCGATCCAGTTCTCCTGCATGACCCGGACCTTCTCGGGCCAGCGGTCCAGGCCCGCCAGGTCGTCGGTCAGCTGGTCGGCGTAGTCGGTGATCCGCAGGAACCACTGGTTCAGCTTGCGCTTCTCGACCAGCGCGCCGGAGCGCCAGCCGCGGCCGTCGACTACCTGCTCGTTGGCCAGCACGGTCATGTCGACCGGGTCCCAGTTGACCATGCCTTCCTTGCGGTAGACGAGGCCGCGGGCGAACAGGTCCAGGAACAGCGCCTGCTGCTGGCCGTAGTAGTCCACGTCGCAGGTGGCGAACTCGCGGGACCAGTCGATCGACAGGCCCAGCTCCTTCAGCTCGGACCGCATCCGGCCGATGTTGTCGTAGGTCCAGCCCTTCGGATCGACGCCACGCTCCATGGCGGCGTTCTCGGCGGGCAGGCCGAAGGCGTCCCAGCCCATGGGATGCAGCACCGAGAAGCCGCGCGCCCGCTTGAACCGGGCGATCACGTCGCCCAGCGAATAGTTGCGCACATGGCCCATGTGCAGGCGCCCCGACGGATAGGGGAACATCTCCAGCACATAGTACTTCGGCTTGCCGGGCTGCATGACAGCGCAGAAGGCGTCGGCGTCAGCCCAGGCGTTGCGCCATTTGGGCTCGGTCTCTTTGGGGTTGTAGCGGGCCATGGTCGAGAGGCTTTGGACTGGAGTTGGACTTCCGGTCAACCATTCCTCCCCCAGCGCGCAAAGCGCGCGTTCAGGGGGAGGTGGATCGGCGCGGATACGCGACGAGACGGAGGGGGTTTTATCCACCGGCCACGCCGCTCGGCTTCAACCCCTCAGTCAGCTTCGCTGACAGCTCCCCCTGAGGGGAGCATGGGCGCTCAGCCCTTGATGTTCGAAAGTCGGAGCTGGCGGGCCCGCGTCAGGATGGCGTTTTCGATGTCCGTCTCGGTCTGGCCGGCCGACGGCGCGTCGATCCAGCCGCCCGAGGCGTCACGGTTCTGCTTGAAGACGGCGACGTTCAGGCCGTCGGCGCGCAGGCGCGAATCCAGGATGTAGACGGTGCATTTGAAGCGCTCGTCCGGCTTTTCCGGGTTCACGTACCAGTCGGTGATGATCACGCCGCCGTAGGGGTCAGCCGAGGCCAGCGGCATGAAGGACAGGGTGTCCAGCGTCGCGCGCCACAGATAGCCGTTCACGCCGATCGACGGCGCGTCTGCGTTGACGGAGGCCGTCCGCCCACGCCCCATCATCTTGAACGGGTTGAAACCGCCCGATTCCTGAGTCTGGAAGGTATTCGGGCCAGTCCCGCAGGCCGTGAGGGCCAACAGGCCCACGCCTACGAGGGCGCCACGCACCCAGACTCCGCGCACAAACGGCATATGCATCCGTCTCCAATGATTTCCGCAGCGCCATTCGCGGGCGCTACGGCGCCGCCCCGCGCCGGCGCTCTCTATAACAACGCCGTTCCCGGCGCCAAACAGGAATCGCGTGGCCATCGGGACACAGGCGCCCGGCAACTTGTCGTTAACGGTTGGCTGTGGCCCTCGAGTCAATTGACGCGGGTGGCAACCCCTCCTTAATCAGCCTCGACCGTAATGGCCTTTCGGGTTCGACCGAGGCTGTAAGTACGGGGCGTTGGGGCTATATGTTGGACATGTCCGTCCGCAAGACCGCATTGCTGCTCGCCGCGACCGCGCTTCTCAGCGTCGGCGCCGGCGTCGCGCAGGCGGCCGACTCCAAGGGCAAGCCCATCGACTTCACCGTCAGGACCGAGTCCTCGGCCATCGCGCCAGGCACCCAGACGCTGCGATGGGACGCGGCAAAGGGTCGCTGGGGCCTGATGCTGAACCTGCAGCAGCCCGACAGCCGCGGCATGGCGCCGAGCGATATCCAGGCCGGCGCCTACTACAAGATCACCCCGTCGCTGCGCGTGGGCGTCGGCGGCGCGCTGGGCGACCAGCAGCTGAAGAACGGCCCACGCAAGATCACCCCGGACGAAGGCCAGCCGCGCGTCCAGTTCGAGACCCGCCTCAAGTTCTGAAAGCGCGTTCCGAAAAGTGGGAACCGGTTTTCGGATAAAACGCGCGTCAACAAAGATTTAGAGCGGATCACGTTCCGCTCTGAGGCCCTCCACCGCCGCCAGACCGACCAGGCCCGCGCCCCTCACGCGGCGGGCCGTTTTGTTGCTGATCCCGCCCAGCCCATAGACCGGCCCGCCCGCGGCCCGGACCAGCTGCGCCAGCCGGAGGGGGCCCATGGCCGCCCCGGCCGAGGGGCTGCTGCTGGCGAACACCGCCGAAACCACCACCGCGTCGGCCCCCGCCGCCAGCCCGCGCCGGGCCGCCAGGGCCGAATGCGCGGCCGCCGTGACGATCCAGCCCGGATGCATCGCCTTCAGCCGCCGCGCCCGGTGCGCCAGCCGCTCCGGCAGGTGGACCCCGTCGGCCCGAAGCGCCTGCGCCAGGGCCGCATCGGCGCCGACCAGCAGCTTCAGGCCCCGCTCGCGCGCGATCTTGCGCAGGCGCAGGCCCTGCGCCTGCGCATCCGCCGCCCCGAAGGCGCGCAGGACGATGGCCGCGCCCCTCGGCAGGGTCCCGGCGATGGCCTCGGCGTCGGGCGTCCGCACGGGGTCGGTGAAGAACAGCAGGCGCGGCAGGGCCTTCCGCGCAGCTCCGCGAGGCCGTAAGAGGCCAGCCGTCCTCGCCAAGCTCCAGAACCCCCGCGAAATGGCCGTGCCCTCCATCGATCCCGCCAACGCCTATGCCGATGTGGTGGCCCGGATCGGCCGCGCCGCGCAAGCCGTGGGGCGCAAGGCCGCCGAGGTCGAGCTGGTCGCGGTCTCCAAGCAGCAGCCCTGGGAGGCCGTCGCCCCCGTGCTCGCCGCCGGCCAGACGGTGTTCGGCGAGAACCGCGTGCAGGACGCCATCGAGCGCTGGGAGGGCCGCCGCGACGGCCTCACCCTGCACCTGATCGGCCCGCTCCAGACCAACAAGGCCAGGGAGGCTGTGGGCTTCTTCGACGTCATCGAGACCCTCGACCGCGAAAAGCTCATCCGCGCGCTCGCCGGGGAGATCCAGCGTCAGGGCCGCGCGCCCGGCCTCTATGTCCAGGTCAACACCGGCGAGGAGCCGCAGAAAGCCGGCGTCATCCCGGCCGAGGCCGACGCCCTGATCGCTGCGGCGCGCACGACCTACGGCCTCGAGCCTGCGGGCCTGATGTGCATCCCGCCCGTGGGCGAGCCCGCCGGCCCGCACTTCGCCCTGCTCGGCAAGATCGCCGCGCGCAATGGGCTGGCGAAGCTTTCCATGGGCATGAGCGACGACTTCGAGACCGCCATCCGCTTCGGCGCCACCAGCGTGCGGGTGGGCTCCGCGGTGTTCGGCCCGCGGAGCTAAGCCACGATCTCGACCGCGTCGCCGGGCCGGGCGCGGGAGAGCAGCTCTTCGAGGTCGGCCCGCGCGACCGCCACGCACCCCGCCGTCGGCGAATAGTCCGGCGTGGCCAGGTGCAGGAAGATCGCCGAGCCCATCCCCGGGACGACCGGCTCGTCATTGTGCCCCAGCACCACCACGATGTCGTAGATCCCGCTCTCCAGCCACATGGGCTCGGCGCTGGCGGGATAGGGCAGGTCGACCGGGCGGTTGTAGGCCGGGTCCTCGGGCGCGTCGCACCAGCCGCCGTGGCGCGCGATCGGCTGCAGGTCGAAGGCGGCGGCGGGCGGCGGGCCGCGGTCAGGCCGGTAGAGCACGCGCCGGATCGGCCAGGCGCCGGCCGGCGAGGCGCCGTCGCCCTCGCGCTTCTCGGCGGCCGGTTTCACCCCGCCCTTGCCGAGCGCGCAGCGCACGCGACGGCCGCCGATATCGATGAAACCCTCCGCCGTCGCTGTGAACTTCACCTCGGCATCCCCAAATGTCTTTGCCCCAGCCACTCAACACGGTGCATGTTCCCACACCATGGCTCAACGCAAGACACTCCTCATCGTCGATGACGACGCGGACCTTCGCGGCGCGGTGGCCGAACAGCTCCAGGCCGAGGACTTCATCACGCTGGAGGCCGCCACGGCCGGCGAGGGCGTGCGGCTGGCCCAGGCCGAGCGCCCCGACCTGATCCTGCTCGACGTCGACCTGCCCGACTTCGACGGCCGCGAGGCCTGCCGGCGCATGCGCGAGGCCGGCGTCTCCGCCCCGGTGATCATGCTGACCGCCGCCTCCGCCGACGAGGAGACCGTCCAGGGTCTGGACTCCGGCGCCAACGACTATGTGACCAAGCCCTACAAGTTCGCCGTCCTGCTGGCCCGCATCCGCGCCCAGCTGCGCAGCGCCGAGCAGTCGGAGGCCGCGGTCTACCGCCTGGGCGCCTACGAGTTCCGCCCCTCAGCCAAGATGCTGCTCGACCCGCAGGCCAAGAAGATCCGCCTGACCGAGAAAGAGACCAGCATCCTGAAGTACCTCTACCGCGCCGGCGAAAAGCCGGTGTCGCGCGAGGAGCTCCTGGCCGAGGTCTGGGGCTACAACGCCGGTGTCACCACCCACACCCTGGAAACCCACGTCTACCGCCTGCGCCAGAAGATCGAGTCCGACCCGGCCAACGCCAAGCTGCTGCTGACCGAAGCCGGCGGCTACCGGCTGGCGCCGTAGCCTCAAGTTGCTCCCAATTCTCCCCTTCGAGGGAGATGGCGCGTAGCGCCAGAGGGGGCCGGGCCCGTGGCCCGGTGGAGGAGCTGTCAGCGAAGCTGACTGGCCCTCGTCCCCCGAGGTCAGCGCGGACCCCCTCCGGCCCTTCGGGCCACCTCCCCCATCGGGGAGGAACTAGAACTCAGAGCACAAAATCCGCCGACACCGGCGCGTGGTCGCTGGGGCGTTCCCACTCCCGCACGTCGTCGTGGATGCGGCTGGCCGCGGCCCCCAGGCGGAAGGCCGCGTCCCTGAGGCCCGGCGTCACCAGGATGTGGTCGAGCCTGAGGCCGCGGTTCGACTGGCGGAAGTCCTGGGCGCGGTAGCTCCACCAGCTGGCCAGCTTCTGCGGCTCCGGCGTGGTCTCGCGGGTGACGTCGATGAAGCCCAGCGAGGCCTTCAGCGCGTTCATCGCCTCGATCTCCACCGGCGTGTGGCTGACGATCTTGGACATGTATTTGTGGTTCCAGACGTCGAACTCGCCGGGCGCCACGTTCAGGTCGCCGACGATGGCCAGCGGCGCCTTGGGGTCGCGCCGGGCCATCTCCGCCGTCAGCTTCTCGTAGAAATCCAGCTTGTGATCGAACTTGGCGTTGGCTTCGCGGTCGGCCACGTCGCCGCCGGCGGGGATGTAGAAGTTCTGGATCTCGACGCCGGCCACCTTAACCCCGACGCAGCGGGCGTGCCCCTCGCGGCAGACGTCCAGCGGCTCGGGGTCCTCGATGGGCAGGCGCGACGCGATGGCCACCCCGTGCCAGCCCTTCTGCCCGGCGATCTTCAGGTAGGGCAGCCCCATCTCCACGAAGGCCTCGCGCGGGAACTCGCCCTCGCGGCACTTGATCTCCTGCAGGCACAGCACGTCCGGCGCCTGCTCGGCCACGAACCGGGCGGCCTGCTCGGCGCGCAGGCGGACGGAGTTGACGTTCCAGGTGCAGATTCGAAGGCGCATGCGAGGTGACATAAGGCCTGACAGCCAAAGTGGAGACCGGTTTTGGCGCCCGTCAGGCCGAAAGCGAAAATCTGGGTCGCGCCGACAAAAAGAAACGCCCGGGACTGGAGAAGCCCGGGCGTCCAGTTGTGTCTCAAACCGCAGCCGGGAGGGGATAGGTTCCGGCGCGGGTTCCGTCGGCGCGAGCGTCGCGCCAGCGGGATAGTGATATTAGCGCCACACGGGCCAACTAATGTCAACCACCCATTCGTTAGCGCTTGCCCGTGATGAATTAATCACATCTTGCCGCGACCGACGTTCTTCGGGCGGGGATCCTTGAGCACGAAGAGGCCGGGGTCCAGGCCGGGCGCGGGCTGCAGGCCGGAGAGCGCCACACGGGTGGCGCGGCCCTGCGCATCGGTCACCGACCAGCCGGCCAGCGCCAGCGGCGCCTCGGTGAAGGTCAGGGTGATCTGGCCGGCGGTTTCCTTCTTCACGTCGCGCGCGGTGATCTGGAAGCCGTCGCTCATCCGCGCCACCCGGGTCACCTGCACGCCGCGGTCGAGCCGGATGGTCTTGGCCAGGAACAGCGACAGCGGCGTCGCCACCAGCGGATAGGCGTCGAAGGTCTTCAGCCGGCTGTCGGCCACCGAGACGGTCGAGCCGTTCGACACCACCAGCAGGCCCGAGGGCGGATCGTAGGCGAACCGCGCCTTGCCCGGCCGCTTCAGCCACACCGTGCCCTGGCTGGAGGCGCCGCGGGCGTCGGTCTGCACGAACCGCGCCCTGGCCTCGCCCATCCCCTCCAGATAGGCCACGGCGCGGCCGACCAGCGCCTGGTCCGAGGCGGGGACCGCCTGGGCGAGCGCCGGGCTCGCCAGCGGCAGGGCGGCCAGCGCCAGGGTCAGGGTGCGGCGGGTCAGGGTCATGGGAGCTCCGGTGGTTCGCGGGCTGGATATCCGCGGCCTCTGGCGGCAATAGGGCGGGTCTTCGCCGGCGCCTGCAACGCCGAAGCGTCACCCGCCGTTCCGCGCAGCGGAGGGGCATCCGGAGGGCCAGGTCGCGTCCAATCGCTCTCTCGATGTGTCATCCCGGTTTCTGCGTCAGCGGAAGACCGGGACCCATCAGCACCGGATGGACGGTGGGTGGCACGGTCGTCATCACGACGTAGAGGTCGTCCCAGTGAGGATTGTCCCTCCTCGATCAGCCTGATCTTCGATATCCCTTCTCCCGCAAGGGGAGAAGGAAACGGCCTCCTAAGGCGCGGCGCTCGCCAGGATCTCGCGCTTGCCGGCGTGGTTGGCGGGGCTGACGACGCCCTCCTGCTCCATCCGCTCGATCAGCGATGCAGCCCGATTGTAACCAATCTGAAGACGCCGCTGGATGTAGCTGGTCGACGCCTTGCCGTCGCGGGTGACAACGGCCACGGCCCGGTCGTAGAGGTCGTTGGATTCCTCGCCGCCGAAGCCAAGGTCGCCCTCGCCGCCGTCCTCGTCGGGCGCAGCGGTGACCTCTTCGAGGTATTGCGGCGTGCCCTGTTCGCGCAGGAACTTGGCCACCGCCTCGACCTCGCCGTCCGACACGAACGGCCCGTGCAGGCGGGTGATACGTCCGCCGCCGGCCATGTAGAGCTGGTCGCCCTGGCCCAGCAGCTGCTCGGCGCCCTGCTCGCCCAGGATGGTGCGGCTGTCGATCTTCGAGGTGACCTGGAAGGAGATCCGGGTCGGGAAGTTGGCCTTGATGGTGCCGGTGATCACGTCCACCGACGGGCGTTGCGTCGCCATGATCAGGTGGATGCCCGCGGCCCGCGCCATCTGCGCCAGGCGCTGGACCAGGCCTTCGATGTCCTTGCCGGCGACCATCATCAGGTCGGCGACCTCGTCGATGATGACGACCAGCATCGGCATCGGCTCAGGCGTGATCTTCTCGCTCTCGTAGATCGCCTGGCCGCGATCATCGAACCCCGTCTGGACCGTTCGCTCAAAATGCTCGCCCTTGGCGGCGGCCTCGCGGGCGCGTTCGTTGTAGCCGGCCACGTTGCGCACGCCGATCTTCGACATGCGGCGATAGCGGTCCTCCATCTCGCGCACGGTCCACTTCAGCGCGACGATGGCCTTCTTCGGATCGGTGACCACGGGCGCCAGCAGGTGCGGGATACCGTCGTAGACGCTAAGCTCCAGCATCTTCGGGTCGATCATGATCATCCGGCACTCTTCCGGCGGCAGCCGGTAGAGGATCGACAGGATCATGGCGTTGACCCCCACCGACTTGCCCGAGCCGGTGGTCCCGGCGATCAGCAGGTGGGGCATGCGCGCCAGGTCGGCGATATAGGGCTCGCCGCCAATGGTCTCGCCCAGCGCCATGGGCAGCGTCTGGCCGCCCTTCTCGTATTCCGGGCTCGCCAGCAGGTCGCGCAGATAGACCGTCTCGCGGTTCATGTTCGGCAGCTCGATGCCGATGGCGTTGCGCCCCGGCACCACCGAGACGCGGCAGGCGGCCACGCTCATGGAGCGCGCGATGTCATCCGACAGGGCGACGACCCGCGCGGACTTCACGCCGGCGGCCGGGACCAGCTCATAGAGTGTGACCACGGGGCCCGGGCGGATCTGGTCCACCTGGCCGCGCACGCCGAATTCGGCCAGCACGCTCTCCAGCAGCTGGGCGTTCTGGCGCAGCGAGCCCTCGTCGAACTGCGCCGAGCGCGGCTTGGGCTTGGCCAGCATGGAGAGTTCGGGCAGCGCGAAGCCGCCCGGCTTGACGAACTCGAAGGTCGACTGCGCCTCGCGCGCCTCGCGCGGGCTCTCCTTGGGCGGCAGCTTCGGCGCCTTGACCTTCAGGGGCGAGGCGTCGGGGTCGTATATGAAGGCGGGCGGCGCGGTGTCGAGCGCGGCGTCGGCGATGCCGCCTTGCCGGTCGCGCTTGGCGACCTTGGCGGTGCGCCCGGGCTTCGTGGCCAGCTTCACCCGGGGCTTCGGCGTCAGCGCCCCGGCCAGCCAGTGGCCCAGCGTGTGCAGCTCGGCCTTGCGCAGGCCGATGGCGTAGCCCAGCGCGCCCAGGGCCAGCACGACGAAGAGGCCGGCCGCGATCGGCCTGGCGAGCGGCAGATGGGCCCAGGCGAAGACGCCGGAAAGGCCCGACAGCATCGCCTCGCCCCAGAAGCCGCCGAGTCCCTTGGCCAGCGGCCAGGCGGCGGGCGGCGCCGGCAGGGCCAGGGCCGCGGCCAGCGCGAGCGCGCCGCCCAGGCCGACCAGGGCGCGCAGGCGAAGCTGGCCACGCGTGGCGTCGGGGTGCGGCGATGCGGCGCGGGAGAGCCCCAGCACCACGAGGGTCAGGGCCAGCAGCGCGCAGGCCAGGCCCAGCGACTGCACCCCGATATCGGCCAGCATCGCCCCGGCCAGGCCCAGCGCGTTCATCGGCGGCGTGGCGCTGGCGGCGTTCAGGCTGGGGTCGGCGGCGTTGTAGGTGGCCAAGGCCACGGCCAGCGCCGCGCCGGCCGCCGCGGTGATCCCGCCCCGCAGGCGCGCGGTCCCGGGATGCGACCAGGCGAGCCCCGCGATATGGCCGACCAGCGCCATGCCCGTTTTCCGCGCCGCCCGCGCCATACCCGAGAATCCCTTACGAAGCCTGGGCCCATGTTTGCGGGGCAGAGTGTTAAGAGGCGTTTACCATGCCCCGGCGGCCGGCGGATTTGATCGGCGCATTTGCGCGGCGAGGCGGCTTTCGCCGACCGGCGCGGCGCATTAGGGTCGCGCCATGCAGTGGACTATGCCTCACCGTGTCCTGCAGGTCGTCGCCGGACTGATCTGCATCATCGCCGTCACCGGTTTCTCGCTCGGCGTCATCAACGTCCAGAGCCACGGGCGTTTGCCTGGCGAGCGCGCCGATGGCGCGCCGGGCGCCGTGATCCAGGCCACTGAGGCCACCCCGCTCAGCCAGGAGCGCATCGAGGGCCCGCCCGAGCCCACGCCCCTGACCGAAGAGGAAAAGGCCAGGCTCGACGAGGAGAAGAAGGCCAAGGCCGATGCGGACGCCGCCGCCCGGCTCGCCGAGGCCGGCGTCAAGCCCGTGGCGCCTCCGATTGCAACGCCCGCGCCGACGACCCCGACCCCCGACCGTGTCGGCGACCTCATCGAAAACGCCACCCCCGCGCCCGAAGAGCCCCCGCACTGATCTCCTCTCCCCCGACGCGAAGCGCGGGGGGAGAGGGTAGGGTGAGGGGCGGCTGGGACCCGTCAGTCTCTCCCGCGGGTCCAGCC
>Ga0307517_10011952_pt1 | contig 11981 bp, 17 predicted proteins | sample 23_EM_MG_FD_194515 | JGI IMG/M metagenome (GOLD analysis project Ga0307517, IMG submission 194515) | Populus trichocarpa ectomycorrhiza microbial communities from riparian zone in the Pacific Northwest, United States - 23_EM | ecosystem: Host-associated > Plants > Roots > Unclassified | place... | reverse complement strand
AAATTTGATATTGTCAAGAAGGATAGTCTTCTTTTTCCTCTGAGGAGGTTTGGTGGTCGGTACTTCAAGTTTGGTCGATATTGGCCAACTCAATTCGTGTGTGTATTACTTAACAACTGAGACTGCGTATCAAACGACAGTCTAAATAATTTTTGCATTCACCCAAACTGCCTTCCACTGTTCTCTCTTCGCCAGCATCCTGGATTTGACTTCTTCAAGGAGTCCTTTGGAAAATTAAATAATGGTTTGGGATAAGAATATATTAGACTCCGACTCCGACTGGAGTAATGCCGGCCTAAGCCGAGCCATAATGTGCCATCGGCTCAAGCAGAGGCAACGAGTCGCAGCAAGTCCTGCTGTATGAGACTAAATATGATTACAGTATATTGGCTAATATGTTTACACTCGGGGGTCACACGAAATTAACCACTTTGGCTGGGAAATATCAGACAAAAGGTTGCAATAAAGACGACTTAGAAGTTAGCAGCCTTTCAAAAATATTTCATGCCGCTTTTCAATCCTGCGTCACCGGTGGCGATTGTCGTGAAGGCTGCTGGGAAAGTTGAAAGTCTTGTAGATGGGTTGACTGGCCTCGGTTTCGACACATCGATCCCTCTAATTATAGTATTACGGACAACTGAAGAAACTCGTATTGCAGATGGAAATCAGGCTCATAGGCAATGCCTGTAAGTATTAAAATTGTAAATGGGAGAAATCGAGACTAATAATGTTTATATATCAACAAGTCTCCACTTTCCCTCCAACACATCAGACCAAGGAACACGCTCCTCTTCTCCCATATCACCGCCAGCCTCAGCATCGCCAGCCGCTACACCAAACGCAACCGCCGCTTCGCTCGCCCCAGGTCGTTGAAGCTGACGAAATCGAATTACACCATCTGCAATGTTCCCCTCATCGTCGATCACACGCGCTAAGAAGAGAAGCATTTCTGGAGAGAATGTTTGAGGATTGATAGCCAGTTCCTAAGTTTATGTTCCGTTAGTTTTAAAAAAAAGTCGGCGTGAAGATATAGTTAATTTCACCTTCCATCCAAGTACTACCCCGTCGGTGAGTTGTTGAATATCTTGTATGGGAGACGATGCTCCCCAGATTTCCTCGGCCTTGTCCCAGTCGATACCGTTCGAGGCCACCAAAGTTTGTTCCCCAGGTTGGGCTCCGTCGTCATACGCTAAATCTTCACCATATCCTTCATCGGCACCCTCTTGCTCCCGATCTTCTTCAAATTCGTAACCTCCAGCATTGTCATACCCATACGTATTCTTCTGTTTCTTTTTCTTAGGTAAACCATTAGGAGAACCCCATATGTGTTTCTCGACATCCACACTTGTGACAAAGACACGTGGCGGGAGCTGGCCTAAATCCTGCAATTCAGAAGGTGGAATAAGACGATGATACGCCCTGTTTGCCTCCGAAAATTGTTGACCTCCTAGATTCAAAGGTGCATGGTCATCCGAAACTGGATTAGATTTGTGGGGTTGTCCTTCCCCGACCCCACCTGAGAAGACAATTTTCCGGTGTATAGGCGTCATTGCCTGCTTGAAACTTTTTTTCTTGCTCTTGTTCCGGAGGGAACCCATCATCACTTGATCTGGCGTGATGTGGACATATTTTGACGATGATCCTCGATCGTGCGGGATCATGGAAGTGACATCGCGAGCTGACAACGAACCGAGCGCCACCTCGTTCGAAGACGAAGATTGTGGTAGAGGTAGGGTGATTGATGAGGGATCGATGACATTCTCTGTTTGAGTGAGGGCAAGGGAAAGGTTGTTGGCCTCAGATATCCCTTTTGGTTGTGTGAGTAGCTCGGCTTTCCCAAGCTTACCGTGCTCCCTCTTCTTCCTTCGTCTTTTGTTCCGCGAATGAGTCGAAGGTTTACCCTGGCCAGGAGGTACATGTGTCGTTCTTCCTCAGTTAATGTTAGGAATAGTGATTGGAAAAGCTACAACACACACTGTTTAAGAGGTTCTCTTGGGGGTTGGCGTTTCCCGAGTTGCGAAGGGATAACGACATTTTTAACGGGAGGTGTTGTGGGTGAAGAGTCAGATGAGGACGTGGATGAAGAGGAATCTGAAGAGGAATCCGATTCTGAATCCGATTCTGATGATTGCGAAACATTCTGGTGCGCAGAACGAGTGGCAGCACACTTTGAAGAAGGGGCTTTACTGAGAGACCTATCAAATTCATTTGGATTTCTCTTTCGTTTCCGTGATTGAGATGCTGGAAAAACATATGTTCAGCAACTGGGATTGGCAAAACTCGGGCGACTGCGTACTTGGTTCCAAACCGATATCAACATAATCTTTCATACGCTGCGCCATCTTGACAATAATAAGATCCCCATCTCTCACTGCAGAAATTGGGCTATCGTTCAAAAGTTCGAACCCATCCAGCAGCAAAATAAGGTTTTGGGCATGTATTTGGTTGGCTCTTAGCTGTGGGGTGCCCTTGCAGAGTAATTCCTTGAGGTCAAACACAGTTTCGTCTGCGTCATGTATTTCTGGAATAAACCATGCTTTCAGCTCAGGAAGTGGACTGAAAGTTTGAATGCGTAGACGCATCCGAGTCGTCGAAAGTGAAGAAGAAGCACACGTGATCGCGAGCATTAGATTCGAAACCAAACAATATGGAATGAATGCTATTTACAAATATGAAAGAAGTCCGAAGCGTCAAAGTAAAATACAAGAGCAAAAGTTCAATCAAAGGGCGAAGACGGCAGCAAAGATTGCGCCGAAGATAGCGCCAGCACTAGCTTGGGTGCTAGTACCCGCAGCAGTAGATGGGGTGTTACTGGCCGCAGAAGCAGTCGCGGACTTGGATACGCTTGGTCCTGAGGAAGGGCTTGACACACTCGATCCTGACCTGGAGCCAGTTGAGCTGACAGGGACCGAGGTGAACGAGACAGGCCTTGGGGAAGGCGTGGCACTGAAGGAAGGTGTGAGACCGCCTACAAGAAATCGAATCAACAAGGTAGCTATTGTAACGAAAGGTCTACGCGTACCAGCAGCGCAACCTTGTGATTGGAGCTGAAGGGCATTTTGAAGATCAATTGCTGGGCAGTGTTGTTGCAAGCAGGCAGTGGCATCAGCTTGGAATTGAGAGTTGGTGCAAAGGCAAGCGAGGTCCTCACTTGGAGCATTTCAGTCCGAGTTGGTTAGAAAGTAAATGGAAACACGTACATGCTGGAACAACCATTCTGAGTAGCAGCAGGGATAATGCATGCGTCGATGCAGGGTGAGTCGGTTGGACTACTGGTACTAGTAGGAGCCGGGGGAGTTGAAGATGATTGAGCGTTAACGGTGACCGCAATCGCAGTGAGGGCAAAGAGTGCTTTGGAGAACATGATGATCGTCAGCTTGAACTTTTGGGGGTCATTTCACTCGTGTATTGCAGGGACTTTATAATTATACCCTTGCCTCGTGTTCATTCAATATGTGGCGCCACTTCTGATTACAGTACGGCGGAAATACGTCAATAATGACAACAATATACTGTCGTTCATCTAATCTGATTGCTCCACTCCATCAATGGGAAGGTGTACACGTTCCTGCGTCATCGAACCCGCATCCGGCTAAGTATTAGTAACTACGGCCACATTGAAGAGTCCGTGAGGCCATGGTAACTCGAAACACTCGGATCCCTGGAGGCTGGCGTTTTAAGGTGTCTAATTATGAGCTGCAAAGTTTCGCCATTGAAGATCCGCATATAGAGTCAATATCAGGCCGCATCGAACCGCATATATAAGTTAGCCTCTCCGATGACAACGCAGAACCATGTTGCCCGCTCTGAACTCTGAGCGGTGCTGTCCGCGGAGAATATCGTTTGATCGTTGAAAAAATATGGGTCCATGAAGGTGCACTAAAGACAGCCATTGAAATATTAGTGTTGGTCCCAATATTGAGATGATGGTATCTTTCCGCAGCTTCACATAAATTGCCATCATAGCAAACATCAATTATACTCAAGTACCGCAAAGCACCAAGATTTGGCATCCTTAACTTGCACTCTTAACACTTCTGGTGCCATCTTTCTAGATTGAAGGAAGGGACGGTGAGAGTTTAATATTCAATCGTCAACCATTACCGGATACGATCCTCGAAACCACCATAATGCCTAAACAAACCATTTAGATCAAAAGTAAATATTTCTTGTCATGTCCGGCGGGGAACAAGTGATCATAGTCAAAAGTCTTAATTGTCAAGGGACTGGAAATGAAGGGAAAACAATGTTTTCATTCATCCCGACATGGTGATTTGACAACAGAATGGGAGGGTTATTGTGGTTGGTGTCAGGAATGATACGATTGAGAGATGAGGCGACGGAAAATGGTGTGGATTGCGATAGACGATATCTGTGAGACCCATTACATAAAAACCAAAGAGTCGTCTGAAATATCGCACCATCCAAAATTCGCTAGCTCAGCGGGAGCTGCCTCGCCTTACCAAATCCGCATGGGAAAAGTTTGAAAAGTGCAAGGCTCCAGAGAATAAAATGCTCTGGAAAATCCGGTATCCGTACATAGCGCCGCCATCTAACCTATGTTACATAAGTAGCTGACTATCAAGGCTTGAAGATGACACTCACTAGCCTTCCAAAACCTCCGCGACGAGATAGTCACTCATTACATTTGCAGACTCTGGTGAAAGCAGTTCTCCATTTCGAATAATGCTATTTGATGATTTCTGCCATGCTGATGCAGGTAGAGTACTAACAGAGAAGAAGTTCGGGAGTTCGGCAGCCCGCAGGCGGAAAAAATCAAGTCTGCAAAAAAATAAAATAAGGGTTGTCATCGAAGTCAGACTTGGCCGAAGAGAGAGAGGCCTACTGCTTCGGTTGCTTTGGTGGGAAGAGCCAATTACGAAATTTGAAGTCTTCCCAGTTTTTTTTCAACTGCTCTACCGCAGACGCTTTCTCGATTAGAGTCCAGGTTGTTGGGGGATTTGTGAATTGTGTTTCGAATGGCGAATCCACCGGTATCAATAATGAATCTTGTGCTGAACGAGCTGAAGTCGTAAATGATATGAAAATGACATAGAATATAGTAGCCACAATAAGTTGCATGACAGCACAGGAAGTGTCGTACGATCGTGGGAAGTCAAGCACTCTTCCACTTTATCCGTCATCTATGCTAGTGGCTTCCAACAATAATACGTTATCCGACTCAGAAGACGATGATTACGCCCCTCCAGCTAACGAACGAGGTGCAAGAGAATTAGATCAGATCTCCCTTCATGCTTACCTCCAATTCCAGAGTCGGATTCCGACGAATCTGGGAATGAGGCAGGAGCAGCAGCCCCTCCAGAGCTCTTTGAAGGTGAACCCGAGGAAAGGAAACGGTTTAGAGCGTGCTTATCATTCCGACAATCTTTCACTTACTTCCACCGTCCAGCAAGCGAGACGCGCTTTGGGCCGAATTTCAGGCTTCCATATCAAGCCCGAAACCTCCAGAAACGCAGCCAAATTCCACTAGAGTGGTAAAGATAGAGAAGAGATATAGATTCGCTGGAGACGAAGTTGTGTGAGTTAATTTGAATTCTCGAATCTTTACTGGATTTCAGTGTTTCAGAGATGTTGTTGAGGTACCCGAAGATTCGCCCGAAGCGAGGGAATGGCCTATATTGAAAGGCCCCAACTCAGGCCTATCTCAGCATCTACGAACATCTAGTCACGTTGAGGCCTCCGCTGAAGCTAACTCAAACGAGGGAACGCTGTGTACTAGTTCTATAACAGATGTACCAACCAAGGCCTCTTCCTCTGTTGTTCCCAAACCAGGGTTAGGTAAACGTCCAGGCCCTCGCAAGCCAAAAACCACACTTGCCCCAATTCCTACCTCCAAACCGAAAAAGATCACAACTTTGGACAAATCCGCGATGGACTGGCGAGCGCACATCCGGTCTGAGCAGGAAACGGGATCATCGCTTAAGGATGAGTTGGAAGTGCATCGTAAATCAGGGGGCTATTTAGAGAAGGTCGAATTTCTCAACCGAGTCGATGAGCGGAAAGGGGAGAACCTGGATGTCTTGAAGAGTAGTAAAAGGAGAAAATTATAAGATAATGTTGACGGTCATTTCTGCAACTTTGTAGCACGCATTCTTTTCTACATAGATGATCTCCTTATATTATTCAGAGAAAGATAATTTAAAATGTTGAAGTTTTCAAAAATAAACTCTCTGTCGGGGAGTCGAACCCCGCTTTCGCGCGTGACAGGCGCGTGTACTAGCCGATATACTAACAGAGACATGTAAAGACTCGTTAGAAGTTTAAATATATAGTTGCAGGTCAACAACCTTGACCTACCGGCCCGATAGCGGTGTGTGGACAAATTCAACAAATAAGTCAAAAAGTAATTCCAAAAAGAGAGAGGGGAGAGAGTTTAAAACAGCTCCCTCATGTGTTGCTTGAGGTCGAACTGGTTGCAAACATCAATCTCATATATGAAAAATTAATCATATTGAACTTGAATTGATGTAGTGGTGTTATGATAATATTAAGGTGATGATAGCCCACTGCCACTCAAGCCATGGCCTGGGCCCTGGCCTCTGGCTTTCAAAAACTCAGGCCAAGGCCAGAGGCCAGTGCATCATTACCGAGTCGGAGTCCTCCCTCGTTTTTCAAGGAGGGGGATCCCCTCCTTCCCCTCATTTGTGTCCATTTCAACACAGGAACCTTTCCTTCCGCCTTCAAGTTGTTCACACCAGGACTTTTTTTAAAGATGTATTATATAATAAATTCATAATAAATATATAAATTTACTACTTCATCGACCTTCCGGTTCAGTTCTCGGTTCTCCAAAAAAAAAAAAAGGTGGGAGATCCGGACTGAACCGAACTTCGGAAACACAAGAACTTCAAGTTTAGAGTGTCATCAAGTGGTTTCTTTGTCTTATCAAAATGGGGATAAGCTGCAAGACTGCCTGAGGGATCTACTAGTATACTTATTGGAACAGAGAAACTGTGCCCATAACCTGCAATCGCCAAGAAAATCTAAACACCAAATATCAGAACTGTTTTGCAGGTTGGAAACCAGCCCCCCATGCCTTGACACCAGATGAAGCAGATCCAGCCTTCGTTGGTGCACAAAAATCGTCCAGAGGTGCATTTGGTCCAACTCCAGTGGACCAGGAATCCCAGACATCGTAATTCATGATCGCTATTGAAAGTTGAAGCAAGTTGTAAGAATTAAATGCAAAACCTGTAACACCCACCGATGTGATCCAGCACTGATGCAAACTGGGAGACGTCTGACATAGGACTTCCGTCTGAGCTTGGAACCAACAGGATCTTTCCGTAACTCGCGGAAGAAGTTTGCCGAGTCTGAGGTCGACATTGTATGCATTGCCTGGTTTCACTGGGTGTGAAGAAATGGTTCGAAACACGTGGGGAAATAATCAGGGACCTGCTAAAAGTTATTTGGAGAATCAATAAGTGGGCAAAATCGACGAATACTCGAGTAGTTCCTGCTGGAAGAATTTGAGCAACAACTTGCGAACGAAACATTTGTCCCTTTGAAGACAGCAAAATTTGGTGGGGTACGTCGAGGGTTACAGCCAATTGCTCGACTCAGAGGGTCAACTACTGGATGTGGGCATGATCTCAAAAGAGTTCCTTGTGATGAAGCGTGGATATGAAATGAAGATATTCATGAGTAATAAAATAATAAACATGCACTGAATGCCAAAATCGATAAATCAGGCTCGTCAAATCCACACGTGCAAAACACCGCTCACAATTAATATTAGAAGATCTAGAAAGTCAAATCCTAGCTCCCCGTCTTTCATCTCTAAAAATCCCAATTCTAGCAGCGAGCTGTCTTGCTTGCATGACTTGGATCCTCCTCGAACGGAAGAACAAAACACAAAAAGAAACGATTGCAAAAGCCACATTGCAGGCTACAAACTCGTAAAAGTCTGCACGTTCCTTCAGAACGATACGACCACAAGATTTCCATGCGAGTACTTCTCCTGCTGAAGGTGATGAAGGTTCGGAGCGACGAGTATTGTGGTGAGAGTTGGAATGGGAGTCTGTATGAGTTTCTGTCTTATTTGTGCAACGAACGAGGCGACGATTGCCAAAGGGTCGACAGAATGGTTGATTCAACTGTGCCCAAATGTCAGGCAAGAGGTAAGAGGTGGACAAGATCAAGTAGGAAGCATACAACACCAGCCGGACACGGTTCACAAGCACCGAATGGCGTACATATCAGATTGGTCGCATTATCAAGTGCAGGATGCGTTGGAGGGTCAGCTGGACGATGAGGTTCTTTTGGATCATGGGCACCCGAACATTGCAGGAGGCCAAGCCAGAGAAGAATCATACTAAAAGTTCAGCTAAACCAAAATTGGTACAACACAAAATTGGTTGAACTTACAAACATATTGTTGAGGCCGTAGCCGCTGTTGGCATTTCAGCAGCATGAGTAGTGTCGTGGGAAATATTGCACATTACCTTTAATACCTAACCATGTCTCGCAGAGCAGCAGTAGTGGAAGAATTCGATGATGACACCGATCTGCCTTTGCCGTCTATGCCCTTACCGAATACAGGCGCACGAGGGCCCATACTACAAGAGCTGAACGATGATTCGGATGACGATTATGATCTTGACACGTCTTATCAGGCGGGTCCTGCGTCTCCGCCAAGGCAACAGGATTCCCAACACCAATGGTCCTCGCCAGATGTAGAAGGTGGCAGAGTGGCGGATATCACACCTTACAAGACGTATGTACCTGATACAAACCTCCTCAAGAATACTAATTTATTTTCAGTTGGACATGTGTATATCCCATCTACCTTGACGCCAAACGCCCATATGGTAAAGGCCAAAGACGAGTTGCACGCGCCAAGGGCTTGTGGTGGCCATTAAGCAAGGATATTGCGGATGCGGCGAGTCGGCTAGGTTTAGGCACGTTGCACGAGATCAGCAAAGCGCACCCTCGCGATTGGGAAAATCCAGGACGCGTAAGGGTGCAATGGAAGAAGGATGGCAAGGCCGTCAATCCCGTTATTAAGACGAGTGAATACCACGATGTTTCTCCTTTGATTCTTGATTCTCATGACCATCTCAGAAAAACAGTTGCTTGAAATGATCTGCTACAAACTCCAAATTCTTAAACCCGAGAACGTTCCAAAACCACCGTACAATGTGGGAACTCTACCGATTCCTGCACCTCCCTCGCAAAAGGTGTCAGATAGTTCTCAAACTCAGCCGTCGCCCTCGATTCCCACCTCATCCACAAACGCACAGAAAACCAAAGGTGGAAAAAATAAATCCACCCCTTCTCAGCATGCACCTGGCCCTAAAAGTGATAGTCCGAACCTACCAAAGCCGGTCAAGCATCGTTTACCCCTTCCACCTGATCCATATCCACCTCTTTCAAGTCGGTTATCGGCTTACTCACCTGTGGTGGCATCGGGTATGTTGATCGATACGGTAAAGGCGGGATTGACTGCTCAGGCGGAGGTCGCCAATCCTGGACCTGGGGCAAATGCCACGCCCGGCGGAACGGCCAAAGGGAAGCGGAAGGTTGTCAGAGTTCGACAATAGGGAAATGTTCACCTACAACCAGCTTCTTTGGTACGATTTATTGTAGTGGAAATTGCTCACACTAACATACCCTCAATTCCAGGAGTATACGACATATAAGTTTAACCTCTTAAGTTCTTTTGCTTGCAACGTAATGACAATGACAGAGATGGTTTTATATCTGGTATCATAAACTAAGGCCCTGCCATCTGTAAAGGGAATGCCAACTCTCATCGAAAAAGGAACGACCCAATAAGGGTTCCCCTTGCCACGAATTTTGGAGGGTTTTCCCCCTCCAGCCGTGTTGAATAATAATAAATTTCAACGCGATGAAAGAATTCCGATAGGACAAAGGAGGGGAAAATCCGTCAAAAATGCATATGGCTGTCGAAGCATAAATTCAAGTCTTCAAGCATATGTAACTAATTGAATTCCTAATGTAGTTACATTATATTTAACTAAAACATCAACTGGAGGCACCTTTGTCTGGGACGCAGCAGATACAGGGATGAGAACCCCTCCTCATCGTCTCTGCAAAACGGCTGACTGGAGCAGGGTCGGATGCGGGCAAATGAGGACGGTGAAAACCCCTCCTCGTCTCTTTGAAATGGCAAGCAATGGATGTCTTCCTTCTCGTCTCTTCAAAACAGCAGGCAGCGTGTCCGAGGGCGGGTCATTTTGAAACGGCAGGCATATGATAAATACGCACTGTATTGCCGGAAGGGCACGACGGCCCATCCCTCCACCCTCGTCGTTGTCCCTTCCGACCTATCTGTGAGATGGCACCCTGTAACATGTAACATGTTGTATCGTGATTGTGGCCGCGATGGTAAAGTTTGTATGTATTTGTTCTGGGTGTCATTCCACCCTAGTTAAAGTTTGAACCCGATGTACCATCCTTCTCATCCGTCCTTACCACGGCGTCCCGTTGCTGGTCCTCAAACCCAGCCTATAACCCCCTACGGATGTGCTTATCCTGACCCCAACACTTACAGCTCACATTATGCTCAGGCGTACTACCCTCAAATTGCTCCTCAATCAGCACCATCAGGATTCAACTTTTCTAGTGCGGCCACAGATGGAACGAATAAAATCAAAGGGACCCCTGTGCATCTGATGTCGACATGGTATCGTTCAGGAAACACCAGGTGCTCATATCCTGCCTGCGCGTTTCAAGGGTCCCAGAAATCCGTCGAATTACACAGGATGGACAGGCATCTTATCTATCCTCCTGGCTGGGACAAAAGGAAGAATAAATCAGAATGGGATGCCGATCCTAGTTTAAAAGGGTATAATTGTCCTTTTGCTTTCGTCTGGGGAGGCGAACTCATAAAGTATCATAGGAAGCTTATTCCCATCCAAGGCACCAATGTTACTTTAAATACACCCGAACTCATAGGCGCATGGATAGTAGAGCGAAAGAAGCGTTTTCCCACCTCCACACGCGTGGAAGACAAGAAGAGAAAGCTGGCAGAGGCTTTGGAGAGAGGACAACTTGATCTTGATCCCTCCCGTTCCGCACGTCTACCCAAGCGACGGAAAGCCAGTCCTGACGGCCAAAGACTGCAGATTCACGGTAGCCGAGGAACGGCCGTGTCTAGAAATGTTAAAAACAGACGGAAACGAAGACAAGGCCAAGCGAATATCGCACCGATTGCTTCCCCAGAAAAAGGTGACAAAGAATCGGATGATGATGAAGCAGCACCAGAAGAACGTTCATCTAAGATTCCAGACCTGGATGAGAGTGCCCATGGCGACGAGGCCATTTCGATCTCTCCGCCAACATCCCATCAACCCCAAGAGCAAAAAAGATTGAAGGGACTACAGCCTCGAGGCCCGCCCAAGAATCCTTTTGCATCGCGTCCAGCACTTCTGCGGAATGTCAGCCCTTTTCCTTGTCAGATGTCGTGCCGGCTGAACTGACTAAATTATATAGCTACTTTTGCCAGAAATACGTGTGACGGTTTCTAATTTGTCACAGGCTATTCGATTCCTTGTCGACAACGACCTTCTCCGTAACGTGGAGTTGAAACCTGGTCAAGCTGCCGAGCAACAGAAAATACACGTCCTCAATAGCCAAGAATCAAGTATAACTTGATTACCTCTCTTCCTACGGCTCATTCCCAGTGTATTAAAAGTCAGAAAATTTTACATTCTTTGTGTTACAGTCTGTGAGCACAGAGAGATCTTCATGGCGAATACAGGGCAAGACTCTTTACAAATCCCAGTTAAACTTGACCGTTCAAAGTATTCTAGATCCTCTTTCTTGAACTCTGCGAATATTGAAGAAAATTCATTACATTGAAAACCGACAACATGCGGACAACAAAATTTTGGAAGATGTCTGCTCAACATCGATCTGCTTCAAACAGCCTTACACTTCATACCTCTTACCAAACTGCAAGTCGTCGTCATCTTCAGAGAGTATGAGTATCCCCG
>Ga0307517_10011951_pt1 | contig 11981 bp, 17 predicted proteins | sample 23_EM_MG_FD_194515 | JGI IMG/M metagenome (GOLD analysis project Ga0307517, IMG submission 194515) | Populus trichocarpa ectomycorrhiza microbial communities from riparian zone in the Pacific Northwest, United States - 23_EM | ecosystem: Host-associated > Plants > Roots > Unclassified | place... | reverse complement strand
CAAGCTAAGTAAAGGCAGCTCTATATCCCTGCGAGACTATTCTGTCTTTCTCACTTGGAAGCCACGGCACACAACAGGAGAACTTTGGCAGGTTCTCCGAAAATGAAGAGGTGTACTAATAGTCGAGGAACATCCAAGGCGTACCGATGTTGCCCCCCGATGTTGCCTGGAAGGTTGTAACTAATCTTAGACTCATGACCTCTCATCCCTGTCATGAGGGATTATACGAGACCGCGGTCTAATGGATTCTTTTGTGGGGATCCGAAGAAGCTTGGTGGGGGAAACGCTTTATGCTTATCTCCTCTTCACCTTTCATTTTGCATCCATGCCGATCGCGGACACGACTAACGGTCAGCAGGCTTTCTCTCCGTCTGAGGTGTTTAAAGATGGGACTATGACACCGGATGTCGAGCAAGGACTTCCTCAGATGCGAGTACATACGAGCAAATGGTGGACGATAAGGTATATTAATATGATTTCTATGCTCAGTCTTCTCATCTTGCCTCCCCGCAGGAATCATTGCAGGGAGCCATTCGCAGAGTTTCTCGGCGTTTGTGTGCTAATCATCTTCGGTACTGGAGTTGACTGTCAGGTTGTCCTTTCCACCGACCCTAATGTTGCTCCTTCACAACGAGGTGTACGAATCATTTTTACCCTATATAATTGGTGGAGGGCTGACCCAAGCTCGCAGGGTTATATCTCAATCAACTTTGGTTGGGCGATTGGTACAGCAATTGGCCTTTGGGTTGCTGGTGGAATATCTGGGGCTCATATTAACCCAGCTGCGAGTCCTAACGTTTGAAATCCGTTCTCGACGAGCTGAATGACATCACAGGTCACATTGACAATGGCGGTATTTAGAGGGTTTCCTTGGCGAAAAGTGCCGGTATGTTAATTAACTCTTTCCTTTCTAATTAACGCCCCTCGGAAGATCTTTATTCTTTCTCAAATCCTAGGAGGAGTTTTAGGTGCTGCTGTCACTTACGCAAAGTACTACCATGCCATCGACATCTTCGAAGGTCCAGGAAATCGGACACTCAAGACGGCTGGCCTTTTTTCAACCTATACTGTGAGCATCTCATCTTTATTTTGACTGTGTGCAACTTTGCTGAACCCCCCTAGTTAGACTACATGACCAACTTATCGGCCTTCTTCGATGAATTCCTCGGCACAGTCGTCCTGATCATTGCCGTCTTCGCTATCAACGACAAGAACAACAGTCCTCCTCCTGGCAGTCTGAAGCCATTTGTTCTCTTTCTACTCATCCTCGGAATCGGCGCTTCAATTGGGATGCAAACAGGTTTACCATGTTTTTGTTCAGTTATTCTTCTGTTTTTTATTTTTATTTTGAATTACAGGTTATGCGATCAACCCAGCTCGAGATCTGGGCCCACGTATATTGACCTCGATGGTTGGTTATGGGACAGAAGTATTCACTTATAGAGAGTGGGTCTTTTGGACACATACTGATTCTTACTGATCTGATACGCCACCCAGCCATTATTGGATATGGTGCCCTATTACGGGTCCTATACTTGGAGGACTATTTGGGGCATTCCTTTATGATGCATTCCTTTACACGGGAGAGGATAACATTTTTACGAAGCGGTTTGCGCATGGCACTTCTCCAAATTTTTGACTTCATCCCTTTTTACTTTAAAAATTACTGGCTCAAGGCCACCATCTTCCATCTGGTATTCAGAAAATGGAAGGTTGAGAAAGAATCACTTTTCCTTTGGATTAATCTTGAAAAACTTGGATGTAATAACTTTAAAAATTAAAACACTTCACTGTGACTTGTGCCAGTGGGTGACCACACTACAGTCACATAGTAAAATAATTTCCTCACAGATCGACCTACGTTTGCTTTTCCGGATCACAACTGTGGTACGTGATCTACAAATCAGAACAAGATGTTTTCATCGATTACGAGGCTTAGAAACTTTCAATCTGCATCCGTCAGGATCACACGCAGCATGACACAGACGATACGCTATATGAATGGAGATGTACGCGGTTTGCGCCCATATTTTCTTCGATTTCGAATCTTAACCGTCGTTTCAAGGAATTGGCTGAACGGATGAAGAGTGGGAAACCGGATTTTGTCGTAGTGGATGTGAGAGATGATGATTTCATTGGAGGAAACATCAAGGGAGCTATAAACGAACCCTCAAAGGAGTTTGGACAGAATGTGGATAGGTTGGTAACGCAGATGAGGAAAGTACCGCTGGTTATTTTCCATTGCGCGTTATCACAAGTCCGGTGGGTTTCCAGACGATAGTCCTCAGAAACAAAAATGAATGACATTTCGTTAAGTGGGCCGAAAGCTGCTAGGGTAAACGATATATGACTCAAATAGCATTGATGGTTGACAGCGCTTCAACGCAGATGTACGCGGAGACGCGAAAGAATATCCTGGAAGACAAAAATACCGACCAGGAAATTGCAATTCTCCGGGATGGTTTCACAGATTTCCAATCGAAATACAGGGTAGGTTCATTCTGCTGCTTCAATTCTGTTGTGCTGAATGAAGAAACCAGAAAGATCCCGAGTTGATTGAAAATTGGGACAAGGATTACTGGGAGGAATGGAGTGTACCTCAGGATTACGCAGAGATAAATAGGTGCGGCTGGTGAGTCGAGTCGAGTTGGGTAACTCGAGTTGAATCGTGATCAACTGGAATTGCTGGCAACACTAGTGGTAAAATTGGGGTCACGATGGGGTCCTGCTTGAACTATTCGTATTTGATTCGGGGTTGGGGCGACTGAGGGATCGCTTGGGCATTGTGGCTTCAAACACTTTGGCTAATTTCTTGCGCTCTGCGGCGAATTGTTTCTGACAAATATGCCTATCCGTTGTATTCATTATATAATAGACCGTCAGAAATCGAGGTACATACCAGGAACCTAATGAAATGATAGCAAATGTCACAAATGACCAATGGCCTGCCATCATCGGCCCTGTGTAAAGGACTGAGGATAAACAAATTTATTCCCTATGAATGTACTTGCCTACAGTAATTCCGCGTATGACGCCCATTCCAGCACCACTAGCAATACCTGCTAGCAGGGCATTACGAGCACACGGCAGGTCAGTGACATGTTTCGCGCTCTATGAGGGATGATCAACCTCATAAAGCGGAAAATACAGTGAAATGCACCTCTAATGAATCGCGCAGCAAGTTCCCAGTCGGTGGAGGCAGCCTGGAAGGCAAACTTGTCGCCCGAGATGGAGTTTCTTTGTCTGCGGACATCGCAGTTTGTACACGAAAAGGCAGGCAAATAGTTTGGACAATAGTCACGTGTGACCGTGTCATGGTGTCCCCATATGGACAATGCGGGATCAACGCTTCTACTGCCACCATTGTTCTGATATTGAATGGTTCCGCCAATCTACAATGGTAGCAAGGTGACTTGTCCAACAATGAGGCTTCGTTGACGTGAGGGGTCAGTTTTTATATATATATGCGCACCTCCTGCTCAATTCCAGTCAACAGGTCCTCCCTGACCATCTCCACTAATTGCGGGCTTTTATTTTCTTTCTTGACACTTTTCTAAGGTGAGCCCAAATGTTGGATTTGGTCAATTGTCTTTCTGAAAAGTTATCTAGATTTATTCGCCGGTCGATTTCGTTTTCGATATAATTCTAGACATTTTCACGACAACTATCATGGCATTCAACTATTCCGCCAACGTCTCTCAGGCGATCAACTTTTTAACACTCCCCCTGGTTATAACACAGACTGCTGACATGGTCGCGTCTGTGCAATCAGTTCTTCGTTCTACCCTTTCAGCTGCTCTTGGAACTTACGGAGGACAACTAACTCTCTCGTTCTCGATAAATTCTTTGCCCCCACGTCCCATACTCGCTGCATGCATTGCTTGCGATTTCCCCTGGGATGACTGGATGGCACTTCTGGGAAACCGTGACTTTGACCTCATCATCGAGCCTCATGACGTTCTTGCCACCTACTTTGATCTGGCCCGACCCTACACCATCACCGTCTGGTCCGAACCCACTCACGACCCAGCAACACGCCCTCTCCTCGCCAGACTTGGCCCTTTCGACCTACCACACGTTCCGATCAGCAAACTTGGCCAGCGAGCGAAGAGAAATGTTCCCCGTAAAGCAACCAACTCGGCTCGTGCCCGTCCCCAAACGCGTACACTCGCCCAGCAACTTCTCGAGGAAAACCACAAACAAGAAGCTGACGAAATCTTCGAAATGCTTTCCAAGACCTCCATTCTATCCCCAACTCCCACCCGTCAGGAATTCCCGCCCCTTCGACTTCCTTTCCTCACCACTGCCATTGCCATCCGCTCTGCTCTTTCTTCCCCTGAAGCCAGTTCACTTGGAAGCAGCTCGCGCCCCAGTTCTCGCTCCTCGACATTCTCCGGTCTTTCGTTATCTGACGATGAAGGGAGCATTACCTCCGCATCCTCAACGGCTTCTTTCGACCGTTTCCATTCCGATGTGAAAGGACCTCAAAACAAACTTTTGGACAAAGATTCTCCCGTCTTCGTTCCCCGCCACCTTGATACTCCCAGCAAAGATGAATCCATTCATGTCGTTGTGGACACCAACAAAAAAGACAAGACCAAATACCTCTATCAAGGTGGATATACTTCCGTCGTTACCGGCGGTGTTATGCTTGGCAGTGGCCCAGCTGCCAACAAGAAAGCCAAGAAACACTCTCCGGCTGTTGGGAGGCAGTCGTTACCGGCTCCTGTGAACTTCAAGTTGGCTTCGCGGGTCTGAAAATGTTACCGAGGCGGAACCCATGACCTTTACGAAACGATCCCTCAAACCAGGTCGAATGAACCCTAAAATTCCACTTACTTATGGGTCAGTTGACGGCGCTCATCTTTCCTAATGTAATTTTGTATTCTAATGTGTGCATTACTTGATACTTGATCCTTCTCCTTATATCTTTCTTTCCCCTTCGATTTTCCCACTTCCTCATCTCGAGGGCCTCTTTATGGACCATTATTCAGTTATTCTGACGCTGGCTTGTAACCATCCCAGCATAGTAGGAACCATGTCACGATGCAGTCTAACTGTTGTCGAACGCAATCTTGATCGCTCCTTTTTGACTCTTAATATCAACATGATATCTTTTGAGTAATAACCGAGGTTAAAATTTACCTATATCACTGATGGGGAAGTAATGTTGCTCTGATTTCTACATGGTCGAGCAACAGTTCGCTCCTCCTTCTCCTGCTCCCCCTCTCTCTTGTAATTCCGTCGCTTCATCTTGGACTCCGTTCCGGCGTCGCTGCGGCTCTTCAATGATTGGGGCGCCTGTTGGCGCCTGTTCTTCGGCTGATACCGATATTGGTTGGACACCGTCGGGAGGCAAATGGGGACCCTGAATTTGAGATGACGCCAGAGAAGACCCGGACTTGTTGGCTTGTCCTGCCTCGTGGTGGAAACGTTGTAGGCGTTGATGTGCCTGATGCACTGCATCGGATCCGGGGTTGTGGGTGGACTCTGACCTGGTCATATTCGGCGGGTAATCGGATTCCGATGCATCGTCCGAGTCGTCAGAGCCACTTGAATCAGTGTCTGAGTCGTCGTCGGATGACGCTCGTGCATCATGAACCATGAAATCCTAAAAACTATTCCATAAGTAAAATGGGAATAAACGAAGGGTGAACAAGGGGCGTATTACCAAGATGTCGTTCAGGACGTCTTCTATGCTTTCCTGCAGTCCTGGATTATCTATGTGGTCAAGGTCCAACTCGTGTTCGATAACCCTTCTCTCAACCTCTTCCAGGGTCTCGCGTAGTGCAATTTCCTGATTGGCGAGGCCAGGATATTCTGTCAGATAATGTTCGTTAATTGACGTCGTCGGAAGCCGCCTCCAGTTGATGCCTGTCGAATTGTCTCTACAACGAGAATGGTTTTAGAATAAGGTTGCATTTCTTGTGGGGGGGACATACGATAATCGAGCAGAGGCAATGACTGCTTGTGCGGCAATTTCCAGCCGTCGGTAGTCTTTTGCGGTCAGGGTCGACGGTGTTTCCATCTCGGTGAAATCCCTTGTCAACCAGCTGCACCACGACAACGCCTCAAAGGATCGAATGGTGCTCCGGAGATTCCAACGAGCTTTATAGGTATCGTGCCAACGATCAGCGGCATCCAATTGAGTGCACTGGATCTAGGGCCACAGCCGGCGAATGGCAAGGTGACAGGATAAGTGACGGAACCAGAATGCATGAAAGTGACACATGAATCCCCTTTGAGTAGGACATATGTTACACATATGTCAAATGCCCCCAACCCTGATCATTGCTGATGAAAACAAAACGCACATCTGATTATAACCTAAATTTTCCCGAAGTGTAAGAAGTGTGGAGGAAGTGGAGCACCTCGAAACACCGGCTGAACTATAAAGGTAGTTCGGGTATATCGATTCCAGAAGTTGAACCCGAAATTCGCCGGCGGCTGTGAGGCTGAAAAATATTTGAGGAATATGTAACTTGCCATGGAATCTTTGGGTTTCCCTAAAGGACGCTGGAAACACACACACATGAGTTACTACGTACCAACAATTCGAAGCAGTCGGCTCTAACCGGCGTCAACTGTGGAAAGGGTCCAGGGGGAATATAACTTCGTGAATGTAAGCCCTCTATTAATCCAAAGGTCTATGTAGGTTCCTAAGCGGCGCCAGCAGATTTCCGCCGCGCAAGGACATGGAAATGAGATAAACCTGGAACGCTTTGAATTCTCTGCAGGTTAATTAATCCAAGGAACTCGGGGTACCGCGGCAGAAAATAACCTACAGGTGGATTAACGAACCATGCAGCCTCCCATTCCGTCTCCGACCACCTATTTTGCACGTATCTATGTACCTCTCGGCCCGCGTTCTTGATGTGCATCGTCTCTTCTAACATTGGTGGAGATGATCTAATAAGGCTGTCCATCGTGACACCCCAATCAGCTAAGGATGGAAGGTAGGCCGTAACGCTGGAGGGTGATGGCGGAGGACTGTCGCATCCTGTGAACCCCCAAAGGCCGTCTTGATCTATACGTGCTTTGATGGACTCATGAATTAGGTCTGGATGAAATACCGGCACCCTAGTCCATATCAAGGTGTGTTCGACGTCCACGGGAACTGAAAAGAAAGTCAGAAATTAAGGTGATGGGTCGAAGTAAGTTTTCAGGATGACCCCTCACCTGAGTATGGCCAGTCATTTTGGATGATGCTCACATACTTGGCTGGCGTTTCCCAAGAAAAATAAGGAGGGGGAACGGTGTCGTCCCCAGAAGCACAGCTAGAACGGTCGATGGATCTTTCGTCCACAATGGTGGATGTGAGTAGCGACAGTGTATCTGGTGTTCCCCACTGCAAACGGTGGTTCAATAGATATTTGACTGTTGAATTGAATAATGAGGGTCCGTTTCTAACAGGATCGTAGACAAACCCATGGACCCATGCTCCACAGCAATCCCGCGAGCCCAGTCATCATATCTTTCCTGCAATTTCCTATCACGCCTCAAGAGGCCTAGATCCCTAATACATTCTATCGGTATCACTCTGTCAGGACTGTCAGGAAACAAACCCAGAATTAATGAAGGCTTTGAGCTGGTGCCAGGTGAACTTGGGAGGATAATGAACGAGTAATTCATATTTCGTTGGAGGTCCGATGCCTGGATCTGGCAGTTCAGCCTGTTCATGGTTGGAGATTAAAAACATATTTTATCTCCGGCCCCTGCTTCCGTTACGCCACCGTCACTCAAATCTCCTTAAACATTGTACATCCGCTTGAATGGCCACGCACACTGGGATCCATCGTGGCACTAATCGTCGAGGTCGTGCAAGACGGGGTGCCACTCCACCTGTGTCTAGACTGGAACAAGGAACCTTCAAATCGGATGTACCCCAAAAAAGAGTGCTCAACTCTGCCCAGGTTCCATCCTCCAGGGACCCTGTGCCAAATAGAGGGAAGATGAGCCTCATGGCTTCTGTGAGCCGCAGCAGCGGACTAGAGAAAGACGGCGATGAGTTAGTTTTTCAATTTTTTCAGTGTCAAGAACTCCGTTGATAAAACTTCAGTCCCCTTCTAGCTTAAAGAATTGGAATATACAGGAGGAATACAGGAAATTCATACAAGAGAAGGTAATATTCCTTTCACACTATACTCATTTTGGAATTTCCCACTTTATTTTACAGGTAGATCATGTGTTGAAGACTCATCGTAAACGGCCGTCTGAAACCGAGACTGAAAAGAAATCGCGGCTGGAGAACCAGGATAACGTTCTCATACTTTTCCGTATGACCACATTTATCTTCTTGATATGGTCCCTTCAATTAACATTTCCCATGCAGGCAAGCTACGAGAGGGTGTGTCCTCTTCGGATCGGAACGATAGGTTCTCTTTGGAAGGTGACTTGATACCCAGTTGCTTCCCCTTCACATCTGACTTTAGTCCCAAGCATACGAAACCTCATTATACCTTTCTATTCTTTTTGACTCCCCGAAACAAACCACATCCATCATCCCTCATCTCTTTCCTCCCGAATCCGATCCGAAGAATGCACCCTCAACATTAATGTTACAACCCTCAGTATACAGCATTATCTGCTCTTTGCTTCATCACCTGGTTGCATACTATCCTTCCCAAAGCCAATATCATCAGCACCTGCGTTCCATAAACGAAAGTGTCCTCCCGACGAGTTCCGACATTTTCCTCTGGTTTTCCTCTTTGACAAAGACCCTGCGCAGGCGTAACTACGCCAGGCTAGCCGTTATGTGCAATCATTCAGGGCTATCCAATGTCATTTCTCAAGGTTTGAAAACCAGTAAAATGCAGATCGTGAACCCTGATCTGGCACACGATGCCGCCCTATGTTTACTGGATGCTTTGAGGCAAAAAGCTGCCGAGACAGCTTGGGGTATCATTCGGTCAGCCTATCGGGAAATCTCAACTGATAAAGCTGCAGAGGTCACAAGGGCATGGCTTGTGCGTTCCTTATTCTTAGAATCGGTCTATGATGGCGATCGGAGCATTGGGGCAGTTGAATGGCTTGAGAGCAAAGTTGCAGTGGGTTACGTTAGGAAGAAGGAGGGTCAGGAGCGTTGGGTTGTATGTAAAGCACGGTAAATGGTGGAAGAGCAACCAAACGAATGTATAGCGGGAACGTATGATTGAATTCCGGGGTCTAGGGTGTAATGATATACAAAGAAGTGGTAGAGATTTAACAAGGAATTGGTCTACTTTCATCCTTTAATCGTAACCTTGCCGAGTAGATCTGCCAGTTCGTCCGCAGAATCCTTGACTTTCTCGCCGTCCACCACTTTCGGGGCCTCAGGGGCATGTACCAGTTCCTTCGTCTCCGCATCCTCCTCTCCCTGATCCTCCTCGTCATCTTCATCATCAACATATAGCGTTCCTCCCCTCCCCTTCAGGGCCAAGCCAATATCTTCTAGATGCTCATCACCATCTTCCGCTTCATTCCACTGAAGCTCCAACCTCTTCAAACCCGAAAGTCCTTGAGAAATCGCACTAGCCAATATGGCAAAAGTCGACGTCTCCAAATTGTTGTTCTGCAGCTGGAGCGTATGCAGCTTGGGATTTGATCCTTTAGCCAAAGCTTCAACCAACGTAGGTACCTTTCCCTCCGCAGAAAGCACACAATCCGAGAGATTCAGCGTGTGCAACCTTGGCCAAGAAGAGAGTGCTTCAGTCCATGCGGTGACTCCGGTCGTCTCTCCGTCTACCATAAACGTATTATCTTGCATCTCGATATGTTCTAGATCCCGACAGTGAGCGAGCCCTCTGGCCAATGCAGTGATACCCTCCATCCGAATTCCATTCTGAATCATGCGAACCTCGACAAGCGTGCCATGCGCAGCGAATGCATCTGCCCAAGCAGGCGCAGAACCGTTCTCGAGTCTGTTTCGACCACATATGACGACTTTGAGGTTACTTTTCTTGCCCTCTGCCTTGCTCAGCTTCGCACTTTCAAATAGGGCGTCGGCGATCACTTTACCCCCTGCTGGACCGAGACCGTTGTTGTTCAGACGGAGGATTTGGAAGCTGCGGTTGTTGACTAGGAGGGGAACGATGGGATCGACAGATCGACCACCGAATGCGTTGTCGCTGAGGTTTATCTCGATCAAGGACGTTTTCTCCTTCAGAGCTTCACAAATCGCGGTGAGAGCTTGAGGGATTTCGGAAATCAAACGACCGGTAAAGATGTCTGCAAAGTCTGCAACCTAAGCACAAACCATAAAGAGCCGAAAAATCAATTTTCTTTTACAGGTCGTAATTTCCTTGGGCATACCTTGAGCACCTGCGTTTTCTGTAAAAACTCTGCCAAAGCCAACGACGCGTCGACGCCTATGGTGTTCCCGCCTAAATGGATTTCTTCAAGGATCGTAGGATCGACTCCCGTCAAATGATGCTCTATATCGGCTCTGGTATCAAGCTTAAGACCTCTGTCGTGCAAGGAGAGAACTTTGGGAGTCGCCATGGTTGTTTTGGATTTAAAAAAAACCTCCGCCTGTCAACTTGAACTTGCATTATCTGATCGCGATCATGTGATCTGAGCACAGGTGGGCGCCTAAACTTTTGAGAAGATCTGCAATTGTACAGTCTATGTGCTTTCATTTTTTATTTTGGCTTTTCCAGTAATTCATATATAATATCCTGAGAAATAGTGTGAACCATCACAAGCACCAGATTGTATGATCATCAATAAATAACATAAGACCACTGTAAACCACCCCAAGTTTTCATTCGTGGATAGGAGAAATCGCGGTTTGCGTCCAGTTTGGGTCACATCATTTGAAATCAGAGATTCTTTTTGCAGCGAATTGTATGTTCCGATATCTTTACATAGGGGTATAGGATTACGATCGTCCACAAATAAAAAGAAAGGGAAGGAAGAGAATAAAAAAAAAGGGAGGAGAAATATCATCCTTCAGCCTTCAAGGATTCCCTTTTCCTTCCACCTCTCCCAAAGCAATCCCACACAAACAGACGCATTCGGCTCCCCTTTGATATCCTTAACATCCAACAACTGATACTCCCTTCCAAACGCCAAAAAGTGCGCAAAGAGCGAATTAAAATGCGGCTCGGAGCGCAAATGGAGGATCTGAGGGTAGTGAGCGTGGTACATGTGCGCAAACACGCGGAGAAGCTGGCGATAGATGCTCCGGACAGTTGAGGGGAACGTGGGATGAAATGTGTGGTCTAGGGTTTGGAGATTAAGAATTAAAATAAAATAAAATAAGAGGTAGCCCTAACTGGATTTTGTAGGGAAGACGTTTTCGTCTTCTACGAGGTTCTGAATGGATGTCATGACATAGTCGACGTAAGTCGGTGCTGGGAGGTTTGATTGTTTACCTCCAGAGTGCGTCCAGACGTAATTGAGACTGAAGAGAGGGATCGCTTAGCTCGAGAGACTTGGGAAACGGGGGACCAAAAACTCACCTGGGACCACCCGACATTGTCGGACACGAACGTTGTGTGCAGTTCTCTGCAATCACACCGTAGAACTCGTTAAGATTGGTATAAAAGTCGAAGACTGTTTTTTTTTTTTTTTTTGATGGCAAGTGTCAATAAGTTGACGTTGGGCAAGCGCTTGAGGTTGAAACTCACTGTTGACTGCAACCCAGTCCATGATATCTACATATTTTGGCAAGATGACGATTGTCTTGAAGTTGCCCTTGACGAGTGCTGCATCGGCAAAGGGTGAACAAAGAAAGAGAGGTTTGCCGTTGGGTGTCTGGGTATTGGGTGAAGGAGAACGAGAAGGGGGGACTGGAGCACTTGGAGTGGGCGACCTGCGTCGTGGGTTGCGATTGCGACTGGAAAACATATTTGGTATCCAGGCGGCGGACGTGGAAGAGAAGGAGATGGATGGGGTAAAAATGGAAACGGACTTTGACGGAGATGGATCCTCATAAATAAATTCCAAGGTGTTAAGTTATTGGTCTAATACATTCATCGAAGAGTCTATGATGGGGTATA
>Ga0307517_10011949_pt1 | contig 11981 bp, 16 predicted proteins | sample 23_EM_MG_FD_194515 | JGI IMG/M metagenome (GOLD analysis project Ga0307517, IMG submission 194515) | Populus trichocarpa ectomycorrhiza microbial communities from riparian zone in the Pacific Northwest, United States - 23_EM | ecosystem: Host-associated > Plants > Roots > Unclassified | place... | reverse complement strand
TATTTCATGACCCCGTTTCAAACGTCCATCATATCCAGGCAGTTCATTCGGCCCGCGGGACCGGAGACCGGAGAGCACATCACTTGTTCCAGGGAACTATCTTCCAGTAATACCAGGAATTACCGGTAAAACGCCCACTCGCACCACAGGATCGGGGCGCGCGGGTTGGAGATACAAAGAGATGTGGGGGTAGAATATTGTATTAGCAATCCGTCTGCCGGGTAACCGAGTCGGGTAGAAGATTTGGATGGAGAGCTCAATGCTTCGGCTCAAGACCGAGTCGCGAAGGGGTCGGTTTGCTGATGCGTGCAAACGGAGGAACGAACCCGTCAGCAATTTACAATGCTGTCAGTGTCTACAATAAACGTCCTTGAGCAGGTGTTCGTCGAACAGGGATACGACGGGACCACCTTTGTCGGTAACCCTGTTTATAGGCAACTAGAACGTGACGATGGCCAGGTGAGCAGTTTTGACTGAAGGTATAATCTGGATTTTGATATTAAATCCGGGTGGAGATGAGCTCAATTCGGGATAGGTTGGGGCCAGCACCACAAGTTGATCATGTCGCAGAAGCCTGAAACAGTCATTGGGCTGGATACTGAAAGGTGAGAGCATGAACCATATTTGTGGGACGACGGGTCTGCAGCTGTAAGGGACAGAAACTTCGGAGAGTAAATCCCATGGGATGTGTGGGGGGCAGTCGCACCTCCTGTACTTGCACGTCGCTCCAAAACTTGGAGGTCGACTTGATGCTCAGGGGTTTGTTTGGACGAAGCGATAGTGGTCCAACAACGATCCCAGCCCCCTTATATCTCAATCCCCTTGAACTTTTAGGCTCCCGAAGAACAGCGTGCCAGGCTGACATCACGAAGACCTTTTGATATACCATCCGTTGTTCCCTCACAATCCGATGGATCTAGCAAGTCACTAAACACTGCATCAGGATATGGTCAGGTTTTTGTAGTCGCGTGGCGAGAGGGTAGAACCCGTGAAAGTGCCCAAATTCCCCATATAGTGTTATTGGGATCACTGGCACCGATGGAGAACGCGGAAAATGACTGGGAGACGCAACCAGAAAGACCTGTTAATTGTGCGGCTCCAAGCACCGAACCCGAAGCCAACGAGAGTAGAATCTGGTGGACACAAAACGGAGTCGTCGGGGTCTAGACACAGACCGGTTGAATTTTCGCCATTCACGAACCAAGGGAACCACCAACGCTCATGAGGGGAGAGTGCAACCCCTCAGCGGCGCTTGTTTCCCACTTACGTAACATATGATACCAGTCACGTAGCCTCCGCCGGGTGTACAAACGTCGTGCGCCCCGACCCCTTTCACTCTTTGTGACTTGACGGGCAACATAATAACCGTCCAGTATGTCGGACTACTCAGACGAGGATATCGACGGCGTTTTCGACTCCAGCGAGGAAGAAGCCTATGAGGTAGGTACCTCCAGATCTGAGATATGTATCACCGCATCGCAAACCGCTATCGCGCAGGATGATGACGCGATGTCTTTCGACACTGGCCCAACTAAACAGAAAGCCAGTGACATCGGGTCGGCGTTTGGATTCAGGAGTCTCTCTATGCATGATTTACAGATGATGGTGGATTCAGAAATTCAGGACGTCTCAAATATCGTGGGTTTAGAGGTTCGTCGCCATCCCCTACTGAGGGCGGAGTGACTTATTTCCGCATTCGCTCAGCCAGAGATCACTTCCGTCCTACTGCGGCACTTCCGCTGGGATATCGAGAAACTGATAGACCGATTCATGGAGTCCTCTACCACTGTCCTCCAATCGGCCGGCGAGCCCGATTCGATCAGCCACAACCCCAAGCTACAGCGTACTCCAGGCTTCGTTTGTGGGATCTGCTATGACGAGCCCCCACCCAGAGAGATATACAGCCTCCGATGCAACCACAGATTCTGTAAATCATGCTGGCAGATGTACGTCGAAGAGAAGATCAAGACCGAGGCGCAGTGCACTATTCCATGTATGCACGAGGGGTGTCGTACCGTGATAACAGACGGTTCCATCTTCGCCCTCCTTGATTCTACAACCGCCTCAAGGTGAGGCTCGGTATTGGCCAACCATTTGGAATTCATATCGAACTTCTCCGCTCATAGGTACCGTGAACTACTTCTCAACTCTTTCGTCTCGGCCCGGACAAATCTCAGGTTTTGTCCTTATCCCTCGTGTACCGAGACCATCTCATCTTCGGTCGGCTCCGGCTCGAAGCACACGTTTACCACCTTCGTTCCCACCGTGACCTGCGGCAACCAACACTCGTTCTGCTTCGGATGTAACTCCGACTCTGAGCATCGCCCAGTGCCCTGCCATTGGGTCGCCTTGTGGCAGAAGAACACTAGGGAAGATGCTGGCACGGCCCAGTGGATCAAAGCTAACACCCGCGAATGTCCAAAGTGTTCAAACAACATCGAGAAGAGCGGCGGATGCAAGTTAGTGTTATTCTTTCCTAACGTATCAGTTTATCTGATATTCCTCAAGTCGCATGGTCTGTCGTCACTGCCAGTATCAATTTTGTTGGATGTGTCGACAGAATTGGGACGTCCACGGTTACTCCGAAACCGCATGCAGTATCTGGAAGGTGAGAAACGGGGCCCTGCGGTTGGTTAAACTGGGACCCGCACTTACCTCCCTCTAAAGGAGCCCGACAGAGACGAATTGATGACGGCGGCCACGAAGAACCTCGAGAAGTGGTTGTTCTACTTCGACAGATTCAATAACCACGAAATCTCAGCAAAGCTGGATCAAGCATTGTGTGAAGCGACGGAGGAGAAGATGGTCGAAGTACAAAAGGCCAGCGACTTGTCGTGGATTGAAGTAAGTCTCAATGCGCGGTGGCTCTCCCACACCTGATTCCAAGCCGTTTTAGTCCAAGTTCATGCAGCATGCCGTCGATGCGCTCACGCGGTGCCGTCTGACGCTCAAATGGAGTTACACGATGGCGTTTTATCTTGCACAGGGAAACCAGAAACAGATATTTGAAGACTTACAAGCGTAGGTCGCCGTCCGCTCCTCCAACCACGATCTCATTGTGATTTTCCGTTACCGATACAGGAACCTCGAGAAGGCAGTCGAAGATCTATCCCAACTCTTGGAAGAACCGATCGAGACTGACACTGTGAAGGACTTAAGAATGCGCATGATGGATAAGACTGTAAGAAAATGTGCTCTTATCACAAAGCTCAGGCACCGACAGACTTGTCGCAGGTTTATGTGCAGAAGCGTCACGAGATCCTGTTGAATGACACAGCAGCCCAGCTGGCCGAGGGGAAGTGGGAATGGGTGGCGCCATTTGACGCATAATTGTAATTCCACCGTGTGTAGCGGCCTGATACAATAGCTGGAGCACCAGCACCACCCTCTAAGACATCACGACTCCTTTGAAGCAAGGTCACGTTGGTTCAACCCGGAATGTGTGCGGAACGGCTGAAGTCGAACATTGCTCGCCTTTGTCCTGTCAATCGCTCTCGGCACATGGGGATTTGGTAGACGATGGGGTACCTCAAAGGGGGGTATCACACGTTTCGAGCTGCGACTTGAACCCGCACCGGGATGAGCGTCGGTCGAACAAGCTATTTCGACATTATGGACGCGAGTAATGGCTGAGAGTACACTGTGCCACGACAGGTGTCTGACTGCGAAGTTAACCAGGATTCGCGCTATCGGTTTACTAGTCCAATGCAGCGATTGAGGGGACAACCGTTTTCGCTGAGTCGACGAACAAGTCATTGAAGAATATCGCGACGGCGCATGCGGATCAAGTCCGTCCACGTCGAGACCTTTAGACAATCTTCGGCCGGGCGGCAGTCACCGCATACAAGAACCAAAGTGAGCGCCTCGCACCTATCTCGCATATATCCATCCTTCGCCGCCCTCAATACTCTCTTCCATCCTCCTAAAAAAACAGTTCCGGCGCCCGCCTGGACTTTCCGTGGTCTACTAGTCGTGCACCCCGTGATGGAGGTCCCCACACAATGACCATGGCGAGAGCGATCCGCCACATATTTTTTGGGGGATCACAGATAGCTCTTGCCCAGTTCCGTCAATATACCACTGATGCTCGGGTATATACATCTTCATCGGATTGACCCTTGCCCGCTCGTGTGCACATCATACGATGAATTTATTCACAGTATCTTTGACATTAGTGTAATCCATGGTGTTCTATTCCGGCAATCAAAATTCCCGTTGCGCTGAATGACTTCTGGCGGGGTGGCCATCTGTTGACCGGCGCGGCCGCGATGCCACCAGATCGCCGACAGTGTCTCGCCGACAAATTCAACCAGAGTCAGACTCAACTCTTTCGTGAACCGCCATGTCATTCATCGTTAAGGGCAAACAAATCGTCGACATCCCAGCTGTATCCAAAGACTATCCCCCTAACCCTTTACTCGGCTATAATGGGGCCCACACCGCGCCGCTGTCCACAGCAAAGTCGTCGACACTTAGCGCTACTTTGCGCACCCTCGCGAACCAGGTGCTGTTGCGTGACCAACGTCGTTTAATGACTGGCGCCGCTTCCATTCAGCTGCAGGCGTGCCGCCTTGTGAACGCAATTCGCGTGAAAAATCCAATGAAAACACAAAAGGCCCGATGAAAAGGGCTGTGGTGCGCAGTTTTTTATTCTTGCGCGCAAGGTGACTTAATGATTCTCCTCTAGGAACACCTCCTTGACCGGCAACAGTTTGGAGTTGAGGGGTTTGCCCTGGACAGCTTGCCGAACTGTGTTGCCAGTGAGTATTCTTCCGCAGGGCATCCAAGCAAACATACAAATAAACATTCAAGTAGAATCCCAGTGGCATGGCGATCTTGACAAGTATGGTTCCTTCTGCATTACCGTCCCGTTGGACCAAATCAACAAGATCGCGGAAAAGCTGGCTGCTAGCAATTATGAATGGTCCAATCGAGCCGAATCTGACCCGAACGCCCCGCGTAACCTGGATGTATGACAATCGTTGGTTCACCGAACGACTTGAAACCTTATGCTCATTTCTCCCAGTTGAAGGCGTACCCCTCTGTCATCCGGGAATACACCCTTCTGGTCCTTCGCCCCGGCCTTTTCCTTCCCGACGATCGTCCCATCTCGATCAACACCAGCTGTGAACTCCGAGTTCCCGGTCAGGCTCCCCCTCCTGTGTCCGATAAATCCTTATGGGTTTCCTACTACTCTAAACCTGGTAGCCCCTACCTCGTAGATCTATCCGGGCATGTGTGCAGGCCGCTTGATTACGTCTCTTGCCGTGAGCCTAAGGACGCTCTCTCCGTCTTCTCCCTGTTGGTTAATGCCAACTCGAAGCTCCAAGGTGTTGCGAACCAAGACAACCTTCCTCCTGCTCTCATAAGCTATATTGGTGCTGTCGGGGCTGTAATTCCCGCCATATTCTTCGTCCCCCATGGGCTTCAGCTCTCGGACAAAACTTCACCGTCAATCCCGCCTGTACCCCCCCTCACATCAGCACAGCGTCCCAACGTCCCCACTCCGCCCTCACCTGCCAGACCTCATGGAGATAGTGACGATCCCCACGGACAAGATACTGCGGATCCCGATGACCAAAACGGTGGAGCTGAGGAAGGCTTTTCCAACTCGGGTTTCCTCAGAGTCCTGGTAGGGGTCTTTGAAGACGACTCTGAGGATGATGAGGAGCCGGATACAACCAACGGACTCACCTTTTCCGAAGTGGAGACGGTTTTGCAGCGGGCGTCGGATGGAAAACTTTCACCAGAGGAACGAGCAAAGGCTGCGATACTGATGCTCGGGATGGCAGGAGGTGAATTCCCGTCACTATTTACCCCCGAAACCCCTTCTGATGCCGAGAATCAGGTCGTAGACATCCACGGGCGCTCTCCCCGTTAATCGAAGATCATGTGTAGGCAGAATGCGTCCAACCCGGCCTCCCAGGAAAGTCACCACCCGGTAACCCGCGTGAGGCGCAGGGTGTGTTCCCACAGCTAGTGTGTGACTATCCGTAAGACTAGAGATATCTCTAAACATCGTAAAAGGGTGCCAGTAGCCGAGATTCGCGCTGTCCGTGACCCGACACGACGGACGGGGTCCTGGCAGTTCCCTTATAAGTCCTTTAATATTCATCTAGGATCGTGTGCACACGGTGTAACCCTACGGAGAGTCACCCATCATGATTATCTGTCGTATGTATACGATCTGTGATAATAGAGTACATACATCGATAAACAAATCCTTGCAATTTCTCACCGTGTTCGAGTCCCGATCGGTTTAGCGTCCAAAGGGTTGCGGATGCGGTAGCGGTCATGGGACTTTGGTGTCCGCCCATTGAATTATGAATGTGTCCTTCGCGGTCAGATCAAAAATAGAACATCATTTTTGCGCCCGCTGTCTCGCCAATACTGACATTCGGCGTTCCGCATCCAATGGCGTCAAGTTTCATGAGTCAAAGTACCCAGGAACCTTCAAACTGGGCTACAGGCCCCTTACCTGTCCCCAACATCCTAACATGCCGATGCCAAAATTCTTGAAGAGACGCGTCGCGTCCAAGAGCACCCTCAAAGCCACCCGAGATGCCACCCCTGCCCCCGATGTTCCTGCAGACCACGAGAAAGAAACCTCGTCGAAAACCCTCGTGATGGCCGCAGTCGTCCCGACGTATGCTGACAACCTAACGGAGGCATGGGCAGCGGCGCACAAGGAACTGCCCAAGGCACAGGGAGTGGAGAAGTTCCTCAATCGCGTCGGTACGCCAATCACTGATCCCATATGGTGCCCAGCACTAATGTGGCTCCGCAGAGAATGTACAGAATAGCTTGACCCTCTCGCCTGGTCAGGAAGCCGTTGTCGATACCCTGGCAGCACCCGTGAAAGCTTTGTTGGACACGCCTCAGATCGCCGATGCAATCCAGAAGGGGGTGAATACATTCATGGAAGCAGTTCCATCGTTAATGAAGGCATTGGATGAGGTGGCCAAAGTTCATCCATTCATATCTGGTGAGTTCCATCTATTCAACAAGCGGATCAAAGTATCATGGAGGGACCCACATAGTGGCGGTTCTCGCGTTCAAGGCCGTGTATACCCTTGAGGTGAAGCGCAGAGAGAACGATAGGAGGATTCTGGCACTCTATACCGAGTACGTTGTGCAGCTCTTATTGCGAGTTTATTTAACCTCGCCAATGTCAGGATGAAAGATATGATGGCGGTTCTTGTTCAGTGAGTCCTTTGAACCTGTTCTTGTTTAGAGCGCAGGCTTACCGTGCTCGTGACAGGCTCAAAGACGTGACAGACGTTACCAAGATCGCACCTGATGGTCAAACTATTGAAGGTCGAATGCAGAAGCTTTGCACAGATGTCGCTGAAGATATTAAGAAGTGTGCTAACACTTGCGATACATATCTGAAGTTAGTCGTAGTCGGATCAGTTCTGCTATCAGCGCTGACCCCGCTATTAGAAAGAAGATCCTCGTGAAGATTTTTGGTGGGCCGATATGGGAAGGCAGACTCGTGGAGTTTGTCGCGACTTTCACGAAGAGACGAAACGAATTTGAGTTTGCTCTGACCATCCACACCGCTGTTGGTGTCGATGAGGCGAACCTCAAGCTGGTCACTGTCGACGAGAGGACGGCTGAACTGAACCAAAAGTACGTGACTCAGATTCGTCCCTGCTGATTACTGGCTGAATGGGCGGTGTAGGATGGAAGTGATGTTACAGATGTTCCAGAAGTTCCTCACCCCTGAGCAAAAGAAACTCGCTGATATGGTCGAGAAGCATGGCGGGAGCGCAGTTCTGGACAACGAGCATGCTATGAAGGAACTCACCACTGCCGAAGCCTCGCTGTCTCCAGCGAGCGCTCGACATGGTAGTGGTCGTTTCGATCTCGCTGAAATCCAACATGAGATCAGGGATGACCCAGCCGATGCTATCGAAAAGAACGCAGAGTTCTTCAACCGCAAGTTTGACATGCAAAGAAGGCAAATTGAGGAAGATGTTGCGCGTGCTGTCCGTCGGGAGGGCGATAGGATTATCTCTGCTGTGACAGCGGGTCCACATGATCGAATTGTTGATCCAGTACGTGCCGCCCCATATCCGTCAGATGCGAATCAATGCTTAAACTTGGCCTATAGGATCTCTACCAAATCTGGAAGGACATGGTGAGTCCTGGCGTCCGCGACCGTCGTTGTGGAACGCCACCGTGCTGAATTAGGCTTAGGGATGGCGCGGAAACGTTAAAGCGAGGCATTTCGTCATGGCCTTGAAGGACTACTATATTGAAAAGGCTGCCGGAGAGTCTGCGGGAAGCTTGGTTGGCGCTGACAAGTGGGCTCTCAAATATATCAATGTCAACCGCGCACGCACCATCCTGGAGGCATTTGACGACGATGCGAGCGGCTTCGTAACCATCCAGGAAGTCAATGCTTTCACTCGCGCACGGCCGTTAGACTGGAGGTGGGTGTTCCCGATAGTCCACATTACTCAAAGACTGAAATGCGCTATAGTCTTCCCCATTGGTTAGCATACTGGGCAATCGGTAAGAAACGCGTCTGCTAATCAGTCTCGGCTATGTGCTGACCCGAACCAGGCTGGCAGATGACTTGCACCAGCTACTGCGAGAAGATCGAGGAGATGTTTGATGCCATCATCCGTCTCGCAGACGAGGTCCTACCTGAGAACCGAAAGGAAGTGAATGACTATATCTCCTGTGTTTGGAGTTATGTCACGGTGTGGGTGAGGTCTATCAAGAGGGAGAAAGGTACAGAGGAACTTCGGACCAAGTTTGAATCCCATGTCACTGCGGAAGAGGCGAGGTTGCACCGGAACCTTGAGGATATCATGTACGACATCGACGGCTATGATACGGTCAAGCTCGTTGCAGGAAATGGTAGACCTGAAACGGTAATACCTCAAACCCCATCCCCCCGTTTCACCGTACTGACTCCCGAGCAGTTTCTCTTTCCAATGCTGTACCTTGCACTGAAGCGAGACTTGGAAAGGATCAGTCTCGCTCGCAAGCACGTTCTATCTCATGTCGAGCTTTGGGATGCCGTAGAAACGATCCTATACCTCGTCGACGCTGGCTGGTATCGATTGGAAGACCTGCGAGGTAAGACAGAGATTCGACCTCGATATCGTCCCCACTCACCAAAGTTCTATAGCTATTTACGAACAACAGAATCTCGATGTCAAGGAACAGTTAAAGGTCTTCGCGAAGGGCTTGGTGTGTATTCTTACTGCCCCACGCTCGTGCAACACTTACCAAACTCCGACAGTACGAAATCCCCCATGAAAGTGGCGCGGTGTTCCATGGAGATCAACTCCGAGAGCTGCCCGATCCCATCCCAGCCAGGGATGAAATTATTCCCGACCCGGACTCCACGCCGTTGACCATCTTGAACCACCCTCTTGGAACCAAGCACGAGATCGATTTCGCTGCATACGAAGAGCAAGTTCCAGTACCTCCTTCCATTGAAGGTCCTGATGCTATGTGAGTGTCCAATCCAATCCCCTTCGTCGGCACTGACCGTAAGTTACAGACTCGGGAAATGGTACGGTTTCGCGTATTCGGAAGGGAAACCCGTGGAACCCATGACGACTCTAACCCTCACCCGAGGGGAGAGTGAAAACTCTCTTGTCGCATCTGGAACTCACTATCGGGCCGGTCACTACAAAACATTCACCGTCACGGGAAAGTCGAGCGCCTCCGAAGAAGACGGAAAGATCCCCATGGACCTGAAATTCGTCTACGTTGCAATCTGGATCGACAGAGAGTTTACGGGAAAGTTTGACCCCGAGGAACAATCTCTCAGGGGTAGCATAAAATTTGGCTCGGGTGCAACCACTGGGGGGGATTTCGTGTTCAAGCGTAACCCGGACCTTGTTCGGTTCTATCCTTCGCCTTCGATCATGACCCCTCGCAAGAGGTGGGAGTTCGCGACGACGGTAGTTCTGGACAGGATCAGGAGAGATTCTTGGTCACCTAAATATATTCTCCAAAGGATCAGGGATGGGAAAAAGTACATGGAGATGTCGATCCGAGACAATTATTATGGAAGGAGTCTCGAACCTAACGAGGCAAAGGAATATCACGAGCTATATTCCACGCTTCTTATGGGGGACGCACGGTTCTACGCATCACTGATCACGATCAAGCTTGCAAAAGTTCCGATCCAGTACGTTCACAACAAACCATGAGCCCTCATCCTCTCACTTACAGACTCCCCCGACACAGCCCCATCGTGTGCGATGTTTGCGATAGCAGTTTGGGCGGAGCGAGAGTCCTTTGCATGGACTGTCACGACAAGACCACCATCGACCTCTGTCCGGAACCCGACTGTCTCAAATCCACCGTCACCCTGAAGAAGAGGAAGGATTTGACTGCCCCCCACAAGCCGAACCACAGCATGCTCAAGGTCCACCGTATCGTCTTCGATAGAGACACAGGACGAGCGGAGAAGAACGCCAAGGATGCTTTGGAGGCTGCCCGGGAGACGCTTTCGGATCTCAAAGCGCAGAAGAAACCGATGCCACAGTGCGTACACTGTAAGGAGACAGTATCCCAACCCTGTTGGTTTTGTGTGGATTGTACAAGTGAGTCCCGGAGCTTAATCATCGTCCCGATCATCACCCCTCTTACTCAACACCCGCTCTCACAGAGGAAAGGTTCATCTGCGACAACTGCGAATACAAATGCCTCGCCTTCAACGACGTTCACACCAAGAAGCACGTCCTCGTCAGGGTCGTCGAGAAGGTTGTCGAAACGGTCGTATCGACAGAGGATCGACTGCGAGCCGTCGAGGGGCAACTTGAATCCGTACAAGAACGACTCTTGAAGATGGAGGGCCTCCTTTCAAGACTCCTGGATAAGGGCTCGGAAGGCTCTCCAGACGATGTACTCACGAAACGCGACATCCAAGCGGTGATCAACGAGCCAAAGTCCGACAACAAAGATGTTGATGCCAGTAACCAAGAAACTACTTCCACTACCACTACCGACGAGTAAATTAATCATAGGCGATCCAAGACAGTATATATAGACATTCATTATTATATAGTACGCGCACGAGATTCGAATGAACATGCATTCGTGACTCTACCTCCTTTCTTTAACTTTGATCCAAACCGCAAAGATAACCATGACGGCGAAACCCCCAATGAAGGCACAGAACACAAGCACATCACGGTAGTACGCGTTATCAGAAAAGCCGAAGAGCTGCGTAGCGGTTGTCAAAAACACAGCCTCGCCAATCACTGTTCTAGTCGACTCACAAGGTTCATCATGAGACTGGCGGAAATGTTTACCGGAACTCCCTCCAAAGTGTCCTGGATCATCAGACCAGATCCCACCTCGTTCACGCACAAAGCCTCCAAGGCGTATTTGAGAGGGCATATCCATTGGAGCCAGCGAAGGACGGGGGGTATAGTGCTGAGATGGACGAAGAAACCAGCATACGTCATTTGATACAGGGCGGAAAGGGCGCTAGTAAGGGTTGCAATTCCGCCATTTTCGAATACTACGGCCAACAAGAAGTTCTATAAATGGAAGGGAGACAATCAGCCACGATCACCGGGTGCAAACACCGGGGACTCACCCAAAGTGTCATCACAAGGGTATACAGGACAACGATGAATAGGAATTTGAAGAAGTGTGCAGCGTCCCCCGCTAGGCCTGCCATCCAGTATGTGCTAGGTTACGGGATCAGCCAACGTTCGACGGTCGATAGCCAGCGACTTACATAGTGCCAACAATGATATTAGGTATAATCCTCAACGGGATGACATCAAAGATGAATCTCGACACCAGCCACGCCGTGGGGCTGTAATAGCTGCTAGCCCTCTCCCTTAGGAACAGGGGTCGGAATTGCATAAGATTGTACAGCGCGCTAAGGGATGAGAACGCTATCAATGCACCCTAGATCCACCATGGGTATCAGCACCATCACGAAGTTTGATGAGAATGGAGGTCTGACCAAGAAGAATAAACATCCGACCCTC
>Ga0307517_10011948_pt1 | contig 11982 bp, 11 predicted proteins | sample 23_EM_MG_FD_194515 | JGI IMG/M metagenome (GOLD analysis project Ga0307517, IMG submission 194515) | Populus trichocarpa ectomycorrhiza microbial communities from riparian zone in the Pacific Northwest, United States - 23_EM | ecosystem: Host-associated > Plants > Roots > Unclassified | place... | reverse complement strand
CACCGCCCTCAAGGCGTTGAAGTGTACTTGGCCTACAGGAGGGAAGTTGATGATCCAGATTAAGGCTGGGGAACCGGAACGGACGAGGACCTGGTTCTCCCACCAACTGGTTCGTTCATTTTCCTCACCATTAGGACTTCTGACAACTCTCGTTGTGCGTTGTAGGTCCAAGGTAAACCATTGGATATATCTTCTGTCATACACCCAGGCCGTGTCACGTTGCAGTTCGTGCAACTTGCTGACTTATCGAACTACGTCTTCCTTTTGCTCGTTTCGGAACCAGAGGTTGCTGCTGCCGCTTCTCCGAGGAAAGCGGGTGGAACCCGGGGTGGGAGTGGTGCGGAATCAAAGTCCAAGGTGGACGAATATTTGAGTACGTTGGAGTTCTCTTCTACGTCGTCGTGAAAAGGTAGCCTTGTCCTGGGTTTTGCGTGTCCCCATCCTCTCCTTGATCCTCATACGTTTGACGCTGGCGTTCGTCCCCGTCTCGCCTTGTCGTACTTTTTTTTTATCGTCGTTGCTGTCGAGACATAAATATACAAGATGCCCGAACACACCCCATCCATATGCGTATTTTGGAGGGTGTAGAGACCCTTGTCCGACTGAGGTGTCTTGTGGTTGTAAAGTGGTTCTGTCATGGTCTCGCCACTTGGTTCCTTCCACGTTAATCAGGCTGAGTGATGTAAACTCCACAGGGGATGAAGCCAGCGAAGCGCCCGGTAAATGTTCTTGCGTTTTTGTCACTATTGTTATCACATCTCCCTTTCTATAACCTGGCTGAAACCCAGTTCACGTGCCAAACGATAACGTCGAGAGCCGGACGGTGGTCATTTCCAAAGAATTCTATGTAGCGCCTTATGTACAACCTGTGCGGGACACGCGCAACCCACCTGGCCAGCTGTTTGCACCCCCCCGATACCGGTAATCGACGTAGACGATGACCCCGATGACCTGGAGACTTTCCTACGTATCTACGTATGATCTACCCCTTCGGCCCCCCCGCCACACCTACCCTCGACGCAATATCACGCGTCCTCGTTATCCTCGATAAGTATCAAGTGTAAGGTGCATCACTGCAACCCATCAGGTCGCTACTCGTATCCCACGGGTTTCTCGGGAACGACCCAATTCGGGTCTATTCCCTTGCGTGTGGCTCGAAGTTCAAGGAGGAAGCGGACCTGGCTGCTCCTTGCACCAGCTCCCTCGATGTATTGACTTCCGCCTGTGAAGAAGACATCCGGCGGATGACGGGCATGGAGTACCATCGGATCCTCATCCTTTCCAAGCAGCGGCGAATGAGGAGCCAGGTCTATATTCTCAACAACCCCACAACTTGTAGCGGCTGTAGAAACTACAAGAATTTTTTCAACATATTCTGCACTAGGCTCCTGGAGGGTTTCAACAACGATTACAGTACCTTCTATGATTACGGGAGGTGTATTACCCGCTGCTTCGAGATTGCGAGGCAGACGGAGCGCGAGGTGGAGTTTGGATGCGATATGGGACAAGACTCACTTGAGGGCGTTCATAAAAAATCTAGCGGCAAAATTGAGCAGTCCCACGTAACTCCGTTTGACGATAGGTGGTGTCTTCCCCATTCCTTGACGTATTCCATATTGATACCAAACCAGACAGCGTTGTAATTCCTCCTGGGTCGGGCCGTCGGGTCGTCCACAGGGTTCTCTCTACTCCACCTGGCGCCGGTAGTTTCTTTCTCTCAGAGTCGCGTGTAGTTGTAGCCACAGATTCCACCACAGAAACACTCTTGTGTCCTTAGTTCTGTTCCAAATCCACCCCTTTTGCTTCTAGAATACAAAACACAAGTTCACAAGCCGAACTTACCTGATCCCGCCACACTGTTTCGATCACGTGTCTGGGCTGAACAAGGGTGGGAATTCCGATCAAACGACTGTACAGGCAAAGCCATATCTCTCTCCCGGATTCCGTTGATTTACAGTACAAGATGGTGAGCATTCTCCCTGTGTGGTCTTTGAGGGTGCTTCGCTCAGATCCTATCCTTAGACCAAACGCACGCGAAAAGTTGGCGTGACCGGAAAGTACGGCACTGTGAGCATCCGTCTTTTGGTGATCTGAATCCTTGGCCGCTGGACTGAGGGATTTGTAGCGTTACGGTGCTTCCCTGCGAAAACAAGTTAAAAAGGTACGCTGGTGTTATCGTTTCAAGAATCGCCCCAGTCGCCGACTGTGTCATTAGATGGAGATCACCCAACACGCACGGTACACCTGTACCTTCTGCGGCAAGGCACGTTGATCATCACCAACTTCTATGTCATGGCAGGTGTTTACAGGGCTCACCGTTTAGGATTCTGTGAAGAGGAAGGCTGTGGGTATCTGGTCATGCAGGGCGTGCAAGAAGACCATTGCTGGTGGTGCTTGGACAGTGTCGACAACGGCTGCTGCTACCGTTCGCAGGTATGTTGAGGCGTCAGTTTTCCTGGGTCCATTTAACATTGTTTGATTATAGTACGATTCGTCGTCTGCGAGAAATCACGGAGGCTTAGGCCCTTTTCCCGTTTCTGTCACCTGTTTTCTACCACGCATTCATCAGGAAAAACCCGAAACAATCATTTTCTGTTATAGCTGTTCCGGAAAATGTTGGCCGGACTTGTTTTCGTGTGGAAAGAAAAAAAATAAGAATATAATCTTCGACCTCTGCATGTATCCTAACACAATGGTTACTTGCTGGGCCCCAACTACTTGTGTTTGGCCGCCCCGGTCCGTCACTTTCGTCCGACACCTCATCGTAACGGCGCGCAGCGCCAGTCCCCGACTCCATCCACATTTTCTGAATAGTTTATCACACGTCATCCAGATACCCAACCAACACCGATCAGCTGGCACTTCTCGTCCAGAACGTTGGTACCGGGTTTTATCAAATGTGGGGGATAGGTCTCGTAATTCCAAACCGCCGCACACAAGTTCTAGGAGATTCTGAGTAGACAAAAATTCAATGATCTGTGCGTAAACGCAGCCCGGTCAATAATACTGCTTCGCACGATTGAAGTGGGACAACCCGTGCTCATTTTCCACCGAGGGCTGGGCGGGGCCTGCCCATGTACATATCGTGGCAATCTCTACCACAAACAGTATACTTAATCGTCCTGCCTCCGTGTACGAATTCTAAAAAATTCTGAACAGTCAATTTGAAATCCGTTGAGTTTGAGACTTTGACTGGCACGGTCGCTTTGGGAGCTGACAGTAGTCCCATACTGTTCCTCGGCTGTGGTAGTCATCCGCACGATCATCCTCTCAAGAACGATACTGGAGTCGCACTCACCTGCGACAACCGACACATAACGTGAGGACAGCGATATGGGACGGCTGCTCAGGAGGACACATTGGGGATGAGGGCAAATTCTCTCCAGAATTGGTGGGCGCAACAGATGGTGCCCAGTCGGCGGGGTAGATAAAATTTGTTCCGGGTGTAGAGGATATAGATCTTTTGCTGTTTCACAAAGCCGCGAATTCCGGCCTTCCCATTCCTTGTACCTCGCAAAGTAGGTAATGCAACCGTATTCCAAACAAGGTGTCGGATCTGGATCTTCCTCAGCAAAGGATTGCAGGAGGGACGGTGATGGGAATGAATTCCAACAACTGCGGAGAGCAAGCTTTGGAAACCTTCGATACGGGTAGAAATTGTCCGGAAGTCTGGAAGGGGTGATCCTTTCCATCTGGTTCTGCCTTCGACCACTATGGGAGGCTGCCAGCCAGAAAGGAAAACCGCCTACCCATCGTGTGGGAGAATCCATTGATTGCCACCGAACGCCTCTCGTTGTACTCCCAACATTCAAGGAATTACGCCCAGCGAGCACCATGGCATGGTTCAAATGCCCCCCAATAATAGTACTAGCCTCAAACTAATCGACATCCTCCCCTCCTATTTTTTCAACCAGGACCTGCCCTCACGGCGCTCCGGGACCGACGGGCATCCCAGGTCCTTGGGCAGGAGCTTTTACCCACGGTCACCATCCCCCCATTCGGGATCCGTTGCTCGCGCGGCGGAGTATAACTTCAAAAATGGTATATATGAGGGCACCCCTCATGGCAATGTCAAGCTTGCCTATTCCGAAAGTTTTCTTATGTTAACCCTGATTCATTCAGAATTTTCGTGCGGCCAGTCAAATGTGAGAACCCGCAGTGTGGTCAGCGCGGGAACCAACTCGCGGAAATTATATAAGCAACGCGTATTACCAAAAAAGGAAGTATGTTTGCTGACTAAGCTACGACTTTTCAGGCCCTCCTCCATCTAGAGTCTCGCAAGCTCGACTAACAAGTCTTACCGGGCTTTGCCCCGGCGTAGAAGCATTTTACCTATAGGATATAGAGAAAACTGAACAATGACATATGGCTCACCATCGTAATCGTAATCCCGGCATGCATAAAATGTGCACCTCATTGAGATTTCCAGGTTTCGCTTGAACCATGCGCATTCAACGCGCAATCGCGAGCGCTGAGGACTCTTCATTCGTCTCACTTTCCAGACTTATCTCGGGAATGCTAAGTCCCAGGGCGAACACCACAGATTGTATTGTGTGTGTCGTTGGTGCCCGCGTCGGCTTTCGTGGTTCGTAACCGTACCGCCTTGGAAAACTCTCTGGCAGTCAGTTCTGTTGGTGTACGGTGTTTTTGGAGGGTGATTATAGATCTAGAATTGCAGAGAGTATTGACCGTAGCCTATCGCCATTTACATCCAATGCATCTGCGTTCGGCATGGGAAGAGAATAAACTCAGTAAAGCCCTACGGAAGTCGTTCATTCAGCCGCAGCTGAAGGCTGAACAGGTCTCGGAACTGTAGGGTCAATTTTCCTAGAGGCGTCCATGAACGCCGCGACCTCTGCGTCGGTGATTTTTGATCTCCGCTGCAGAAAATTTGATCAGATGGTTCCATCCGGAGTGTAGGTACGGACCTCTTGGAAACCCTTGACGAGTTCCTGCAAGACCTGAATACAGCGAGCCTTGAGTGTGCCAGTCAACAGTGTTCCAGCTTTATAATCCTGTGATCGATGTGGCTGGTAAATCGTAAGTCGAAACCAGAGGTAGCACCAACACCCACACTGTACATTTTCGCCAGCTCCTCATCATCGTCCAACATGAACGTCAAATACTGATAACTGACGTCCACATCTGGGTTACCGCCCAACCTTCTATGCTCCTCCTCCGTCTCCTGTCCACCGCTGAACCCATGTTTATTAATCTTGTTCTTAATCTGATTCAGGGTATCCGTCATGAAGATACTCGAATTCGCGTCCGAGGCACTCATTTTCGTCTGAGGACCTTGAAGGGCGGGGAAGAACTTGGAGTGGATCAAAGCCGGTTTAGGGTATTTGAGTTTTGCGGCCACATCTCTTGTCAGACGGAAGTATGGATCCTGGTCGATCGCGCACGGGATGAGACAGGGTATGTTCGAGACGGAGCCGAATATTTGAGGGAAGGAGTTGGAGAATGAAGGAGCGGCCTGTATAGCGGCGAAGTGGATTTTTCCAATGTTATCGCTGGAAGAAGGGATGAGCAAACCTCCGTTAGACTCAGATGCTGGGGCATCTCTACTCACGAGTCGTTAAAACCGAAGGTTGCCTTGGCTTGGGAGACGGTGATTTGGCGGGAAATCTTGGAAATGTTCTTGTAGAATTCCCCGCCAACGTAGTCGTAGTTGCTGAAAATGAACGTCTTCTCCAATTTGAAACCGACGGCAATGATATCTTTAGCATTCTGCTTTGCGAAAGCGTAGGTTTGGTCAACTTTGAGTTGGTGCTTGAAGAGGAATTTCTCATCATCTAGAGTTTATCGGTTTACGATAGAGCGCAAAGGAGATATTGTGGACATACCCGTTAACTGGATAACAAGGGGAACGTCGAACGCGTCCTGCAACCATCTACCCAGTGACTTCCGTGAGGATAAATCCTTGGTCTAGCAGGAACAGGACGAACTTTGTGAACATGAAGGGAATAAGATGCCCGAGGTGCATGCTGTCGCTGCTTGGTCCACGTCCTGTGTAAAGGAAGAACGGTTTCCCCTGCTCATACCGGTCAAGGATGATGTTGAACTCGCTGACGGCGAGCACCATTAGAAATACACAAACGGAGTAAAACCATTACTCACCGATGAGAGAAAAACATCCCACGACGAATCAGCGGGTGGGGCTTATGCCCAGTCACTTTTTCGAACCTCTCCAGTAGCGCATCGTCGACCCTCTTCGTACCGAACTGGACGATAAGCTTATCGTAGTCAATTGCGGATTGTTTGCCATCCTCGGTCACGGAGCCTTGCACGTCCCAAGGTGTTACGACTTGCTCGTGGGTAGTACTCTGTGAGGTGCTGGGATTTGTTTCCGTTCTGTAGATAATCGGAATGCCAGATCAATCCCGGGAACGAATTGTAGAATGAGGCGGGCCTACGTGGCAAGGGTCGCCGCCGCGAGTGTGGAGGTAACGGTGTCAACAACGGTGGATGGGGTTGGAATCTGAGCCATGTCTCCGGCCGAATCAAGTCATCTGCGTCGGTTTCGAATCCCATCATCGATCAAAATGTTTAATCCTGCCAGTGGTGGATGGAAGAAAAAATGATTCGGCCCGGGCTCGAACCGGGGGCCTTCTGTGTGTTAGACAGATGCGATAACCAACTACGCCACCGAACCGTCCTATGGGGACAGTTGTGCGACCTCCCGTCCTCAATCCGCGTTCAACTGGAGTACGACGTGCCGGCGTGAGTTTATTTGGTACACCCTCTGGCGTTCGTATTTTGAGCTTTGCGTACCACTTCCAGATCCCACCCCGACTGCGCTTATTAGCAAGGCATCCGACTCACTTTCGATTGGGCTGCCCCGCGACCGTGAATAGAGGTCGGTATACCGGTCTGTATCACTTCACGTGGTGGAAATCGGTAATTTTACCCTACTGGTGCATGTACGTATGTAGGGCTTCCCACGTAGAGTAACCGGAGAGTTATTCCAATCACTCCAGCCAGGGCCAACATAGGCCGAACAAACCAAGAAGAGTTGCATCATCTATTCCGGGTGCTCAACATGGTTGACGTAAATAATCGTCCACGATGAGCCGAAACACTTGGTCAACCACTACGACATGTCCACCCGGTGCATCACCGAAACTTACTGCAGTGGATGTTATTTAGACCGCGCTTCCCATGATGAGATGACCTGTTCTGACTGAAGTTGATGGTAGATCGACGCTGCGAACGAGCATAACCATGGAGCAGAGGGTCTCCAGACCTCTGGATTTCCTGGGTTGAACCACTCCTCATCGTCGGGTAGGCCCGTTGCTCCTTGAGACCGGTTGTGCGCACTCCTGCGGATACATGCTATCAACGAAACGCTGGAAGTCACCCTTACCATGTCCCCGACGGGCAAAAGCCCGCCAGGGGCGTGCAAGGATTTCCAGGGCCAGCGAGCCTCATGTTCCACGGGGAGTGAGTTCCCGATAGATAAGGGGGTAAGACCGGGGTGGAGGTATTGGGGTGACCAGAAGCATCAGTAAAGTGACAGAAACTTCATTCGACTGCAGGAACGGAATGGGGGGTGCATCAAAACATGTCGTATAGGTAAGTTCAAGGGCGGGTGGTTAAGTTAATTGCCGGAATTGTGGTGGACGCGCGATTCCTCGAGGTTATGTCTCTATCGCAGCATTCGTAGTAAATCCAGGAAGGTGGTTCTCGAGGTCGTTTCGGCTAAAGAGACGGTGGAACTTAAGGCCCTGCGGAGCCACGGGGTAGCCATCAAGGGATAGAACCCCTAAACGCGATAAACCCCCCTCAAATAGCTCAGTCCGGTAAGCTATCGTTCCGGGTGGTCCAACCCCCTTCCGGGGGTACGATCATCAGCGCTGCTGAATCTGAACAGTTTATGGATGGGAAAGCAGACGTCAGCGTTGGCCTGAATGTCACTAACCGTTTCTACTTACCTACAGACTACGGTATGGTCCCCAAAATGGACGGGCTTCCTGGGTCATCGGCTGCGGTCGCTGATGTGGCCCTAACCACAAGGCTCGGAATAAGGGTGTATGTGCTCCGTCACGGTCAGCGGCTCGTCTTAATCTCAAAGACAAGACCTCTCTGCACCGGGGTCATGGGGTCCGAACATCGAGGGAATGGTTGAACTCGAGCCGGCTAATCCCGAGCGGACTTGGAGTCCGTTATAGTGATGCTTCGAGGCCTTCTCCCAGCCACTCCCAATATAGCGGGGCCTCGAGGGAGTCCATGGTCCCACAGGCCTCATGTCTCCTGGTCGTGCGCATTCCTGGCCTTCCTACCGCAATGGAAAAGGCCCCACACCTCGTTGCGGCCCGTTGACGTTTCTCACCCTTAACGGCTGAAATGTACTGGAAAGGCCCACGTAAGGCCTTCGTTGCACGGCCGAATCAATACCGAGTTTCTGAACTCAGATAGCCCTTCGGTCATGATAATCTGATCGAACCGGGGGGGGGGGCCTTTGACAGCTGCGCATCGTCTCCCTTGGCGCCGTTTCATCTGGCTCCGCTGGGTTCTGTGTTCAGAAAGAGCCCTGGTACTGGCCATGGGATACGGTACCCAAGTCTGGCCCTCCCTCCAACGGCGTGAGGCATGGGCCTTTGCCACTCTCTCGATTCCCGTGTCGTACACAGATTATAAAAGGGGATGGATTCGCGTTCATCTCGAAGCACCTCTAGTTTGAACGAAAATGACCGACATATCGAACCCTCGCTTGGCACCTATGCAGCTCCTAGAACTTTACATTGAACAGGTCGGTCAAGGCTGTATTTCTCTGACCTGGCGGTTCCACTCATGGCCAACTTTCCAGCTGTTCGGTCACCAAGGGTACAAGAAGATAGCTCTAACGCTAAAACTCGGGCCTTATGATTGGGTAGAGCAGACCCGCGACTCCTACCGACTTTGGCTGTCGTACGCGGTGCTCAAAATCACCCCGGACGCATGGGGGCTACGGTTCGAGGACGGGTGGCTGACCGAAGAGACCCCCAAGTACAAGGAATACCTGAAAAATGCCCCCCAGAGGGATGTTGAAGACTATTACAATTGGGTGAGATTTATCCCTGTGTCCCTTCTAGTCCCGTCACATTTACCGGCGGCACGAACCCAGGTATTTCCCCATAACCAGGCCGAACTGTGGAGGCAATATTACAAAGACCACTACAGGAAATACTTTATTTCCTCCGTGCATTTTTGGTTTTTCATGCATTGTTGCATGAACCACCCTTCTCGACCCCTACGCCCGGAATCGACGAACAATCTATTTCGTCACCCACTTTTCTTTGTTGCAAATTATGGAGGGCCTCCCCCATTGGTCGTCCCCGGATATTTTCTCAACAACAATGCAAACTTCGACGGACTGGGGGACCCTAGCTCCGCTTTATACTACGTGTTCCCGAACTTCGCCCAGGTGTTGTTTGAATACGTTGCCGAGCACCGCATCCGGACCCAGTCACATATTGGGTCGTTCGCCGATTGGTATGCCGGGCGCCAGACCGCGTGGGTTGTTCCACCCGGCTCCACCGAGGCAGGTTGGCTCATCAACCCTCATCCGGTGTTGAAGCGCCATTGGCGGTGGGAAGAGGTGTTAAGGATGTTGTGGAGCTGGAGGAAGCGCGGGGGTGGAGAACAGTTCCGCCATGGGTGGCCTTTCTCTTGCGGTCAAGGTCAAAATGGACAGGTTGAGGACTACCTCGAGTGCTTCGCCCGAATGGCGACGATTTTCCGCCCTGTTGATGAGGAGTAGTCATATACCTGGATAGTTGTGTCAAAGCGTGGATTCCTTCTATTGGTTCACCGTGCCAGACCCGGAGTCGTTCTGCGTTGTCTGAAGGAAACAAAACGAATAGATTATCACGGAATGGAGTTAACTGTTGGAATCAAATTGAATGTCAGATAGTCGTGTGCAGTACAAATTTGTAGGGAGGAGGCCGATAAATTAACTGCGTCTTTGGGGACTGGACGCTAGAAGTTCTCCAAGACCGTTTCCAATAGTACAGCGATACCGATTATCCCGTAAGTCAGCCACCTCTTCCCTCCGCGCGACCGGACAAAACACCTCCAAGCAGCCACGAGGTCGTCAATTTCCCAGGCTCTCGGGTACCGTGAGTGAAGAACTAGCTCGCGACAAGTGACTGTTGAAGAGTCTTCTTCGGAGGTAAGTTGTCTCTGGGAATGGATTAACGAGTTCTCTTGTGAAGTGGGGAAAGAATGATCGGGTGGTCTTTGCACTTGTGAATCCTCTGTGTTCGTAAAATTCCTGGACTGTAAAACCGCAAGGAGGACATGCCGATCGCCGCTGGCAGAGTAGAGATCCAGAGTTCCCGAAGTTCCAAGCTCAGAGTCTTTGGTGGGGCTAGGGGGACATGATATGAGTCTGCAACATGGTAGCGAGTTCTCAGAGTAAGACGAAGGGCCCGGCAGAATTCTGAGTGAGCGAGCTCCTTCGAATCCAGCCACAAAGTCTTGGAGAATGAGGGTAATGGCGCCCGGTTCGGTGAGGCCAGTTACTTCTGTCTCGTAGTCGTCTTCAGATGTCCACTCCCGGATAGAAGACTCTACATGTGTGTGAGGGTGTTCGTGGGTGCTACTTTCTGTGGAGTACGTTAAATCCAAACATTGGCGAGACATGCCGAAGCACGTGCCTTTCGACAGGATGTCCTCGTAGGAAGATACCTGAGTGTCCTTCTGGTCCCTCACGTGCTCAACGTGCCCTCGGGGAGATGCAGCGACCTTCCTTGTCATGCGAAGAAACGAACGGTAGGATGGCCTCGAGTGGAGGGTTCGGCGCCATAAAGCGAAGCAAATCGGCATCCACCCAACCGCATGTACAAGAAGGTTGGTGACGAGAGCAAAGCGGAAGGGCATTTCGGTCCGAGGTTCGTGATCTTCATGGTCGCCAGGGCCGGGTTTGTTGTGAAGATGGGAGGCTGTGTCGGAAGATGATATAACCTGCGGAATTCCGTTCTTGATTATAGGTTCCGATATGTTCAAGATAGTGGCCATTTGATCAGGCAAATGGCCGGCGGGGGGTTGGGTAAAGTTGACTATCAACTGAATGCTAATGGCGACAGGTGCGATTTGGCCCTTCCACTCAGGCATGGATTGCGATAAGTTGTGGTTCTGGAGCATGCGCGAGAGCCATAATGGTAGCAAATCGGCGGTTTGATCCTTCAACTCAAGCTTCAAAGCGGTGTTATTATCGAATGAAGTCAGGGGGATATTTTCGTGCGATGGGAGTGTAAAAGGATAGTACAACACGACCGCATTGAGGTTGAGAAGCGTGAGTAGACGAAGGATTAGCGCAGTAGGCATGAGGGTGAGGAAGGTCACAGCGGAAGCGAGTCCCGAGAGTGTCATGGCTGGCCCTTCGGTAGGTGTGGTTGAGGTCAACGTGTGTGTGATCATTTTCATAAGTCGCCTTCCCCTGTCGGGTTTCAACAGGGCCTGACCTGGCTGGTGCACGGCTGCCGCTGGGTCATGGGTGAGCCTTCCATCAAGCACCAGCTCAGCGACGGCCACGTGAAAGCTATTTAGGATGCACGCTGAAAACAGGGAAGCTCGAGCGGGAGAGCCTCGCGCGTGCAATGAGTGAATAAACGCGATAGCTGCATTGACATCGCATCACGAAGCTGGCTAAGAGACGGATCTGACATGGCATTTTTTTCATGGCGGTCAAAATAGAGAGAGGTATCCATTTTTCCAGGAGGTCCGCGTCCCCTACGGCCGTGGATAGGGAGGAGTGGGCCAGATGCAGATTGGTCGAACAAAGGGAGAGACAAAGGGCGGGCGCCTAGACAATAGCCGGACACACTGTTCACAGGTGGTTCCGTCTCGACTTCATCTCTCACCATTACCGCCACCCATCCTCGTTGCGACCTCGTTGCCGTCTCTGTCGTCATCGGCGAGCTGGATAACATCCGCCGCGGCCGCTAGCGTCAACACACGTATGTCTTTTACAGCAACCCCACTGGATCAGAACCGACG
>Ga0307517_10011947_pt1 | contig 11985 bp, 7 predicted proteins | sample 23_EM_MG_FD_194515 | JGI IMG/M metagenome (GOLD analysis project Ga0307517, IMG submission 194515) | Populus trichocarpa ectomycorrhiza microbial communities from riparian zone in the Pacific Northwest, United States - 23_EM | ecosystem: Host-associated > Plants > Roots > Unclassified | place... | reverse complement strand
TAATAGTAAAATTTAATCCATTATGAATAATTATACATAAGAACTAGGGATCTTTCTCATAGAAGTAAAACCTTATGTCATAAGTAAATTTTCAAAAGAAAGATGAAAGCTGATGACACTATTGATAAATATAAAGCTAGACTTGTTGATAAGGGTTTTAGACAAAACACAAATTGACGTAAGTATATATTTGTCCAAGAATAAAGGTAAAAGAATAAACCAATTGGAATATTCTTGAATAATTAGAAGCCTATTGCACATTATAAACTACACAAGGCTTGATATTTCTTACTCGGTTAGTAAACTAAGTAGATTTATAAATAATCCAAGTATGAATTATTGAAAGGCAATAAAAAAGGTACTCAAGTTTTTGATGTACAACTTAGACTATGGCTTACACTATACTGATTACTCAGCAATACTAGAAGGGTATAGTGATTCTAATTGGATATCTGACACCAAGGATTTGAAATCCACAAATGGATATATCGTCATACTTGGTGGAGCGATTGTGTCATAGAAATCCTTCAAACAAATATATATATCACTAGATCCATGATGGAATTAGAGTTTATTACTCTTGATAAAGCTAGAGAGGAAGTTGAATAGATTTAAAATTTCTTAGAGGAAATTTCAAGTTAGCCAAAACTAGTGTCAATTATTTGTGTCTATTGCGATATTCGGTTAACAATTGGAATGACACAAAGTAGTATGTATAATGAGAAGTCTAGACATATACGTTGTAGACATAATATCGTTAAACACTTGCTGTTGAATGAAATTATTTCCATTTACCATATAAAGTCAAAGCAAAATATTATGGATCCGCTAACTAAAGATTTGTTGAGAGAGCTTGTGTATAATTCATCGAGAAAATTGAAATTAAAGCCTTTAAAAGATGAAAGAGTGTAATGATGATAACCATACCTAGTTGATTAGAGATCCCAAGATTTAGGTTCAAATAGAAAATTAAGTCATATAACATTCTCAGTAGTACTAGGAAATTATTATTTTCTACTTATTCCTATGATGAAATAAGTGTTAGCTGCATTATGATAAATGATGAGTTGAGATCTTAATGATTTTCATATCTTGGTAGACCAAGTGGAGTATAGGAAAATACTCTTAATGAAAGATCATCTATATAAGTGAGAAATGTGGTTGTTTCTATGATAATTTCGATAAATGTTGAATTTTCTAAAACACTCATGAATCCAAGAGTTGTTCAAGGCCAAAATAAACTTAACAGCGAGAATCAAAGAAAATCTTTAGATAAAGAACTATATGAGTACTATTGTCTTGGTTTATAAAAAAAGGTTGAATAACTCAAGACATCACATTCACTATTTAGCCGAGTAAATCAAATAGTATTTCACTAACGAAGGTTCAAAGTCAAAAGTTATCTATCCTGATATAGTAATCTACCAAATCAATATCTCTCAACAAATCTTTGAGTCATTTTCAAACGAGATAGTTTCCCTTCATATAGGGGATTGTAAGAAATTTGTTTTCATTAACATGATTTAAATAAATTATGGGTGAAAGCGAAATTAATTTAAAAGAACCATTGCTTTTTCTACTTAAAGAACCCTTGATTTTTCTAGATTTAATTATAGATTTATGATGTCTAATAAAAAGTTAATAATAATGAGAATTAATTCTTATTAATTATTTAACCTTTTATCTTTTAAAATTCACTATAAAAGGAAGGGTGAAAGAAGTGTTTTTAACTTGAATTTTTAAGATTTTTACACTCTTCCTTACCTCATTTTGTGTTTTTCTTTTTCTTTTTATGCTTTGGTTTTCCTCTCAAATCTAGAGCTTAGGTTTATCATATTAAGATATATTGGAGTTACATAATATTTGGTTTAAAGACCTTATTTAGAATTGCATCTAAATCAATATGGTGTTATTAGAATTTTAGAAGGTATATTGCAAATATCTTAGTTACACAATTGATGAGCAATCAAGTCTTAAGGACAAAGAATTTATTCTTAACAAAAAAAAAAAAATCATTATTATAAAGTGCTTCAACAAGTACCCTTCTTGTTTTAATTTAAGTATAATTAATTTTATTATTAATATACATGTTAGGATTTTTTTTTATATCAATAGGAAGTTTAAATATATGTTTAATATACATATTAGTATTTTATTATTATTTTTGTGTTAAAAATATATTTGTTATTAGTTATACTTTTACATGTTTATAGTTTTATATATATATATATATATAAATTCCAAGCTTTTGTTGGATATTTTTTGTTTAATAGGCTTTTATGATAATAAACTAAAGTACACACACACTTTGATTTACATTTTTTGAACCTCGATTTAATTAGTGGGAAGCCATATTTGGGCATGCAACTATGAGGTTGGAGTTCATCAAAGCAAACAGTTAAAAAAATAAAAAAAAATGAAAGGTAAGGTAAGTATATTTCCACATACCCCTTCTTGGGCCTCGCTTTGTTGAAATCTTAACTATGTATAGCTTCTATATAAATTCAGATGGGCAATGGCCAAATAAGCTGTGTTTATAGCAAGGAAGTTTATTACAATGAAACGAAAGCAGACAAAAAGTCACAGCAATAATTTCAAATAATTACTACACAAATACACTGTTTGGTTTCTTCAACAAGCATTCACTAAAGGATTTTTGTTTCTTGATTTTCTACTGGAGCTATGAAGGTATTTCTTTGACAAATATTCATTACAGTTCTATCTGATAATTTTCACTGTCTGAAAAACAAACGGTGTAGGGACCAATTTAACACATACATTCCCCAGGAATGGCAACAATATATGTATACCAAAATATTTTAACCTAAAGACTAGGTTTTCCATCAATGGAGATCCATGAAGAACAGAGTAGTCCTGTTCTCGACTTTATTTATGTACCTTTTTCTGCAGCTTGCGCCCACTTTATAGTTGAACGGGCTAATGCATCCATTGGATCAATACATTTCTTGAGAAGTGGATCATCCTCTGGCAAAACATCACGCATTTCTTCCGAAGCAAGGATGACTGTGTTCACTGCCCTCACAAGGAGAACTTGCAGTGCAATTCTCAGCAAATTCTGTGCGCCTTCCATGTCATTTCTGTCTAAAGCTTCAATTGCAGGAATTATAGTGTGTTCCATGGTTGCTTTATCTGGAAGCACAACCTCAAATCCCTACATACACCAAAAAAAAAAAGGTACCTCAAAATGAAACAGAACCAGTGACATGGATAAAATAGATAACATGTCTTTATCTAGTAACTGAAAATGATAAAAGAATATTCCTTCTAAGCAAAAATCTTTTGCAATCTAACAATCTAGGAAGCATACACGGGATTTTACTCAAGTCACATAGGACAGGAAAAGGAAAACACGGTGAAGATATCCACTTCTATGAAACTAAGTAATTGAAACTGAGGTAATGCATGGAGCATTTGTGATCAACATACAGTAAGAAATGCACTCAATCTGTGCAGGAAGGACATGATCATGGGACTGTAATAACTAATAACAAAAGGCATTAGAACTTAAAGAAATTGTATTTCGCCCAGAAATCATTGTTTGGTGTCGAAATATATTTCATCCCATTACTATCTACAATTCACATAAAGCAGCACCTTAATTAATTATCTAGGATAATAAATTAGAGAAAATGCAACTCAATCTGTTTCCTGACATAAAAAGGGAGAGTTTTTGTAGCATCTACTAATGCAGAATTGGTAACCATGGAACGCACTATAATTCCTGCAACTGAAGCATATTCAACAAAGTTGGAAATGCACACATATATTCATGTGTATGTGTGATGCAACTGCATTTGATGTTTCTTGGTTAGGCTCATCAACAAAATATGACAAGGAAGAAAATGTATGTGATCCCAGAAATCAGAAGTAATAAAACAGAAATAAAACAAAATAAAACTGGCATCAACAGCCTAGCACAAGTTTCTGATAAAGCTGATGAGAGCTTTCACAATTTGGGAATCAAACCAATATCAAAAGTAATTCTTGACCAATTTTCTTTCCTCTTCTCTTCCTTGCATCCCAACAAAACATCTAGGATAGAGATATCTAGAGACACTAAAAATGTTAAAAGCATGAAAGTCATTTATATAGGCAAAGAAAGATGGGAACTACATCCTTACCAAATAATCATTGAGAGTAACATATTTCATTTGGAAAATATCATGACATTCCTACAGTATTTCAGTCCATTCATTTTAATTGAATGCATAGAACCCCCAACATGAGCCCCGCGGGAGCAGCTGCACAAGTCACTGAGGGGTAATTACATGGCATGAGTAAAATGAGAACCAATGCTTCTATTATTCTCAACAAAAAAAATCTTAAAAGCATTATTCATTCAAAAAGAAGAAATGAAAACATGAATCCAACACTAAACAGAAAAAGGCAGTAAAAGTCAACAAGGGTTATAATCAACATGCAACAGAATAACCATAGAAGAAGGGAAAAGAAAATCTCAATTCCATGTCATTAAGCAAATCTTAAGGTGAAATTACGTTAGATCACTTAAGACAGGCATCAGACAACTTCTGTTGATGGGAGTGCATGTAAATAGTATGAAAGCTTCCTCAGTAACTTCAGAAAAACTTCCCTTCATGATTAAATATTTTAAAAAGGTTGGAAGATATGGTGATCATTCGCATTGAGTCATAAAAGGTAGAAGATCAGGATTCCCACTTAATGAATTGTAAGGCATGCATGATCAAAAAATAAAATCCAGATATATAAGCTTCTCAGAACGTTAGATTGAAATTACTGATTATTTAGACCACACCTAATTGGATTTATTATGTAAGGATAATCTGATACATAAGAGAAAAGGAGCCCCAGAATGAAATTACCTCATTCTGCAATTTCTCCTGATAGGACCCTGCAGCCAAAGTTGCATTGGAGGCTAATAACCCAATCCGCAGAGGACTACCAGCTTCAAGTGGCTTCAGCTTAGCTTCCTTGAGCTCCCTTGCAACACACTCACCCATATGAAGGAATGGAACAGAACACCCCTTAGAAACCTCATCATGCCATGAATGCAAAATATGACAAGGCATTACTATGCACTGAACTCCTGATTTCTCAAGAAAAACCCTTTTATTCTGCAGATTCTCTGCAATTGCAGAATGATCCGATGGAGATTTTTCATTATGCCTCCTGGGACAAGGACAAGAATTTCTCTCATGTGATAAAAGCTCCTTGTTCAATACTGGATCAGAGCAAAGAACAAAAGGGAAGCAATCTTTTCCTTCTTTTGAACTCCCCTGGACTAGTTTTTTCAAGAAATTCAAAGCAGAATTCACTGATATACCTCCTATTATACCCACTGTATTTGCTTGACTAAGCAATGAATCAGAAGAATCCCTTCCTCTCAAACCAGAACCCTTCTTAGAATCAGGAAATTTACCACTCTCATCTGTGTGCAAGAGAATTGATGATGGGGGTATAGCTAGAACTGGTTGCAACCTTGACTTGTGGAGGGCTCCTCTATGTGTATTTACATGACCCAATATATGACATGGGTTCAACGTGTGGAAAGGCATTGCCAAGCTCCCATCAAACATCTCCAACACAAAAAAGAAACAAGTTTATCAAAGTAACAAGATGGGATGAATTTAAAAAGAATTTTATTGGAGAAGAGTTGCAGACTTAAGTCTATTTTTTCACATGTGAACAAAAACTCAGAAAATAAAAAGAATTTTATTGAAATTTCTATACTTCACTTGATAACTACTTAATAAGTTCTCCATGTACAATCTTCCTTAAATTTTTGCCTTCACAGAAGGAAAACCAACATCCGAAAGAAGCAAATGATCAGAAGTTACCAAATTTCAGCCTTTGGACAACCACAATTTATATTTAAAAATCCAAGTTAGGAGCTTATAAGCAACAACCCACTTCCAAAACCAGCAAACCCTGTCAAAAGTAGCTACAAAAGACACAACCTCCTTCAGCAAGGCAAATCAATGGGACTACCACCCATATTCTTCAGACACGAGAGAAAAACCCCAACTTCCCAAAACCAGAAATGTTCTTGAGGCAGATAAAAAGGACCCAAAATGAAGATCGAAATCAAGAAAAGGCAAGTGGGACTTACAGGAGCAAGTAAAGACACTAAACCTCCAAATTTTCAAGGATTTTTTTCCCTTTTACCAATTAAAAAAAAAAAGATGGACCCATCACTCATTGGCAGGTAACTGGCAAGTGGAGAGAAATCTTCAAGGCCAATAAGTTTTCTCCAAATTTCACATTTCACACTTCACACTGTATCTTGCTCTACTGTAACTACCGCCAGTTAAAACAAGAAAATCACTGAAAACATCAGAGATACAAATGATGTTAGTTACCTTGTCTGGAAATCGCAACTTGAGTTCTCTTAACCTGCTGTGAAACGAGAATCCAGTTCATCTTGGTGTCGTCGATTAGGTGACTGGAGGAGTGGCTTAAACTGTCGAACTGTATCCTTAAATACTTCATTCATGCAATCCAAGTAACTGTTAGGTTAGCGTAATGTTTATTTCTCAACAACAATTCTTTTTTTTTTTCTTTAAAAATAATATACATGGATGGCATCATAATGTGATTCGCTCTATTGCTATTCAATTTACCCTTTTATATATATAATTTAAAGAACTTGGTTTGATGATTAAAAGGGTATGTTTTTATTTTTTTATTTTTTGGATTTAAATTTTAGAATCAACATCAATCAATCTTATGTGAAGAGGATTTAATCTTGATTAATATACAAGATAATTCGAGAATACCCTTTGTCATAACCAAAAAAAAAAAAACCTTTGCATATTTTATGTCAAAATTTTTAATTATAATGCAACTCTACGCAGAAGAGTCATCACCGATCAAAGTATATGGATCTCCAGGGTGTGTTCCTAATCTTATCGACACCATATCTGAATTTAAACGAGAGAAAATGTCTGGAATTTACATTTTTCCTTTCCCTCTCTTAATTTCCTTCCCTCCACTTTCCAATTTTTTTCCAAACAATTTGTAAGTTACTATCAAGTTACAAGGTGCCTTGAAAAATCTTGGAAGTCGAAGGTGTTTTTTAGTTTTGTTCTTAAAAAAAAAAGGTGATAGATCATTAAGGAAGGTGCCATTTGGCATTGGAAGCTGAATGACTGCTTGCTATAAGCACATTCCTGATTGATAATCTCGCACCCCACATGATTTTAATCCTGATATTCCTGAGCCAGCCCTCACGCCATAATTCCCATTGTTAGCCGCTACTAACTACTATTATATTACTTTTCCTAGCAAGATATGGAAATCTAATTTGGAAAATGACTCGTTGCTGTTGAGTTATTAATTAGATTAGTTACAGTTAATTATTTTTTATTAAAACAGTGACGTTTTAATTTTTTTTTAAGGTATTAAACATTTAAATTTAGATGGAGTTAAAATTAATTGAATTATTAAAAAACCATTTCAGATGAAACATGTTTTATTATATTATTATCTTATTTAATTCATAATTCGCAATATAATAAATCAATTTGATGAACGAAAAGGTTTGACTTTTTACTCTTTAACCTTAATATGTTTACATTTGATAATTATTTTCACATATTTGTTAAAAGGTTGAGCAATTTTAATAATATTTTATGTTTGGAAACGTGGTGTAAACTATATTTTTAAAAATTTTAATTTTTTTTGTTTAAAATAAAAAATTTTATATATTTTTTTAAATTGTTTTGATATGCTGATATTATTAAAAATAATTTTTAAAAATAAAATAATTTTATTTTAATATATTTCTTAAAAAAAAAAACTTTAAACTAGAATTACTGCAATTCCATACATGCCATTGAAAATATGTGAGTAGCATTTTCCGATTCTTGAAATTTCGTTTCAAATGAAAGGTCTCTTGCTGAGAATTTTAGATCTTAACAGCTGAAGTGACTGCAAATCAATTGTTATTTCCTGAGCAATAGCATAGCACATTGATTGCAAGTGCACACCTACAATTGATGTGTGTGACCCCTCATTGAAAGCTAAACCCTAGGAAGAGACAAAAAGATATTCGTCCGCATACACTACTTGCCAAAACCCACAGAGTTGCCTTTCTCCGAGGACCCCATGGCTATGGCAATCGGTGCTTTACAGGAGGTCCGGTCCCCCTTTAAAATCTACTTTCGACAGTCTTGGAAATTCTCTGAATTTTATATCTTCGAAAGTCCTCGTTTTTTACAGCCACTGCAACAAATAGAACTTCTCCTTTCATTCTCAGTGGTTGAGAAAAGCTGACGAACCAATTACGAGCCACAAGACGATCCAAAACATACTCCTCCTATGCATCCAATATTCCATATGTTTTCTGATGAGTCTCTAAAGACGTAGCACTACAAATGCAACATCCTCTATTCTTTCCTCCCATATAATCCAAAGAATGGTTGCTTTCTATACATATAAAAATGCTAATCCAGTAGCAAGTATCACATAATTTTCGCTTTAAACCGTAGAGACTTTGCACCTCGCCGAGTTCTGCAACAACGGATAAGCTTTCTAACATCCTTTCTTATAGTCAAGAAAGCACAAAGAAGAGCAATGCACATTGTTACTGGGTAGATATGGATACTCCTCGCGGAATTCATATTAGCAGAGTTTTTCAGGATGACTTCTCTTACAAAGCCCCATAGGATAAGCAGTGTTCCAAAGAGGCTCGTCCTGCCCAGCCTTATGAGACCTAATACTGCTCCTGCCACTGCTAAGTAGCTTCCTGCCAGAATCTAGCGAAACACAAATGGTGTCTAGTTACTGAAACAACCAAGATATCATACGTATTCAACTGTTGATTTATTAGAAAAACATGCTGTAAAAAAAGCATTCCAATCTAAAAATTTAAAGTTCTCATAATATTATTTATATTATTTTCTAATATACTCTCTCAAGTGAAAATTATTTAAACTTGAAAGTTGCATAAATCTATACTATTTTGTGTTTAATTTTTATTAAATAAATAAAAAAAATAAGATTCAAACTCATGATTATTTAATCATTAAATTATTAGATAAGTTATTATTATTCAACGCATATAATGTGTATATATGCGTAGTAAATGTCTTCGGTTTGAAAAATCTAATTATTATAGCATAAACATTATGACAGAGAGTTGATAATTTTAATGTGCTAGCTACTAACCTCTAGGTGCTGGAGATCAGTCGATGCAGAGGTTTTCCTCAGATTGGTCAAGTTATATAGCTTCGACAATTTACTATAGCTTGGGAAGGTTCTGTTCTTGCTATAAGATCTAGCAATGGCACCAGGATACAGAAGAGCCTTGGGCCCAAATGCAGGATAGAGTTCAGTTGCAATCAAGTGGGAGGACATGACCTCTATAGGTGAAGTACATGTTCCCGTCCTACATGGTACCCTGTCAGAAAAAACAAGAAAGCAAGACATAAGTTTTTTTTTCCCCCTTGAGAGATATCTTTTGTGGGTGAAATTGGCACCATGACAAGCGAAGAACTTCTTTCAATTCTTCAGTACAGGAATCGAAAAATTATAGTTAACCCTAATTCACGAAACTTCATAAAAACAATATCTAGAGCTTGATTTTTCGGTTAGGAAACAAGAACGCCTTTAATATGTGGTTGTTCGTCTAACACGAAGAAAAAAAGTATTGCAGAAAACTCAGAAATGATAGCCTAACTATTTTTATATATTTTTTTATGGGGCAGAAAAGGAATTGCACTGAAAATCCATTGAATTATTGAAAATATCTGAGAATTAATTATAATAAAAATCGTTCCCATCTTGAAAGGTGTGATACTACTGGATGGAGAAAGGGTCTTGATTGAGCGGGTGACAAGGACATTGAACGAAGACTAATTAAGTGGATGATTTGCAAAGCCTTGTTTTTAAAAATTTTAAATATTTTTTAAAATTAATTTATATATATATATTTATATAATTTTGATATATTCGTATCAAAAATTAATTTTAAAAAATAAAAAAAATATTTTAATATATTTTTAAACACAAAATATTTTAAAAAACAACTTCACCGCGATAAACATCCTTAAATACAAAAGAAAGTGATATAATGATAGATTACCTGAAAACGGGCACTTGAAAGATTATGATAAAGAAATGAAGAAAAGAAGCAATAGACGATATGATGCTTGCCCATCTCTTTGAAGAAGCCATGACAGCATCAAATGGAGAAGAAAATGATGTTAGGACCCACGATGGTGGAAAATTAGAGGCTGCCTTGCAGTTGTTCTACACGTTTCTTAGAAAGCGATGGTAGAAAACGATGGCAATGACACATACAAACCTATTTTTCTATTTTTTGCTACTGTTTTTCCGAATCCATATTTGCAAGACAACCCTCTCTTCCTGATGTGAGGGTCTCAATTTAGCCGAAAAAATCGAGTGCAGTGGAGCAAGACTCTCTCTCTCTCTCTCTCTCTCTCTCTCTCTTCCCTTCTTTACCATGCATGGAAGATTTGATTTTAATAGGTGAAGTTAATGCCAAGTAAATTTTGAAAGACAATTTTAGAACTTTATAAAATAATATGTATCCTATTGTAGAACGATTTGCCACTCAATAATATAGATAATACTTAAAACTTGCTGTTTCTAGAGAAACGACAAGGAGTAAAATTAGCTATGGTTTTAATTGACCTACTAAAAAAAAAATTAAATAGAGAGAGAGGTATGAATAGAAGAGTCCTTGCCCTAGATGAAAAATATTGAGAGAATTTCCTCCTTGATTTTGTTTTTCGTTGGTTTTTTTTTAAAAAAAAATTGGGATTGACAACTTAGTGTGCATTGAATATTTCCTCTTATTGTAATATTATTGAGAACCAAATTAAGGCCTCGCATTCTTTTTTAATAATAAAAAAATAAATCACTTAATTAAAATTAAAAGAAGCTAAAACACCTTGAGATTTCTCAAGGTGGATGCACACCACTTTAAAACATTGTTGTAAAGGTATTTTTACTCCTCCGTCCAAAAAAATTAATATAGATTTTTAAAAGCATTAAAGTCTTTTAACATGATTTATTTGTCATTACCAAATAAAAAAGATAATTAAGTATTTACGCAACTTGATTGCTCAATGAAATGATAAAAAAAGTCCAACCCTGCAGCGAAGCGCGAACACCAAGACTAGTAATATACTAAAAGGTCTAGAGTTTTTAAGTTATTTTTATTATAGTGGTATTCGCATGAGCATTGTGAATTGCTATGGTGTATTCATATAGTACTTTAAAATGTTCAATTTCATTCTTAAGTTTTGTATTGTTATATCTTTGGTCCTTATTGTTTTTAGTTTAGACATTTCGGTACTCACATTTCATTTTCTTCACATTGAAATCTTAGAGTGTTGAGATAAGAAAGAGAGAAAGTTTATAGAAAGAGAGATAAGAGATAAAGATTTTGGTTGGCCATATTTTAACAAAAAAAAAGTCCATTTTATATCAATTGGTTTCCAGAAAAAGAGACTTTGATAAAGTGATCTGAGCTTTTAATCATGACAAAAAAATAAATCAGAGCCCGTAAAATTTGTTTATATCCAACTTGACTTTTTAGACTAATTAGAAGGTGTTTTAAGGTTGAAAATGTGATTATTAAGGTTTCAAAGATGGTTTTAGATGAAAATAGGTTAGAATTTAGGTTTTGAGATCCAAATTACCTAAAACCTAATTTCTCAGCCACTAGAGGTGGCCAAAGTTTATTATAGTAGATGAGGTAAATTACGTGCGATTCGCTTGAGTTTTAAAAAATGAAGTAAGGCACACTGAGTTTAGGCCTTTTCCTTATTAAGGCCAGGCTTACAAGCCTAACCATATAGCCAAGCCTAAGTGTCTCGACTTGATTTCGGGTGTGTTTGGTCGCGTTCCCTTAAATTTTAAATTTTTTTTTGCTTAAAATAGATTTTTATTTTATGTTTTTGAATCATTTTGATGTGCTGATGTCAAAAATAAATTTTTAAAAATATTTTTTTTTTA
>Ga0307517_10011946_pt1 | contig 11985 bp, 4 predicted proteins | sample 23_EM_MG_FD_194515 | JGI IMG/M metagenome (GOLD analysis project Ga0307517, IMG submission 194515) | Populus trichocarpa ectomycorrhiza microbial communities from riparian zone in the Pacific Northwest, United States - 23_EM | ecosystem: Host-associated > Plants > Roots > Unclassified | place... | reverse complement strand
AATATATATATATATATATATATATATATATATATATATATATATATATATATATATTTATTGAGATGGGTTTGGATCGAGTTTTTGAAAAAAACTCATTCATTTAGATTGAGTCAAGTCACTATCTTCAAGTTTGAATTAAATTGTCATTTATTTTTTTCCTTGCTTGATAGTTCAAGCTTTCTTTATTCTCTAATCTTGAAGCTTGAGTTTTGTTATTTCAAATTTAAATGTAAATTTACAAATTCATGATAAAATTAAATTGCTTTATGTGTTGACATACACAAGTACAAAAAAAGAGGAATTATACTTTTGAAATATATCAGAGAACTATGATAAACTTTGAAATAAAAAAAATTAATATCAAATACAATTATTCATAATCTTCAAAGTATAATATAACAGAGACTCAAACCAAGATTAGATGAAAGTATTGGACTATAATAATTTATCGGTAAAGATGTTTAATCTAAAGGATCTATTGGAAAAGAACTCTACAATCAAGAACTAAATTCAATCTCATTGAAAATTGAGGGATCAATTCAAGTATATGTATCAATTAAAGGTAGGGGTGAGCAAAAAAAATAAAAAAACCGATCAATTAAACTGATTAGAATATTTTAAAAACCAACCGGTTTGGTTTTGGTTTTGGTTCCATAAGCTTGAAACTGAAAAACCAAACCAAACCAAAACTGAAAAAAACCGAGCTAAACCGAAACCAAACCAATTGGAAATTACAAAAAAAAAACCAAAAACAATATAGTTTTTTGTTTTTAATATAAAATAACCGAATCGAATCGAAACCGGTCGGTTTGACTCTATTTCGGTTCAGTTTTGATTTTTTAAAATAAAAAAATTCGGTTTGGTTATTTTTATAGGTAAAAACCGAACCGAATCGAAAATAATCACCCCTAATTAAAGGTCAAAAACACTTTGCATTCAAAAACCAGTTTAATATAAATATAAAGTAAATTAGATGTTATTGAAAAACTAAGATTCATTCCAGGTTTAAAAATTAAAAGAATCTAAATGAAAATGAGATCTCAAGAAATACTATTCATGGCATTGTTTATTGTGCAATCTTCATCCTTCATCCCTCAATTTTTTATTTTCTCATTCTCTTTGAATTGCCTTTTATCATGTTACCTGGGCGTTTAAGATTGCTTTGTTATTGAATGACATCTCAATTTTGCATGAAAGAATTTTGAATTATTAGAAAGAAAAAAATCAAAAGAAAATGGATCAAAATTGACATTTTACAAAAAAACAAATGATAGCCCTTTCCATGTGTGTAAATCTATAGTTTGATCTCTTAATTTTAATTATTTTAAGTTTGATCATGTTTCATGTTTGGAATTTTGTTTAGGTCTCAAAGTTCATTTGTTTTATATTTTAATTTCTAAAACATAAAAGATGAGTGACTGGAATAAGATCACCAATAACTTTGATTTTGGTGTCTATAGATTCATCTATGAAAATGAAACTTAATAAAGGTGGTTTTCACCTTTAATGATACTGGAAAAAGTTGTTTGAAGCTTGAAAAGTTTTTTGTATTAGATTTGATTTTGTATTTTTAGACTAATTAGAATGTGTTTTGCTATTAAAAATGAGGTATATAATGGTTCATGAAATGTTTATTTCATGTTCTTGGTGGAAAAATTAGTTGAAATCTTTGTTTGTTTGGATCCAAAACTTGTACCGTGATTTTTTTGGTCACTCGAGCTACCTCAAGTGACTAGAAAAGGAAGGATAATAAATTGATATGTTGTCTATACAAGCAGGCGAGGCATTGTCTATCTATACGAGCGATGTGTTGTTTGAGAGAGTTGCAAACAATGCCCTTTAAAGAAAAACATGTAAAACCCTGGCATACATGTCTAGCCCATGCACACCTAACCCTTCAATTTTTTTCATATTGTTTTTTTTTTTGTATTTTTACAATTTAATTTTATAAAAAACATCATCAATAAGATAAACTGGTTTTGATTATAGAGATACTTTTTTTTAGACTTATTTCAAAATGTTAGAATGTATTTTGATATTGATATTGATATTGATTTTAATTGCTTAAAGTTTCTATACAATAAACAATATATATATGTGTGTGTGTGTGTGTGTGTGTGTGTGTGTGTTGTCCCAATCCAGCTCATCTGATTCGATATCTCCTGCCATTTCCCTTACAGATGATAATAAAGACGATTGCTTTGGCATCCTGCCACTTGTCAAGAGGCACTAAAAAGAAAAGTGTCGGTAAAAAAAATACAAATATGCTTTCAGCTCAGCAGTCACCCACTTACAAAAGGTGTCTTCCACTTCTGAAAAAGGCATCACCCACTTACAAAAGATGTCTCCCACTACTACAAAAGCTAGGCTTTCCTTCTCTATAAAAGGAGGCCTTCTTCCATTTCAAGGGCAGAGCAAGATACAATCATATATCTAGTTTCTCTGCAAACGAATTATATTCTTCTTTAATTTTATTCTTCCTGTATCAATTTCCAAAATTGTAACCCATATCTCTTGCAAAATATCCTCTTTTCTGTATCAATATAATTTCAAGGTTTATTTCTTTGAACTTCTGAATCTTTACATATATTCTTTATTTTTCTTTAAATTGCAAATTAAGTATGCTCTGTATTTGATCAAGGATCCTAACATTGTTGGTTTTGCCTTGCTCATTCGCATTAGAAAATTTATCTATTTTCTTTTCTTCTTTCCTTACAAACTCAGTATATCGGCTAGAAACCTGTGACTCGATCTAAAGATCATTCTCAGGTATAACAACGTCACGTACTGTGTTTCTTTTATATATAACAATGCCACGTACTGTGCTTCTTCTTATATTGGTATCAGAAGTAGCAATGTATACCTAAACCAGTGTATACCAACACTGAATAACAATCACCTCCAACATCCCCAACATTAGAGAGAGGAGAATGTTAGTCCATATATATATATATATATTAGTCCATTTAACTTTCATTATATTTCATTAAATACACTTATCAACTTTTTAATTCTCTATTATTATTATTTTGTAATGCAAGAAAATATGTTCACAATACCACCACATTCTTCTCTTGCATTATAAAATAATTTGGAGTCTAATCGACAACTAATTGTCTAGTTTGAACTAAAAGACTTGTTTGAAAAGAGCTTTGCACTCATGGACCAATTGAAAGTTATTAAAAAAATTGAAGGATCATTCGTGGTGTATTTATTTGAAGTAAGGGACATATTTGAAACAAACTTCTTGTCTTGTTAAATTACTGATGAACCAAACAACTAGTCACTCAATTTTGATAAAAGATCATTTAAGCATTTAATTGGATTGAATTGAGAGAGTATTGATCAATTTCTTAGTGAAGTGGTCATCCCATGTGACCTAGATTAGATTGCTTGGAAGCTAATAAGGAAAAAAATCAAAATTTTTAAAAATAAATAAAACACATAATACTTTATCATCATCATCCATATTATTTATAATATATTTTTTCTTAACAAGGAATGGAATGATGGGACTATGAATGGAATTATTATTCCCGCTTTATAAACATAATTGTTAAACCTAATCTAAGACTTGACTAGACTAATGCCTAATGTTATATCTAGTTGGTTGATTACCTTAACAAATTTAGATTTCTACTCTTAGAACTATATGTATGTAATATTAAAACTAAATTGAATATCTTTTTTTAGGTCTTGGTAAGTTGGTTAAATCTTTTTAGTTAATAAAATAGGTTCACATTTAAATGCTACTCTAAACAATTTTTTTGTTTTTCTTTGAAGACATCTTTTTAACATGATTAGATCTAGATTAAAGGTGATTGGATCAACTAGATCAATCAAGTTTTGATCGGATCGAGTTAATTAATGTCCTAGTCAATCTACTAACAGATCTAACCCGAATCAGGTCTTGGATCAACCCACCACGTCGAGTCAAGTTTAATAACTATATTGAAGGCATTTTATTCAAAGAAATGAAATGGAAATAATAATGGAGTGATAATGGGAATGAAAATTAAACATAGTATGGTTCTCATCATCAATAATTATTTTGAACAACATTGCTCCTAGTAGATTTAGCCACCTTTATAAGGCACACTACATCACTTCATCACATATTCTTTTAAATAAAGTTACCCCTAACAAATTTAGTTGTATTTATCTTTCCATTATCCATCATGAAACATACATGCATTATCATCATATATTTTTTCAAACAGAGTTATCCCTAGCAGATCTAGTCGTGTTTATCTTTCCATTAGCCAACATGAGGCATTCACACATTATCATCATAGATTCTTTCAAACAAAGTTGCCTCCTAGCTAATTTGGTTGTTTATCTTTCTCTTAACCATTATAAGGCACACTTATATCATTTTCATCACAAATTATTTCAAATAGATTTTCCCTCGGTTAGTTTGACTATTTATCTTTCTATCATGCACCATGAGGCTCAAACACATCATCATCATTATCGCCAGGAACTTTGCAAATTCAGTCAATTACCATTTTGTTTTAAAATCATCCTTTTATGTTTTGGGGTCATGTTGTAAATTTTAATGATTATATTTATTCAAGCCAATTATTGAAATGAAATCATTGAAATGTAATTTTAAGAGTATTTTCATAAAAATAAGACTCATTTGGTAATTTTAAGAGTATTTTCATAAAAATAAGACTCATTTGGTTGAAAGCCCAAAACATGTCATGCAATACCGATATACAATTTTTGTGTATTTTGTTGACAAAAAACAAGGTATGCAAAGGTTGGGATTGTATGAAAAAATGATCATCTCATGATTTTGGCTCATTTTTCTTAGAAAGAAATGAAGGCATTTTCCAATAATTGAGGGCTCTTTTGGAAAGAAAAGGTTGGATTCCAAATAAAAGTTTGGGCTTTCAAAAAGACCAGTCTTACTTTGCATTATGTTGATAACTTGATTTCATGAAGAATGATATCCATCACATAAATAGGTCATGATTTTTCTTGAAAACATCTTTTTATTATCTTTTTAGAGGCTAAAACTTATCAATATAAACAAACTGTTTTTTTATTATTATTAGAAGTGACTTTTAAAAGCATATAATGTAGATTGAGGCTTGTGTTTAAAAAAAATGAGATATTCATAAGGCTTAAACAATGTTTAAAAGTTCAAAGACATAGAATCACTTATTACATGCAAACATTATTTACGCTTGTCGCTTTAATTTTGACATTTCAGCGATTAATCTCACTATAACCTTAATTCTTCAGTTTTTTTTCATGATTTTTCATTCGATATTTTTTTCTTCAATTAAGGATTCTTTAGACAACTTTATTTTCCCCTTTACTTATTGATCATTTCCATTGATCTCTTTTGTGACACTTTTATCCCTTCTTACGTTTGCTCTACTTGAAGAATTTTAAAAATTTACCTATAGTGTAAAGGCTGATCCTATTTTGGGTTATTCTCCAAGAAAAATATTTTAGGCTCAAATGGAAACTACAAAGGATTTTTTATATATATAAATGGGGATTATTTAAGATGACATTTCTTCATCTCAAAACCAAATTTATCCATATTGATAAATCTTAGCTTTATTCAAAATCATTGTTGACTACGAAAACCATGAGGTTAATATTACAAAAAAAGTGGTGTGCTTTTTACCATCACTTATCTCATCAAATCATTTTTTATAAGCAAGATTTTCTTTTTTAAGGTTCATTGGAAGTAAAAAAAAAAAAAGTAATTTTAAGGTTTTAAAAGATATATTATCAAGATTTTATCCTTCCAAGGTTCAATGAGAGTTAAAAAAAGGTTTAGGATTCATAAAATAAGGATTAGCCCCCAATATTTCCTTGATATATCTTGGAATTTAACAAAACAATTTGAGCTTGCCATTATATTTATCCATTTTGGATGAAAATGAAATATTAGATATTACTTCATGAAAACATCTAGTGATTTCAAAATAGCAATTGGTCATTGAAAAATGCTCACTTTATTAAAATATGTGATGTAGCCTTAAAATACATTAAAAACAATAAAGTCTAAAAAGGGTATGGTGACCACATTTGCAAAGTTAAGGCACCCATTCTCTAATAACCATGATATCTTCACTACTTCTTCAAAAGTCAATTTGAACTTTTTTATTCACATACCAACTACAAGATCCCACTCATCATTAAGAAAATATCCTTATCAACTAACCTAAAATCTTTTATGAATTATGTCATATTCATCATTTTCTCTTCAAATGACAGCTATCTGTTCTAAATTAGGTTATTGTTATGCTTCTTGAATTCTTGAAAAATATTAATGGAATGACCCATGATTCCTTCACAACATTCACAATTAACATTTTTGTTGTACCATTCACTATCTGGTGAGTACTCATCAAGTGTTGGTAGATATTGATGAGAGTAACTAGAAAGAAATGCTAACGACATTTTGTTTTATGACTTGGACCTTGTGTGGCTTGCAGGTTATGATATTCAGGTTTAAATAAGTTTGTTGAAGGTGTTTAGGGTACCTTTTTTTATACTAGAGAATACAACATATTGTAGGATGGAAAAGGTGTATCAATGGTTGAAATTTGTGGTGTTTGATATTGTGATGATACGACAAAGATTTTGTGTCATGTTTTTGAATGTTCATTCTCAATTCCTAAAGGTGTCATCACATATTGGATCTTCCTATCATTAAAAGTTTGTTTTACTCTTTCACAATATCTGAGAATTGCTTTGAAATATTGCAAATCATACATCCTAAAATAAAGAGACTTGAAAATGTTCATAAAGATGAAGATTATTTCATTTTCAAACAAATAAGGGTTGACTTGAATGCGAGTACTTTTCATCTTTGAGCATATTATTTAAAAGTTCTAACAACTTTATTCTCAATACTTTGCAAGGCCAATTAAAAAATCAACGAATACTGTTTTGTAAAAATTATGGCCAAATCAATTTATTTCTTGACTTTGGCTTTATCAAAACCCATGTACCAACCAAAAAGTTTGATTTTCCATCACTAAAATTCAAACCAGTACCAGAAGTTTTGTCTTATGTCACTGAATTCAAATCAGTACCAAGTAGCTTGATTTTATGTCATTAGAATTCAAACTAGTACCAAATATTTATCTTGCGTCATTGAAATTCAAACTAGTACCAAGAAGTTTGATTTTGAGTCATAACAATTTAACCTTATACCAGGATTTCAACCTTGCACTAATAATTTAAGTTCACACCAGGAATCCAACCCATGTCCAATTCTGTTATAAAAAGACTTCAATCTAGCAATAATCATATCTTTGACATATCATGGAAACCAGGTAATTCATAACTAAGCTTTGAGTTGGTTGACCCTTAAAACGATCAGGTATTCCTATGATCACCTTTTATTTTGACTATTTGCACACCTTTCAAAAACATCATCTTTTCTTTATAAGCTTATTAAACAAGTCTACAAAAAGTTTTTTTTATATAGACTTTGTACCATAAGCATTTTAAAAATGGAACAACTGGCATAACCTAAAATATAACCTCTAGTTCCCAAAATATTTTCAAAAATCCAAAAAAAAAAAAGAAGAATTCAACACATTTCAGCCATTCACACCCATTTCATAATTTTTTTTACTATTTTTCTCTTGTTGAAATCTTTTTTAAAAAATCAAAAACATAAAAAAAAATAAAAAATAAAAAGATTAAATTAAAAACAAATTTGGTGAGTGAAACACAAAACAAGAAAAAGAGAGATCAAAGTGAAATTTGGTTATGAAAAAAAAAATCATACAATAAATAGAGAAAAGACTTTGAGAGAGATGGAGGCGGAGAGTGTAAAAAAACCTAGACACTATTGGTAAACGGAAATGGTGTGCAGAAAAATGAGAGTAAAATTTGAAGGGGAAAAAAATCACACTTTTCTCCCTAAAAAATCAAACCCTAGCCACCATATTCTCATGCATTCACAACAACTCACAATAGCCACCAACGTTCACAACAACCCCTAAACCATCACAACAGTTGCCACAACTCCTTTCTTTCCATTGCGATAATGAATGTGAAACTTCTCTCCTCGGTTTCTCTCTCACCTAACCTTTATATTTTTTGTGATACCACCACTATTCTCTTCATTTATAAACCCCCTACAAAATCCCTCCATCAATTAAAGATAATGACCCCTATATCGTCATAGATTGAGGAGAGAGAAGGACTAATACCAAAACTTCTCTCCTCAAGTTATCTCTCCTCCAACCTCTAAATAAAGCACCACCAACACCATTTATCTCCCTTAGATGACTACTACACAATCATATAAGTCATATAACCTAATTATAGCAGATCTAAAAACTAATGAGAGAAAAACAAACCAATAGAGAGAGAAAAAAGAAGCTGACACTTTGAGGGCTTTGATCTCCCTCCACAAGCGATGGTATGTTGTGACATCTCCATCACATGAATGAAAATGAAGGAAGCCACGTGTCTGGTGGGCTAGTCATATGCCTTCCAGCCTCATGCAAAACATGAAATGATATGTCAAAAGTGGCATCCCTGTCCAGCATGTGGCTTGCACTCGCCGCCATTGTTGTCGTTCTCTCAACAATTTTTCAGGTCTTCCTAAGTGATTCTAGCAACTCAAAAAGGTCAATCTCAAACCCCAAATTAAGTTTTAACATATTGTTTAATTTTTGTGACAAAACATTGGTTGCTTATGATGATTTTGTGTGTCAAAAGTTTTGCATTTGAATGTAATTTGTATGTGGATTTTGGACTTTCTTGTGTGTTTAATTTTTTAGCATGATGTTTCTTGCATATGAATGTGCATTTCAAATGTGAGTTTTGTTTAAAAAAATATAGTAGGTGCATTTTCATATAAAACAAGAAAAAACATAAACATAAAAAAAATAATTGCATGCTATTTTGATGAATTGCAACCTTGTTTTTTCAAATAATTTATTTTTGTTCAGCATAAACATGAATCAATGAGTTGAAAGATGTCCATGGCAATACTTTTCATTTCACTTTTTCATCATACAGTAAATCGTTATCCTGCCGGCGAGTCCCTTTCGAAGTGACAACATATATCATTTTCATCATATGATTATAAAAAAAAAAAAAAACTATAACGTTCTTCTTATCATCTTTATTTGTAAATATATTTTTTATGATTTTTGTGTGTTATGTCATTTTATTTCTTATTATTGTGAGTAGACCTAGTGGTCAATATGACCCCATGTAAGTACAATGAGTATAAAGTGGTGCTATTAGGACCTATTTTAGACATATTAAAAAACATAGGGTCAAAACCTAATTTTTACTATCCAAATGGGTTCAAAACATGATTTTAAGGATTAATATCAAATCTTTTGTTAAAATATCAAAATCGATGGAATCTTTTATTTTTAGAAATTAACATCAAGTTTTTCATTAAAAGATCAAAATTGATTAAATGTCCTATTTTTAGGGACTAACATAAAAAAATATTGTTAAAATAAATTGACAAAATCTCTTATTAATAACATGTGTAGAATAAATCTAAGAGATAACACATAGCAAATGTAACATTTCATTTGAAAATATACAGTACGAGTGACATCAATATTTTTTTAGGTATAACCAACCCTTTACCTGAATCTTTGAAACCAATGATTATTTTAAAATTCCTAGTTTTCTTTAATTACAAGTTAATGGTTTTATTTTTCTATTTTCCTATTCAAATTAAAAGGTCCCAACGATCATGTCGGGTGCGACAAAAGGCATCTTCAAAATTGTTAAACTAAATCTCTCATAACAAACCATAACAAATTCAAGATATAATTGTGTCTGGCAAACCATTTTTTCTATGAATCTTTCCAATAAGCTTATTTAGCTAAAACTTGCATCTTTGTTTATGTATTTTTTATATAAAACATATGTATTTTTTATATAAAACATATGTTTTTTTTATTAATAACATTATTTTTTCTTAATAGAGACTTACGGTGATTTGAAAAACAAATTCAAATAAAAAAACAAAAGTATTATATTTTGATAAATTTTATGCTATTGTGTGCAAAAATAAAAGAATAATTAATTTTAAAAAAATTGTATAAAAACATAATAATAAAAAAATTAGACATTTTATTTTTATTCAATAATTATGAGAAAACTTTAAAAAAACTATGCACATGATTTTTTTATATATAATCATTAGTAACTTAATTGCTAACATTACTTTTAAAAAACTCTAATCATTCAACTCTTAATTTTATTTTATTTTAAGTCAAGCAAATGACTCATTCCTTTGCTTGATTTTTTTTAAAAAAAAATAAATGGATGAAAAGTGGTATGCCTAAACAGATTTCGTACTTTTCTTACATGATCAAAATTACCCTTTTTGCTACTCGTCAGCTCTTTTCTCCCTCAATTTTTTTTCTTACAGATTTTAACACAAGATTGCTAAATGATAATTAAAATTCATTTTTTCACATGCAAAAATCCTTAAACTAGTGAAAGGGACTTGATAGGAAAAGAAATGTCATACGGTCAAACCCAAAATTGAAATTTAAAGGACCAGTGACTTAGAGTCAAATTGTGATAAAAAAATTATTTTTTAAAATATTTTTTACTTGAAAATAATATTTTTTTATTTTTTAAATTTATTTTTCATATGAAAATTAAATATAAAAACAAAAACACTACTAAAATTCAGCAGATTCATTCATAGTTTTGAAGCGCACAAGTTTTTCAAACATGTAATGTCTCAAGCAGTCACTTTCAAAGAGGAGCGACATCAGCTATCCTTGGAAGCCTAAGTTCCCGTTTAGAAGTAGGCTAGAATGCATTTCAAAAAAAAAAAATACATTAAAATAATACTTTATTATTATTTTTTAAAATTTAGTTTTTATGTCAACAGATCAAAATAATCCAAAAATATTAAAAAATAATTTTAAATAAAAAAATCAATTTTTAGCGAGCAACATTTTGGCCATAATGCCAACCCACACTAAGCACAATCAATGGAAGCCAATCAGTAACAGTGGAGAATAAGGTGCCTTTTTATCTTAAACTATAGTCGCAATCCAAATTTTCTCTTGTTTAGCATTCATTACAGAAATACGTTCAGGAGGAACATTAGATTTCTATCTGATATAAACCCGAACAGGTATCATTCCCTAACTAGTGTACTGTAAAATATTAAAAGGAATCAAATTTGGGACAAAACAGAAGTTCAACCATGCAGTAGGATACGAAGGCCATCAACATTTACCAAGTTCCAACTATAACCAGGAAAAACAAGTTCAGCATCACACAATTGCAGACAACGGACAGTTACCAAGAACCAACAGTAATCAGAAACGCTAGCTTTCATTTAGACAAGAGAAGGGTATTGCTTAGCTTGCTGGCGCACTCTTTTCTTGTACTCAGCAGCATCCTGCATCGAATCAAAGTACATTTAGAATTCAGATTAAGTTATGGTAATACTATACCAAGTGCAAGAAACTCTGCGCCCTTGTTCACACAAATTGACCTCTCTGCACATGGAAAAGGCACCCATGAACCCTCGCCATTTATGGCTACAATTTTCAACAAATTAGAAATTATTATCCCCTACTAACCATCTAGCAACTTTTCATGTACTTTACTATATCTCAATTGTTTATCTGATAAAATTGGAACAGGTCTTTTCAACAACAAAATCTACACAGCACTATCCAGAAGAAATTTAATACCCAATGAGCTTGCAGGCAGGGTTCTCAATGCCCAAGGCCAGAACAAGTGTTTTTTCTACCTCACCGATAAACATTTAGCATTTCTTTTCTAAGGTATTTCAATATTTCTCACATGCTGGGTGAAGCAAGGAGAATTACAATTCTAATGGCAAGAACTTGATAAGGTAGAACCAGAAAAACTTTAAACAAAGATCATGGTTCACCAGATCAGAACACATCATTTAACAATGCATGCTAAACAACAATTCAGAAATTACATTAATATATATATATATATATTATATATATATAT
>Ga0307517_10011945_pt1 | contig 11986 bp, 11 predicted proteins | sample 23_EM_MG_FD_194515 | JGI IMG/M metagenome (GOLD analysis project Ga0307517, IMG submission 194515) | Populus trichocarpa ectomycorrhiza microbial communities from riparian zone in the Pacific Northwest, United States - 23_EM | ecosystem: Host-associated > Plants > Roots > Unclassified | place... | reverse complement strand
TCCTATTAACCGCATCAGCTTCATAAAATAAAATGGAAGCAGCCAAGGTTATGACTAATGAAGAATTTGAATCATCACTAAATAAATCCAAAAACTCAAAATCATCTTCAAGCTGGAGAAACAAATTTGTCACGATCTGATTTTTGCTATACAACAAATTCATCTCAATTACAAAACAATTTTGGATTTCATGAAAAAGGATCCCCCAAAACACTTGAAGAAGCTGCTTGCCCCGAATCACAAGTATAGAGGGGGAAAAAATGTTCGAACAAAATCACATCTACCAGACATCCTATACCATGAGCTTCACAATAAATGGCAAATACCACATTTCGTTGAGTCAACTTATCAGGCATTGCCAGAGGATGTACTTAATATTTGGATCTGTCAATAATTTGCAAGCATAAGCACAGAAACAAATAGTGAAAAAGAACTCAGGCCAAAAAATGAAACAAAGAGTGAAAGAGTACAAGTTTTGGACACGTTTGGGGAAAAATAAAAAATAAAAAGATTGAAAGGAAGTACCTTATTCACAAGCAAATTTACTTGCTCTCTGTACATTTCTTTCAAGTCTACAATATCAGCACGAAGTTCCTCCAACTGGAAATATGCAGCCATCAAAAAGTCAGGCTATCATATATAACACAAATTCCACGACTATAATCAAGAAATTCCATCTAAACATATAAAGGGCATCAAGAAATTTCACTTCCATAATCACAAAATGGAAATCTCGATAGAAGTATATTTGTGATCAATAAAATTTAATATCTGGCAAAGAGTCTTCCAACACGATTACATGAAAAAATTTTCAGTCCGAGTGTTATTCTTCCCATTTTTATTGGACAAACTTCATGCTGAAGCCCCTACTTCACTTTTCATTTCTTCAAGAACTCCATTTGATTCAGCAGGTGCACATTCCATGAAGAGCAGTTTTAAGAAAAGGAAGCGAGAAACAAAGATCTACAGCGCTCCAGTTAATAAATGCATTATACAGTCTCTACACTTTTTATTTAAATAATGAAAGGGTAAAAATGATCAATCATGTTTCAGGGCAAACTTAATTCCACAGCCAATACTGCATTTCTGGGCGTCAGAAGGAAAATGCATTTCTTTAATAAGCTAATCAAAACAAACATTCCTTCAAGGATAAAAAAAACTGGCTTAAAAACTTTTGAGGCTGCTTAGCGCATTTCAATTATGCAATAAGATCTAGAAAACATCAACAGCAAACCAGACAATTTATTCCATGAGAACATTAAGGCTGATAAAATTGTTTGCAATCAAAGGAACTTCCAAACAAGATAGACATACGTACTTCCTCATCACGTTCACCCATTAACTCCAGGGCAGCAGAGTGCCTTCTCCTCAGTGCATCTAGTTCTGCCCGTACACCAGGCAAAAGGGCAGACTCTGCCTGTAATTTCTCACACTGCAGTGGATCAAAATATTCATTGAACTCAATTAAATGGAAAAATAATAGAGAACAATAAAATATAGGAATTACCTTTGCTGTAAATGTGACTCACTAAAGAACATGTACAAACTCACCTGTGCTGTCATTTTGACCAACTCTTCTGCGAGAGAGTCACGGATAGATTCCATGGATGCCTGAAGCATATTAAAAATGTAAATAATTCATCAGAGATGCACATGGAAATTGTAATCATAAACTCAGATGATCATCCAAATGCAACACATCCCCATGGCGTGCACTCAGCAAAACTTAGCTCTAGAATGCACAATACAGCATACAGACTGAAAATATGTGATAACAAGTGATCCTTTAAGCATGAAAAGTTCAAGAAAAAAAATACTCTTACCAAACGAGACATATATGATGCAAGTTCACCCTCTTTCTGACGAAGGGCAGATTCGAAAGCACTAGGTGTCATGCTCTTCATGTAGTAAGGACTCATGGTTGCCTCTCCAGGATTCCTCCGTTCAGAAAGACTGTCAGATGTGTCTAAAGATGCTTGCAGAAAATAGCTCTCCTCAATGCTGCCCAGGCTACTAGCACTGGAGAGCTTTCGGGTTAAGTTTCCTGCAAAATTAGCAAAATTTTAAAAAATATATGAACACAATAACAAGGTTAACTGGTGTAAATTTCAAAAGTAAAGCAGACCATTCTCGAAAGCAGAGTTGCTCCTTGCAATAGGAGTTTTATCAGATGCAGAAGCAGAATGGATGTGAGCTGTCCTTTCCAACTCCAACCGAGCAGCTTTCTCTCTTTCAATTTCCTGAAATAAAATAAGAGCTTAAATCATGAATCTTCCAAACAGCATTGCAACTTAAGTGCATATGATAAAGTAGGAAGATAGCTTTTGTTCTAATCTTTCAAAGAAATCTCCAAACGAAGCCAAAATTTCAGAGAAATCTGTATAGCAACGCCGAAATTATCTTCTACAAAGCCATCCAGCTTAAAATGAATTCCAAATGTGGATTAAATTAATAAACTTCATATTGGCTTCTACTAATGTCAAGATGATCTTCTGACTAACAGATTGAAAAGATCATGTTCATGAAAGGAAAATTCAATAATTAAAAAGAAGCAAGTTCTTCAGCTGCACAGACAAAACATCAATATGTGCCCTTTCCATGGATTCATTTTTTAAGACATGTCAAGTTGAGCATGTTCTTCTAAGCATTGTCGAGACTGAATTGTGTTTATAATGCAGTTGGCAATGTAAGAAAAACTAAAAAGCAACAGATACCCGGAATATAAACACATGCAACCTAATTAACCGCGATAGACATGAGTAGAAAGAAACCCAAGGGTGGTACCTGTTGTAGAAGTTCTCGGTTTATTAGTGCATCTTGTATCTCTTCCTTGTGTTTCTGCCTCAGTTCCTTAATTTGTCCTTCAAGTTGGTTTGCACGACCTTCTTGAGTGTCAGCTTCCTCCTTGGCTGCAAGGTATTCCTGCCTGTTTTCAGCTGCTCTCTGCCTCTCCTTTTCAAGGGACCTACTTAACTGTGTTTGTTCAGACCTGAGACAAGAAATCTGAGCATACCCAATTTCAGCTACTATTCATCAAACAGTTTCATCACTAACAAAAAACATTTCATAGAAAGATGATGAACCTGTGCTTCAAGAACATTAATTCGAGATAAGGTTTGAGACAAGCGTTCATTCACAGAACGCTCTCTTTCCTCAGCGTCAGCAGCTTTCGCTTCTGCTTCCTGAAAATGTAACAACTAATAAATATATTTTTCTTTACAAGTTTCACATGTTATATCATAACCAGAAATAACATTCAGGCACCTGTAGTCGAGAGTTTAGAGATCTCTCCACAGCAGCCCAGGCCTCTGCCCTTCTTGCTGTTGTTTCCTAATACCAAGTGACAAAATATCACACACAAAAATAGCCTATAATTTGAGGTTCACAAGGACACCAATGGGAACTATAAAGAAGCATGAAAATATAAAACCACCTGCATGGCTTCAATCTGCCTTAGGAGAGGCCTAGTAGAATCTGGAACTTGAGTAATCAACTCCTCACAACGGCGCTCACTTGCCTAGAGAAAAAGCAAAACTAGTTATCACAACTAAAAGTAAATAGAGAATAATGCAAAAGCAAAAGCAATGACTTATTTACAGCAAGGTATGAGAAACACACTTGATAACGTTTTTGAAGATCTTCAATGTCCCTGCGTAGCATTTCCTCTCTAAAAACAGCCTATGAAACCAGAAATCAATCAAAAAGTGTGTACTAGAGAGTCATTTACAGCATATCAGTGGGCACACATCAACAATCTCAAAAAAATTAAGTAAGAACCTGCTGCTCCTTTCTAGTCAAGGTTTGTCTTAATTCTTCAAGTGCCTGAACTAGCATAGTCTCGCGTTCCTCTGCTTCTCTTAGACGACTCTCTAATTCGGTTCTGGCTTCATTATTAACCCGCGCCTCTGCTAATGCTTCAGCCTCCTTGGCCGCAGATAAGGCATTAGTATAATAAATTTTCTGCGCTGAAAGCTCTGCTTGGTGTTTTTCTATTGTTTCTTGCAGCAAATTCTCTGTAGCTGTCTTGTCCTTTTTTATACTCTCTACTTTATTTTCTTCCACCTGGAAGTGGATAAAAAAAAAATTGTTAATAAAATACAGGGTGATGCCAAAACAATGACCAGAAAAGGTAGCTATTTCAATTAAATGATGTCTGAAACTAACACAAGAAGTGTTCTGCAGCAATTCACATGAATTATAACACAAAGAAGCTAATAAAGAATGAGATTTAATTTACAGATTAGGAAAAAAACGTTCCTCCACTCCAGAAAATGATTTTCATTTATTCGCAAGCAATATGTATTAGGAGTCCTTTTATCTGACATCAGAATCTAAGCAATGCTTCACAAACATTAAAATATTGGATGTAAGTCAAATTCAAAAGGCCCTACATGTTATCAATGCTGGATCATCTCTGCAAATCCGTGACAACATATCTTTTATTATATATTTATACAGAAAACTTTCATAAAATGAATGCCAAAAAAGTTCAGGTACAACAGCCCATCTCATCTTGAATCCAATGGTAGCATAATAGTCAAAATGTCATGATAATATGTAGCCAGCTACATTACAGTTTAGAATCAAATTACCTGAACTTTGGTCATCAAACCTTTCTTTTCTTCTTCAAGTTCTCTAATCTAAAATTTCACAAAAAGAGGGGAAACAAGCAAAACATTCCTTAGATCAGAAAGGCAGGAGCATTGCTATTAGATATTGAAACATCAAAAGTTCAGATAATCAGTAAGCCTGCTAGATACCTGAGCTCTTAATTTTCTAATTGTAGATTCTTGAGCAGCCTGCTTTTTTGAAAGCTCTTCACCTGGAATTCATAGACAAAATCTTCAGATAAAAAGATCACATGAAACAAAAACCTCATTGCTCTGCAAACTCCATCAAAAACTGTTTCCTCCAATGCAAAACTGTTATAAAAAGAGGAGACCCATCTTCAATTGTTAATAAATCAAATATTTATGTCTCAAAACCTTAATCCTGACTAGTTCTACAAACCCTCACACTGCATCGCTGCTCGACATGCAATAAAAAGGTGGAGTAGGAGATATTATAGTATCTTTTCCTCTGAAAGAATCAGAATATGAAGAAACATTCATTACACATGGAAATAAATGCTTGAGTGGCTCTACCTTCAGCCATAACCTGATTAATGATTTCATCCTTTTCCTTCAGAAGAGCAGCTGCATCACTTTTTTTATTATGCTCTCTCCTGAGTGTATCTCTTTCCTTTGTAAGAGCATAGACCTGTAACCAAACATTCCAAGACAATATTAATCTCTGCAGTAAGAAACCTAAAGCAATAAGACTAATTGCCATTAAAAAACATAAATCTTTTCAACTTTAAATGCACAGGAGAGCTCATCAGACTGAAACTCAGAGTTTAAGTTGTGAGTTTCTCGCACCACCACAGCTTACAAGCCCTACCACAAGGCATTGGTACTATCCAAAACTTTCAGGCTTTTAAATATCACATGTATTCTCAATTTAAACCATTTCTTTTTTGAAAAAGATGGAAATATTATTAAGAGGAAAATCCAAAAAGAAATACAAATCAAAAGGGGGGTAAAGGTATCCTCCACGGTGAGGAACAAAGAATTGGAAATAAATTAAAAAAAAAAAAAACAGACAAGAAGCAACTCCAGTCTGCTGATTATTAGCCAAATATACTCCTTTAAGAGATCCTGAAGCAAAATGCTGTAGAGAAGCCAGCAAATTTCACAAAAGTTGGCTTGAGAGGGAGAGTTCTTAAAATACTGGAACCAAATATTCCAAATCAGAGCAAACACTACACAAGCCATAAAACATTTTGGTCCTTCCTCCTCCCAAAGCTCACTTTCTTTATTAACAAATCCCCCACCCAATCCAGAGACACCCACTGACTCCAAAACAGCAAAAGCCTCTTCCACTAATCTCACGCAACTAGACAATGTAAGAAATTACTTCTAAGTCTAGTAGCTATAATAGTGCAGCACGAGCACAAATGTGTTGCCTATATTCAACATGAATGATATTGTAGATAAATGATGAAAAATTCTTTATCAGAATAGCCAACAAAAAGAAATATCACAAAATTGACAGACTGTCTTTCAGGATTATATGGAATATCTTGCAGTGTACATTTTTCATTTGATTCATTAGGAGGCTAATTGGACTTTAACCAAAAAAAACAGGGGATAGCTTCCACTTCCCTATATCCCTCCCCTCCCTGCTGAGAGCAGGATTTGAACCAAAGTCACTTGGGACCATGTCAAGTGACCTGGCCAGCTAAGCTAGACAGCATTCATATGGTGATCAACATATGGTCATTAAGCATAAAAGCATGACATCTTAGTCATTACATATGCCTCAATTAATAAATACTCGATCTCCACAACCAATAACCAATCATTATCTTTTCCTAAAATTGCAAAAAGAAAAAATAAATATATATAAATAAAAAAAGCATGTGATAATTTTCAAATTTTAGAAGCATACCTTTCTTTCAAGAGTTGCAACCCTTTGATGGTATTCCTCTCTCAAAGACTCAATTTCTGCATCATTAGATTTTCTCTGTTGCATAAAATTCAGCGGTAAAAATGTCATTCAGGTCAGAGAGAAAGTGAGCAGAAATCACTATCTTTTTAACCAACAATAGTATTTCTAAAATCAAGTTCTCAATTAATGGAAAAGGAGATCAGAACAGAATAGAGGGGGAGTTGATGAGATGAATAATTGAACAAGTTTCTACAAAAAAAAACAAACACAAAAAAAAATGTTCAAATTACTTTTTTGATACAAACCCAACTAATGCAAAACATGCAGATGACGATCAATATTTTGGGTTGAATTAAGGACTAAAGAGCAAGTGTTCAGAGAATGGCTTGCACATATTTAGGTAAATATACAACATCATTGTCAGTTCTTTTTTCTTTTTTACCATCAAACTAGCAACCAACAACATAATAAGAATTCTTTTAAGACAAGAAACACAACCCTTACAGAAGATACTAAATGAACACAAACTAAATGAACTATCCAGTTAAAATGTAATTGGCAAAACCCATTTTTTTAAAAATAAAAGTACAAAAGTAACCATTTTACTGTAATGTATATATATGAGCAAAGTACCTAATCCAAATTAACTTGAATGCAGAAATAGTAAAAATTTATACAGACCTTCAATTCCTCAATAACAATTTTCAGGTGCTCATTTTCATTCATCAACTTCGCAATCTCATCAGCCTTCGCCTGGAAGAAGAACATCAGAGTTAACTTTTAGCTTAACTTAAAGACTCAAAAGAATTGCAAAACAGTTTAGTTTTGACAACTAGCACTAAAAATACCAATTTTGTTGATCAAAAGTTCAGTTGTGCAAAATCTCATTAGTCTTCTTAACAAAAGAAGAGAAGCGCAAGCTAACATTATCATCATAAAGGTACTAATGGCGCTTTTGATGAGCAGAAAGGTGAAGGTGGTGTGCCTTGAGGGCTGGGTTGGTCAACTATGGCATGACAACCATAATTTGAAAAACATGAGAAGACAAAACTTCAATGAAATATGACGCGACAGCAGCATTTAACACTCACAGGTTGCAGTGATATCAGTCCATTACGAATAAGTGTTATGCACACAGGAGAAGAAAACAAGCATAAAAGTCATTCAAAAATCAAGTGAAAGAGAGATTGGTGGAGCTTAGTATATAACAACAACAAGACAATAAAAACTTGTACAAAATTAGAGAGGATCTTTCTATCCACTGAAATAAATTATAGGCCATCAAGAAGATAAAATTGTGTGAATCGACCAGTGAAATGTTCTAACAATATGAGAAAAGATGATCCAGTATCTTTCAAAAGTATGTATACTTTAAAAGACTCAGCAAGGACCAAAATTGACTTTTTTGTCCAGCATTAACATGTAATGTTGTCCAATTTTAACAATAAGAGTAGCAATTCAGCAGTGAGGCTAAGTTTCAAGCCTGTTTTTTCCTGCATAATATATCTGTGCCACAAGGTAATACCTGAGCTTGCCTTGCAGCACCTTGTAGTGCAGTTTCCATCATTTTCATCTCAGTCTTCACCTTCTCTAGTTCAAGCGTGGAATCTATAGAGTCTGATATATTCGACCTCAAACTCAAGTGTTGATCTTTAATGTCAATTTCACCATCATTGACTCGCTTGTCCCCTCCAACTGTCTGATTGTGGACATCATCTGCCTGGGAAACCGATCCAGAAACAATTTCTGAAGCCTCATCTAGGGGCGATGCATCGGACAGGGAAAATTCATGAACCATTTCACTCACTTCAGCACTAACAGGCTGTGAACTGGATGAATCAAGCACAGCTCCAGCTCGGGTATCACTTGATGCCTCAGCTAGGATATCAGTTGATGCCTGAGCTTGCACATCATTCAATGCCTCAGGTTGCGGTTCGTTTGATACCTCAGCTTGAATAGTAGAACTTCGTTCTACAGTCTCCTCAGCTTGTGCCTCTTGTTCATCTGTGCTATCAGGAGTATGAGACACATTATGTGACTCATCATGCAAGATGGAAGGAGCCTCAACTTCATCAACCCTGGAAGCTTCTGATCTGACCTCCAATGTATCTAAATTTTCAGCACAGCCCTCCTCTGAAATCTCTTTTCCCTGCACATCATCAACTGATTCTGGTACTTTAACATCATGAACAACTGGCTCAGGCGGTTCAACAGCCTTAGTCTCTGATTGAATTTCAGATTCAAGTTCAGCTTTGCCAGTATCTGAAATGACATCATCTTTTTTCTCAGCAATCTCTGGATGCTCAGCATCTTTTTTCCTCTCGAGCATTTGATTTTCTTCAGCAGATGTGGTTTGTTGGGTGTCAGAATTTTGAGATTCTTTCTCCTCAACAGTAGACAATTTCTGTGGAGATACAGTTTTCCCTGACGATTCATCAGTACTATCCTCGCTTTTGTTCCCCATAAAGGACATTACCGGCCATAATCCCGAAGCTAGCAAGAAAATAGAAAGGAGATTCTAAATAAAATGGGTCTCAATACACATAAGTTAGAACATTAAAAAAAACCAATGAACATGCAACCATGTTGTTCCCTAGCTTCAACACAACATTTGAAAAATCAACTTCCATGCTCTAGCACAAAAACCTTAACATTTTCGCAAAGTACTGAGATCAACCACATAGTTATTTTCAATAAACAAACAAAACAGTATGCATGAGCTCCAGCATTCCACAAGCTCTAACAGCCAGAATATATCTAAACCAAGAGCAAGGTAGTGGTAGGTACGGTACCTTCAGTGGTGCTACTAGAATCAGATTTATCTTCAAAACCAAGAGCAGTATCGAAATTCTTCTCGATATTCTTGACGCTCTCGCTCAGCTTATTAACCGCTCCTGCTAGATCCGGGAAGTTCCCCAGAGAGACTTTCCCGCTAAACCAAGCCATCTCTTATATAACTCACCCCACCACCGACAACAAAATAAAACAATAATCTTCGATCACACCCCTGCATTTACACACAAATTGATATCAAACACGGGATCATAACGAGAAGATCCTATGGGAAATTGAATATATTTCGTGATCTAGCAGATAATGTATAGAATCCAACAAATTGTGGGATTTGGAGTGAGATTTTGAATTAAATGCAGTGCTAAAAATTAAGAGTTTTGCCATTGGAGATTATTGAACAACCTTGCTTGGGGAATGCGTTGGGCTTCGCGGAGATTCACATCATGGCTCTTGATGATCCGATCCGATCCGATAAAAAGTGTTGATGAGCTGTTGATGGATTTCGGTGCTCTTTTTATGGATGAAGAAGGATAGAATAGAAGGAGAGAGAGATGGTGGTTTTCACATACGAAGGCAGAGGAGGATCTGATTGCTTTACTATACCATAAATTCGACGTGTACTTTACAGGTTTTGAATGTCTAATATATAGTCTTGACTCTTGATGTTTAACTCAACTAAAAAAAATTAAAAATTAAAAATTAAAAATTGGTAAATGGTTTTTCTATGGTATGATCACTATGATTATGGATTTAAATCTAAAATATGATGTTATAACTTATAAAAAAGACGTCATCTAAAAGAGATTTCATCTCTATATCCTATGAGAGAATAGAATGGTGTTAATTATTATAAATACAAAATATTAAAATATTTTCTAATTAAACTAAATTATTGTACTCACATCAAAAGAAATAATCTAATTGGTCTTGAAAAAATATATATAATCTAATTGGTCTTGAAAAAATATTATAGCTCTTTGACTCAAGAATATTGTTAACTTGAACAATATAATAAAGGTTTTGTCCCTCCACAAAAAAAATAAAAAAAATAGCATTAGCTTCCAAGAAAACTAAAATCTTTTCACATAACTCAATAATCATAACTAAATTAACCGGGATAAATAAATTTTTTATCATCTCAATTATACAACAAAATAAGTAAAATATTATTGAAAGCCAAAAACAAAATTAAAATTGACTTTAAAAGGTATTTTTGTATTTTTACAATAGTTTTTTAGTTATTATAATGTCAATAAAGAGATAATTTGATATTTGAACAAATATAAAAAAATAATAAATAATTAAAAAGCATAGTGAAATGATAAAAATGCTCTTAAAAGAAAAAAATATTAAAATTGAAGTCAAAAGAGTTTTTTTTGTCTTTTCACCATGATTTTTTTATTATTATTGAGTCAGCTCAGGGAAATTTAGTATTTGGCTAAATAAAGTAAAAAAGGATAAGCATGTGTACAACTTCATGAGGTATATGTGAGGCTTCCTGACATCTAAAAATGCTCTTTTAATGCGTCGTTGGAAGTGTCACCATGTTCTCTTCCATATGGAGCAACACATGTCGACATTGGTTGTCTGGTTTGTTGTCGGTGAGTCTTTTTTTTTCTTCTTCTTTTCTCTTTTCTCACTTGAAAATTATAGTTTGACCCTCTTTGTTATTGATATTTCAATTTCAGTCCTTATTCTTTTGATTTATATTTTTTGTTTTTGACCCTTTTGTAAAAGTTTTATTTGTTTTCAATTTCATCCTTCAATCTCAATTTACCAAAAATTATATTTTCCAATTTGATTCTTATTCTTTTGATTTCTTTTTTTTTCCCTTAGTCCTTTTATAAAAGTTTTAGTGGTTTTTAACTTCATCCTTCAATTCAAATTAATGGTATTGTGTTTTCCAATTTAGTCCTCATTATTTTAATTTCTAATTTTTTATTGGCTCTTTTATAAAAGTTATTATTCTTTTCAATTTCACCTTTCAATCAAAAACTTATTTTTATTTTTTATGTCAATTTTGATCTTCATTCTTTTGATTTCTTAGGTCATTTTACTAAATTAGTTTTTCTTTTCAATTTCATCCTTATATCAAATATGAAATTTATTTTTTATTTTAATCTTGATCTTCATTCTTTTAATTTGTATTTTTTTTATCATTTTGTATAATTAAAATTTCTTTTTCAATTTCATCCATCAATATTTGAATGATTGAAAATTAGACTTTATTGTTTTTTTCAAATAGGGTGTTTCAGGTCTAATGACCTGGGTCATGGGTTTGAAAAGTTTACATGTGTTTTTTTTTAAAAAAAAAGCTTTATAATTCTCTTTATTTCTTTTATCGGGTTATTTTAATGTTATAATTTGGGTTACAGGTTTGTCAAGATATTCCAGGTTAGCTCAACCCTATTTACCAGGGTTACAGGTTTATCACGCTAACTTGGATAAACAAAAACATGTTTTTTATGTGTTTTTTTACCCCATTTTACTATTTTGTATTTAATGGGTTGTAGATTAAGATGCATTGTGTGTTCTCTTTTGAAAAAGAAATATTTTTTTCACATGTTATCATAATCACTTTTCTTTTTAAATGTGATCCATCTAATGTCATTGCATTTTTTTGTCTAATTAAAATAAACTTTGCGTATTCAACCTAGTTAAACTTATGACTCGAGTTGTATATTTTGCTTTTAAAAAAAAAATA
>Ga0307517_10011944_pt1 | contig 11987 bp, 5 predicted proteins | sample 23_EM_MG_FD_194515 | JGI IMG/M metagenome (GOLD analysis project Ga0307517, IMG submission 194515) | Populus trichocarpa ectomycorrhiza microbial communities from riparian zone in the Pacific Northwest, United States - 23_EM | ecosystem: Host-associated > Plants > Roots > Unclassified | place... | reverse complement strand
TTTCTAATAATAGCAACCTTAAAACTGATAAAAAAGAGAGACCCAATTCATGAAAACATAACCAAACTGCACAAAACAAATTCAAAGAACAAAACTTTATCATGAACAGAAAAAAAAACCATGCCCCACTAATACATCTCATAAAACAGAACTATATGTAGATCCCATAAACATGATGAATTAAACAACACAAAATAGAAGCTAGTACATGCACATGGGAGTAGTGAAATTTGTAGAGGGAGAGAGAGAGGCACCTGGTTTCGTGGCTTGAAGAGAGAGGGAGGAAAAAGAGTGAGGTGGAAGTCCAAGTTGGATAACAAAAGCCTCTGTTCTAGTAAAAAGAACTTCCCTTTTTACTTTCTTCTTCTTTGTTTTCAAGATCAACGGCTGAGAGAGAGAGAGAGAGATTTAAACAGACAAAGAGACAAATAGAAGAATATGCAAAGACCCTCCCGGGCTGTTGTTTCCCAGTTTCACTTGTCTTGTGTCTCTCCCAAAAACAGGTGCAGAGGTTTGATGCTAGAATCTTTACATGTAAGTTTCTAGGATTTTTCTTTGTCTTAAAATAAACAACGGCGATAGAAATTCGGGTGATGATGTGGGGTTTAATGTTACCTTTGATCCCTCAACTATATTTTAGTTTTTGATTTGATCCTTAACTGTGTTTTATCTCAAACCATTCCTCTAATTTCTATTTCTTTGACTTATATTTTGGTCCAAAAAGACAAAACACGGCTCAACTTACATGATATAATTGGCTAAATCTTCTCTAAATTGTAATTTTTTTATCTCGCTTCTCTCAAAGTGTGATATAAAATAGTTAAATTACAAGATTGTGTTGGTTTCCAATAGCTTTTATGTTAGTGATGAATTAAACTAAATAATATATTTAGTTTTTAAAATAATTGAATTTTATGTCGCAAGACCCACTAAAAATTAAGTTTAAAACACAAGTATAGTAGTTTCTACATGTTTTTTAACTGAGTTTTGTAAATATTTCCGATAAGAAAGTCAAAAAAAATTATTCAAACATTTTACACATGTTTTTTAGTATACATAAACTACAACCATAGTTTTTACTAAACACGTATTTAAATTTAACTAACTACAACTAAAAATACTTTTTTAAAATTTATTTTTTAAAATCACAACCATAAAAACTACCTAAAAACAAACACACCCTAAGTTTTAAGAGTTAGAGAAATCATTCCTTTTTAGATTTTTATTTCTATAATTACCGATCTTTTTGTCAATTGTTTATTATTTTCTATGAAGGGCAGCAAAATCTAATGGTATATGATGTATTACTGTAGCTAACTTTAGTAAGAGAGCCGGAGTAGTGCATGATAAAGAGTTGAGGGACCAAAACGTATCATTTACCGGATGATGTGGTTGGGGGGCGGTGACCAATAGGAGAGAAGCGTGAAGGGCGAGTGAGGTTAGGGTTTTAAGGGGGTGACACGTGCGAGAAAAAGGAATCCAGCTGTCCAGGTTTTTGCTGGATTAGGTGTTTTTATTTATGATGGATGGAATTGGCTATGTATGACTCATCATTGACAGATACATTCTCTCTTATGGATAAGGTTAATAAATTCATTTACCTTGCCAAGTGGAAAACCATTGCTAACTACCATTAACCACTTTAATCCCATAAATCAACAACAGATAAAATACAACATTAACAATAACATGATGATGTAATGGTTATAAAACCTAGATTGATCGGTCAATATAAAATCTGAACTGGTTTAGATTGAAAAATATAAAAAAAAAAATTAACTTGATTTGATTTAATAAAAAAAAAATTGAGTATGATTGACTTTGTTTTATTTGGTAAAAAAACTCGTTGATCTTTTTTTAGTTAAATTTACGTCATTTTGATGCTTTAATTAAAAAAAATAGATTAACCTAGGTTAATCTTTCCTGTCCAAGCCCTAAATATTGTCTTGATTGGATTTAATAGCTTCTAAATGCTGTCTTGATTGGATTTAATCTTTCCAGTCTAAGCCCAAGTCGACTCTTGATTGGATTTAATAGCTCTAAATGTTGTTTTGATTTTTTTTTCTAACTCTACATATCATAATTATTAAAGTAATCCTAACTGGTGGATTAATTCAGATCTTACCGACCTGGCTTCTATTTTGATCAAGGTTTTTAAAAAAATTAACTTAAAATTAACTTGGTTGGATTTATCAAAACCTAATTTAACTAACCTTCAAAACTATGTCAAACCGATTTTTATTTATGGGAAGAATTACTTGTAGCCAATGACTCTCAAATATCACCACATGAGGCTTTAAATTAGATAAAGACTCGAGAGGTTGCGATTTTATTCACAAGAAGTGGTTTTTTAGGATTGAGAATAGATCCATTGCTAAAATTTTAATATAAACACTAAAATATATTCATATTTATATTATTTTCTAAATTTTAATTATTGGATTTTGTTGATATATTTTAAATTCCTTTTAGAGTTTCGATAGTTCAAATAGGATTGAAAATGTAATGAAATAAAAAAATTATAAGCACTAAAATATCATATAATTCCTAAAATATAGGTTAATCCTATTTTTCTTATATATTCATATTCATATTATTTTTTAGATTTTCATTATTGGCTTCTGTTGATACATTTTAAAGTCTTTTTAGGGTTTCGATAGTCAAAAAAAAGTTTAAAGAATGGTTTAAAAAGTTTGATTTATATAATAAAAAAATGGATAAACTTTTTTTAAAAAAAATCATATTAATATCATAATAAACATGGACGGGCTGGTCCTCAGCTTCTAGTTGGTGGGCCTGGCACCGGATAAATGGGGAATTGTGATGGGCATCCGGGCCTCTGGAGACAAGGCTAAGGACAATCTCAAATATATAGAGATAGTTGTCTTCTCCTACAAATTGCTTTTCATGTCACAGTCAGTTAATTACTTTTTAATTACGTCTGGCAGTGCTTTTGAGCTGCATTTAAAAGTGTATTTCAGCTAAAAACAAAAAACATCAAAATCACATATATATATATATATATATATATATATATATATATATATATATATAAGGATATTAGATTTGGGGGGTCAAATTTTTTAAAAAAATAACTTTCAGTTAGCCTTGCTATTTCAGTGCTAAAATTTATAATTATTTAGGGGGAGGAAGATTTGTGGGGATATATATCCTATTAATCTTTGTTGTGATTATACGTTTATATAGATTAATGTATAATTAATTTTTAATTAATCTAAAAAGTAATGAATTATTTTTTTTAGATTAACAAGGGTGTTCGGCCCAGTTTGTGCGCATATCGACTAATCTTATGGGCGAGGGCGGAGCCAGAAATTTGTCTTGCCCTGGACTATCAAGCAGATATACATAAATTATTTTTTAAGATTAATTATTAACTTATATATATAAATTTGTCAAGTTAACAATAAAGTTTTAATTTGAATTTAAAGGATATAAAATTAAAAATAATTAAAAATAAATTATACTATCGAAGTTGTACCCTTCCATGTTTTGTGGAATAAAATTCATTTATGATCGAATCCGAATCAATATCTTCAACAAGCTCTCGTTCAATGTAAATCATCGTAAAATATACTAAAAACTCATCTTCCATTTAATTGCGAAACATAGTTTTAACATGTTTTATTGCTGAAAATGCTCGCTTTGTAGTGACAATGAAAATAGACAAAGTCAAAATAAGATAAATCAACTTGTCAATCAAATATAGTGCTGTGAGTTATTTATTTCAACTAATCCTCGATATAATTCATAAATGGTAGACATATTCTAAACGCTCTTATGATGAATCACATCAATCTAATAATGCTTTGTCTGAGATCTCAAATAATATATCTCTTGTTCATTGAAATTTTCAGGATAAAATTTCTTAGCAATCTAGCAAATAGCATCAACTTTAAATGATTTAAAATTATCCTTAGGTTCTAAAGCAGAGCTAAGTACAAGGAGTTTCACTGTCCCATCACTGAATCTAGAATTTAATTATTCCAACTAAAAATCTATTGTTAAATTAAATATATCATAATGATAATGTTGGTAAACTGTCACTGATTTTTGTTATTGACATAAATGACTTGTAGTCTTTTTATACGAAACATTCATATGTGGTATGTCAATCTCATGTTGTGTGCAAACAGATTGCACATATATAAGGAGAAAATCAAATCTGGCATCTCTCAAAGTTCGAAGCAATGCTTTATTAGTTGGTAAAAAATAAGATATAATTAAATTAATTTTCAAGTTCACAAATAGGAGTTCTTTATTTTTTTAAAGAAGACAATATTTTTTTTATCTAATAAAAGATAGATTATTCATATCTAAAAAGATATTTGGACATTATATTGATAATTAAAAACAAAAACAGTCATCATTGGCGAGCAATTAAAAGGTTGATTGATAAAAATGTTCATACCTTCATTAAAAAAATTGAAAGACAATAAAAATAAAAATAAAAATAACATATAATAAAAATAATTATACTACAATAAACTCTGGAATAATTTAAGGGATGTTAAAGTTTATTTTTCAATAATTTCTTGTCTAATAATTTAATAAAAAATATGCAATATATCTAAAACCAATTAACATATATATCATAAACACTTAATCAATTTAAGTAAAAATAATTAATAGCAGTTGTATAGAGATTTTTTCACTTGAAATTGGCGATGAAAAAAATTCTCTATCAGTTTCTTTTCAAATTTCACCTCAATTTCCAGCACCTAACCCTCCCGACGTCCAAAACCCCATCCTACCAGTACAAGCGTGATTTATTTTTTTACCTGGGCTACAGCCCACCTCAGCCTTGTATATCCCTTCGCCCCTGCTTACGGGCCCTGAAGTTAACGACCATGTAAACCTTCAGTGACCATGAGGTTTGTGAGACTCGAACTGGTGATTTCTGGAGAGCAAATTCAATATCTGACTAATTATTTGGTTGCTCAGGCAAATCTCTTGATGATAGAAACCTTTTTGTTTAGTACCGTGCATGATTGGTGGTGTTATGCATTTCTTCGCTTCCATGTGTTTTTTCTAACATGGATTAATAAATTGTTTGCTTATTTCACATTCTAATTTTGGTATATCAACATAAAGTTTTTTTGGTTAATAATAGCACATGCTATGTCGAGTTTGTGAATCTGTGATGCAAAAACATGATCAATTTATTTATTCTGCTTTCAAATAATTCACTTAACTATTCCAAGGATGTACACAATCACGTTATGAAAATGATATGATATAACTCAATTAAAATCCTTAGAGGTGGGGATTTCAAAGTCATTTTTGGTGTATTTCATTTTGAACTCTTTTCCTAAAAAATATGATTCATTTAATATTTATTACAACAAACATAAAAAAAATAATCAATTAATGAAGTACTTACATTTTATATTCAAGAAGAAGGAAGATTGAGACTTGAGAAACCTGAAAATACTAGAATTGTTTCTCAAGCAGAGAAATGGCAAAAATAGCAAAACTACTTTTAAAGTGAAAAAACATGGACATGTATCAATAAACAAATATGATAATATTAGTAAATGTTTCTTTATAAGAGAAGGGACATGTTAATATTAATATATTAATATTTTTTATTAAAAAAAATTTACCGAAATTTCAGCAGAATTTTCCTATACTTAGAACATCCCAAATTATCGACAATATCTTGTTTAATATTATATAGTTTTCAATCTTTAATCCAATATCCAGGATTAATCAACCATCACAACCATTCCTCAGGAATAATTTTCTCAACAATATGATAAGACAATTTATACCACATTATAATTACATCAAGCATGATTTCACAACAATAAAATAAAGCAATTTATAATACATTAAAAGAGTTAAATAACTAATATCAATCCAAAATAGTTAAGTAATAGAGAATGATCACTCATATTTTTACATGATTTAAGTTCAAGTATTATGGTTTACATATTTTTATCTAAAACTCATTACAAACCCAAAAGAGCAAAACAAATCTAGTCCATAAGGGCATAGATAGATAATAATGGATCTACTCCGGTTAGGAAGATAAAGGCCCTGAAAGAAAACATAGCAATCAATATATAAACTATTTATATTTTATGTTCTTTCTCAACTCAATTTATTATATCCAAATAATACATGACTACAATTAATATGTTTTCAGCATATCTTTAGCATAATCCTTTTATTTTTATTTTTCTTGGGTTCTTTGTAAAGCTATGTCATTATCATCTCTTTTATCTTTATACCGTAATTGTCGATATCATACGCCTTTATATTATTGGTCACCCTAACCTGGGTTGACCAATCATTGCCGATATCAATTCTAATATTGTTATCATTAGCCATAAACACCTAGATGACTAACCAGGAGGATGCTAGTATCATTTCTCTATTTATCATTAACCGTCACAACCTTGGACAACTAATCAAAATTAAGTGATGTCGATGTCAATGCTATTACATTGACATCATTAGCCCCTTCTTTACCTGAGACAACTAATCAAGTAATAGTTTTTCCCAGCACCAACACAAACTCATTGGTGTCATTAGCCCCTAATACCTGGGAATCTCAATGCATCCGTATTGATATCATTGGCTTTATAATTTTGGAATAGCTAATCAAATTTAAACACATGCTGATGTCAATGTAATTTCATTGACATCATTAGCCCTCATTATCAGGGACGACTAATCAAATCCACTTTTCTTCCATTCCATTTTTTTATTAGTCTTTCACACTTTATACATAATTTGTACATATAATGAGCTATCAATTTAACACTACAAATTATTTGTAAGTAAAATTAATAAGGTGTATACACCTATCTGTCAATAGTGACATGTCTGCTCCTGTTTCATACTGAGATCTAGCTTCAGTAATATCTCTTGTTAACACATGACCAATGTATTACTAATTTTTTTAATAGCTTAGTAAACTTAACTAAATTCGCACATAATCAATACTTAATGTCATAACCCAATTTTTGACTCCTTCTATTTTTGTGTGAAATTTTTGTGTGAAATGATAAAAATGAATGGATAAAAATATATTTGAGAATGGGGTTAAGACAACACAAAATTTGAAGTTTGAGGATGAAATTATTAAATTTGAGAGTCAATTAGTCAGAAATTGAAGAATTAATAAGTTTGAGAATTTAATTAAAATTTGGATTATTTTAATTAATGAATTCAAGAGCTTAATTGAAGAATTAATGAGTTTGATGACTTAATTAAACTTTGATTTAATTAATTAAAGAAATCAGGGATTTAATTGAAGAAATAACAAAGTTTGGAGCTAATTCAAGGAAAAATTGCTAGAAAATTAAAGTCCAGGGACCAAATTGAATAGTCCAGAAACCCAGGATTGTTGTGTAAATGGCGCTATAACTCAGGGATTCAAATTGAATTTAATCCAAGGGCACAATTAGAAATTAATTATTACTGATTAAGATCCCAATTGTTGAGTTTAAAACGTTTAGGGGCCAAAGTGAAAAATAGCCATTCCCAAGGACACAAACGGCGCCGTTTGGAAGCACTGTTCATCATCCCTCTCGTTTCGCACGGAGAAAGCCGATTCAACAGGAAATCTGCAGCAAATCGTGGACCACGTCTCCTGCCCACGATCCCGTTCGTGATTTGAATAACAGTCCTGCAAAGACAGGACTGGTTTTGAAGCTCTCGAGCTCTATAAAAAGGAGAGCTGAACCGGGGAAGAGGGGGAACCAAAAAAAAAAGGGAGAGGCAGAGAACGAAACAGGGAGAAAAACACGAAAAAAAGAGAGCCAAGGAGAGAGGCAGGAGACTATACAGAGGGAAAGGAAGGAGAACCAGAGAAAAAAAAAACAGAAAAGCAGAGCACGAACCAAACAGAGAAAAACACAGAAAAAGGAAAGAAAGAGGAAAACAGGCGGAGAACAACGAAAAACAGAGGAGGAAACCAGACGAAAAACTCAGGGGAAGACAGGGGCAGGTTGAAGCAGAGGAAAGGGAAGGCAAAATTCCTTCACAACTTCGGCAGCCGCAAACAACAAACGAAAACCGGAGGGAGCACAGGAGATCGATCAAATACCAGAAGCACGGGAACCAACCATTCGCAGAATCACAAGAACAAAGAAGGAGAAAAACGTGCAGTAGACCAGGTAAGCAATCTGTTCTTCTTGCAATATTTTGTTTAATTTGCATTTGCACTGTGCAAGTGAATTTTAATTCACTTGCACAGTGTAGAAACACGCGTGGATTAGCACGCGTGTTGCTTTGCCCAGCCCGGGCCAGTGACCGGGCCGGGCAGGCTGGGTCCAGCCCAAAAAAAATAGAAAGTGTAGAAATAAAAATTTTGCATGTCTTAGAAAAAAAATGTATTTTTATTAATTTATTTAATGATATCAGGATGAAGAATAAAAAAAATACTGATTTTTTCTTAGTTACGAATTTTTAGCAACGCCAGAGTTGGAATCATTCGTGGGAGAATTCTTACCAACACTAGAGTTGGAAGTATTCGAGATCAAATATTCATTGACGCTAGAGTCAGGAATATTACGATTAAACCATCATTTTTTTAAATAAAAAATAAAAAAATATACTCATGCATCAATTTAAATTTATTTCATGAGTTTATTCATTGACGTTAGAATTAAGAATATCATACATTGTTTTTTACCAGCGTTAGATTTAGAAGTATCAGTAATTAAATATTCACTGACACCAGGGTCAGGAATATTACTAGTGAACTGTCATAACACAAATCAACAATTTTTAGCAATTTAAGACTAAAACAACAATGCAGCTTACCTCAGGTAGGGTGCGCTAGGGGTGCTAATACATTCCCTAGCCTCAACCAGTCTCGTACCATAGAATCTCTGTTGACCGGTCCTAGTGACCATAATATTAGGTGACAACTCCTTAAAATAAGACATTTTCCCTAAAAGAACTAAATGTTAGACATCTATTCTTTTTCTATAATCAAAATTATTTTTAAGACCGCCGCGATGTCGGGTGTGACACTTAATTTAACACAACACCCTCATTCTATCTACACAAGCACTTTCCTTTAGTTACCTATGATGTCCCATTATATCATTTAAGTCCTTTATTTCTTTTTCTTTTTTTACACACAGAAGACAACAACTTCATCCCCAAACCACATCCAAATATTTCTATATCTCCCCCCTTCGTAGGCTGAAACCTCCTTCAATAAGGGTCATGACATTTTTTTAAATTTTTGAGAAAATTAATCCTTATATACTCTTAAACATTTTACTAATACATATTAACAAGATATTCTAATGAATTTCATTCAAAAATTCTATTCCTCGTATTATTTATAAACCCGTATATAAGGGAAGGTGCAAAATTTCTTCTAATCCCCTATAATTAATACCTTACCCACTATTTTTTCATGCCAGCATTCACCAATAAGCATTAATGACATCACTTAAACCATACAATATACAAAAACCCTAAATGCCATAATACATACTACACTACTTCAAGCTCAATCCGTGGCAAAACCATAATCCATAAAGTTAAACATAGTTCTATTATGAGAGTTTTTAATTGAGAACTAGAAAGATGATGTTCGAGTTTAAAATAAATTAAAAACTACATGAATTAATAAATCATAAGAAATTGTTAGCACTAATTATAGACTAAAGCAAAAAATTGATATTTCTTGTAAATAGTAAAAGATAGATGCACATGTAAATATTTGACTTTGTGTTGTGGGCTACCTTTTCAAATTCTTATTTAATTATATCGCAATTAAAATAGATATTCATAAGAAAAAAAAAATTTAATTCTAGAGGAAAAAAAATGTATTTTTTTAGTCTGAATTCTTATTTCTTATTCATGTATTTGTTTTTCACAAAAACATATTGTTTTTCTATAAGTAGTATGTTTTATTAAATAAAAATTAGAGTCAATGATAATCTATATTAAAACAAATTCTAATGATTTGAGATAAGGAGGAACAAACTGTCTTTTTAATCAAAACTGCCTTTGCTTCTTCTTCTTTTCCAACAAAAACATGTTTTTTTTATCAGAAGTATTTTTTTAAAAAATAAATATCATAATTTTAAAATAAAATCTCAATTAAAAAAAATATGAATCGATATTTTTACATGAATATAAAAAACAATATATGACTAATAAATTTAAGAAATATTAAATAAAAAATAACAAAATAAATATTTTATTTGTATTGAATATTTATGAGAAAAGTTTTAAAAATTATGCATATTAAGTTCATGTATAGTTACTCGGAAAGTAATTGTTGATTTTATCATAAAAAAACTCTATTATTATTTAAAAATTATTTAAAAATTATTTAAATATCATTTTAATAAATTTATTTAAAAAAGATCTTATAATAAAATTAAAAAAAATAAAATTAAAAAATTAAAGGGCATTTTAAAAAATGACTTTGCTTTCTAGAGCTAGAAGGATGGGTTTTGATGCAAAATAAAACGCATATGTGAGCTTGGGTTTGGAATGCCTAGCTCATATGCATATATTTTTTAAAAGTGAACGCTGTATTAATTTTTTTTTAATGGAATAGACAATGCATCATTCACTTGCAAAAATTTTCGATCAATTAAGTTGCTTTAATGACCTCTAAAATCTCATTCCTAACAAAAAAAAAAAAAATTAAATGATCTAAAAACACAATTTGAAATCAAATAAAAAAATGTTGAGCCCTAATCTATTTTTTTTTGTAACACCTTAATTTTTCCTAGAATAACACATGCTTAAATTTTATAATTACCAGGGAAATTTTATTTTTTAATTTATATATACTCTACTGAAATTTTAATAAAAATTCCTTTATAAATAAGACATTTTAAATTATCAACTTATCAAATCAACATTTTTATAAAAATTCCAAACCACGATACAATCTTTCAGATCATCACCATATCAATCATTTATTAATTAAATCCAAGTTAGTCAATATCACATTCAAATAATTATGACACATTAATTATATATTAATAAGAATTAACACAATATTTTGGCATGCATGAACAATAAGTAAATATAATAGACAATTTAAATTTACAAGTCTACAACCAAAGGTTAAGGAAACATATTTCATATGTGTAAACAACATTATATTACAAGCCAAAATGAATAATAATATATCTAGTCTATTAAATCAAAACTGATAAAGAAATATATTCCAAACGAGTATCAGATGGTCCTAAAAAAACAATAAACTAATATAGATAAATAACAAAATTTAATTAATACTAATTTATCAACACAAATAACTATATTCTATTTTTCTTTAACCCATGTTTATTTTGATACGTAAAATCTTTTATCCCATTTTTACTCATCATTCTTTTATCTTTTATTTTAATTTATTTACATTCACTACCAGAAATTCGCTAAATACCAACGGATTTACCGACGGAATATTTCGGTCGGTAATTTAAGGTCGGAATTACCGACAGACACTTTTCTGTCCGTACTTCAGTCGGTAACTACCGACGGAAAATTTTCTGTCCGTAATTCAATCGGTAACTACCGACGGAAATATTCCGTCGGTAGTTACCGACTGAATTACGGACGAAAAAGTTTTCGAATTAAAAAAAAGGCGGGTCGCTGATGTGGAGGTTTTGGCGGGTCATTTTTTTCTGACGACATCACCGACGGATTCAAAAATGATAGCCCGTACAGTGACGTGACCGGTGCGCCGTTTACATTACCGACGGACTCACCGAGGGATTGGAAATGACAGATCCGTACGGTGACGTGTCTATGTTTCCGTCAGAATCACAGACGTGATCACCGACTAATTCACCGACGGAATATCCGTCGGTGAAACCGTCGGTAAAAATTAATATATGTCAGCTCTGCCGACCCTCTCCTCCCCTATTTCTCCTTCTTCTTCCTAATCCCAACTCTCCCCATCTGCAAACAACCAGCCCCCCCTCCCCCAAAAAAAAAAAAGTCTTCCTCATATCAGCACAACAAGTTAT
>Ga0307517_10011943_pt1 | contig 11987 bp, 13 predicted proteins | sample 23_EM_MG_FD_194515 | JGI IMG/M metagenome (GOLD analysis project Ga0307517, IMG submission 194515) | Populus trichocarpa ectomycorrhiza microbial communities from riparian zone in the Pacific Northwest, United States - 23_EM | ecosystem: Host-associated > Plants > Roots > Unclassified | place... | reverse complement strand
CATATGCTGGGTGACGATGACGACGAAGATGAAATTGAGACCCCAACGGAAATCACTGGGCCGCCCGGTATGGATCCGCAAGGCGTTATTCGGTTGTAAAATGTCCGTGCGGTTATATGTATCCTGCCGAATAGCTGTAGACCTGTACAACTGCAGTAAGTAGTGCCAGAGCAACACCATGTTTACCACTCAGGCAGGCTTGTTTGCATGAACTCGAAGTCGATCAACTGGATACTAAATCCGGATCAGTGTAAAAACCCTTACGCGCTCAGCCACCAAAAATGCCTCCCAAGTCGATATACCGTCAGCCAGGAGCGAGGCACTTCCAACTCGTTCACCGTTCACAACGAGATCCCCTGATCCACGATCCCGATTCGAGTAAACATGTCTTAAAGGAGTTCGAGCGGGATAATCAAAAGGTCAGTCACTCTTGGACCCTTTCGTACTGCAGAAATCTGGCTGTTGCTGAAGATGTGCGCAAGTAGGGCAAAGCCCAGGCCGTCTCTTTTGATGATGGTGATCTTGATGCTGGTCCCGGAGGGAGGACGAACGTCGGCGAAGCTGCAGACTACGGAATCTTCTTCGACGACAGCGAGTACGATTATATGCAGCATCTCAAACCCGTTGGGATACAAGAAGACGGGGTAGAAAGCATCCTCATCGAAGCCCCTTCCGTCCAGAAAGGTAAAAGCAAGGCTGGAAAGTCACAAGCCCCAATCCAGCTCGTGGACGATCTACCGAAGGAGGCGTTACCTTCCAAACAGGAGTTGCCTCGAAACTATGAATCGCAGGAGGCAATCCCCTCCTCGATTGCCGGTTTCCAGCCCGATATGGATCCACACTTACGACAGACATTAGAGGCCCTCGAAGACAATGCATTCGTCGACGGCGGTCTGGAGGATAACTTCTTCGGGGAGCTTATCGCGGACGGCGAGCTGGGTTCTAATGAGGAGCTCGGGTTCGAGTTCAGTGAGTGGGGTGCGGATGAGAAGAGCGGCCCCCCTCATAGTGAAGAAGAGGAAGTCGACCCCGAAGATTGGCAGGCGGCTGTGAAGAGGTTCAAGCAGAATCAACGGAATATGCCAGACGGTGCGGGTTCAGACGTGGATGTGTACTCGGAGGGTGGGGATACCGTGGGTTCCATGCCACAGTTCTCTGTTATTGGGGGAAAGAAGCGGCGGAAAGGCTCATCAGAAGCGTCGGGCTACAGCATGAGTAGCTCATCGATGTCCCGGAACGCTGGCCTGACAATGATTGACGAACAGTTCGATCAGGTACGTGGGTTCATCGAGTCTCGTTGTTTCTCGCTGACTCGTATCTCGCAATAGATTGAGAAAGAATATGCATCGGACGAGGAGATCTCTGATTCTCAGTCTCAAGGCTCGGACGAAGCGCCTGAGCTTCTAGAGGCCCGGGACGACTTCGCGGCTATGATGAATGAATTCTTGGACGAATACGAAATCCTTGGCGGAAAAATGAAGCCGAGACTGGAGGGTGATACCAACATTGAGAAGTTGGATACAATTCGAAGGGCTCTCGGGCCGGTCACAATCCGCGACTATGACGAGAAGGATGATGGGGATATACCTATCCCGGTGGATATCGACGATGTGAAGGATACATGGGATTGTGAAACCATCCTCAGTAGGCTTTCTCTACCCAAAGTGCCGCACTGTGGGCTCATTTCGCATTCCACAGCGACTTATAGCAATCTTGAAAATCACCCACGGTTGATCAGGGTTCGGGACAGCAAGGCAGTCCCGAAGATCAAGTTAGACCCAAAAACTGGTCTGCCAACAGCTACGAATCCAGCCCCCAGGAAGGGGTTAGAGGACTTATCGGAGGAGGATGAAGATGAGGAGGATCGGCGTATGTCATTTGGTTCCGTCAAGTTGGTTTTACTGACGTCAGATCAGCTGTGAAGGTTACGATAACCCGACCGAGGGAGGAGTCGAAGGAGGACAAAAAGACTCGGAAGAATGCGGTGAAGGAGGAGAGACGGAATCGTCGGGTAGAGAAGAAGGCAACCAGGATGGAGTTCACCGCCGAGTTAAAGAAACAGCAGAAGAGCGCGGCTCAGAAGGAAAAGTCACGGTTGAAGAAACTGTGATTGTATACGTGATGTACAGTGTGTAGACAGTTGGTCGTATACGTAGGATATGTCTAGGAGTGGCGTCCCGAGCTTCAAGCAGCAACGAGCTCGGCGAGTTTTCCCTCGTCATTCAGCGACACAACGGTGTCACAACCTTGAGAAAGTTATTAGCGGATTTCGGGTGAAGGTCAGATGAGGATTCACCTCCCACATGCTTCTGGTTGATGAAGATGTTTGGGACAGTCGACTGCTGGGTCTTTTCTCGAAGGTAGGCCTGCATCTTGTCGCCGTCAGGGTGTTTGTCGAGCCTGAGCGCTGTGGTCAACTTCGGAGAAGTTTCGAGGGAAGGGGGACGTACTCCTCAACGTAGATCTGGCCCTTCAAGTGGGCAAAGTCGGAGGCGAAGAGGTTCTTGACCGTCCTGCAGTATGGGCAGTAGGACTTGGAGAAGATGACGATTTTGTTGGCGGCAATGGTATCATCGACGTATTTCTTAGCAAACGCGGCAGACATGGTTGTTCTGGGAGAGGAAGGTGCGAGACTGGCGGAGAGGGCACCGATGGTGCGGCTATATATACTGTTGAACATAGCACAGGCTGAGAAAGGATCTGATTATCAACGCCATCCGTGGCTCGTGACCTCGGCTCGGCTTTATCCCCCCTTCCACCAATGACAACGCCAGCTCAGATAATCTCGCGAGTATTCGAGAGGATCGCGCCGCTCAGACTTGCTGAGAAATGGGACAATGTTAGCCCCCCACGCGTGGATTTGTCATTGAGCGGTGGCGAAGGCTGACAAAGGTTTCCTCTAGGTTGGACTCATCCTCGGTATCGATCTCATCCTTTTCCCGCCAGACGCGTCAGGTTAACCCCAGCCAATCCTCTAGAAGCACCAATTCCCCGGCAAAAGGCAAACAGGATCCTCCTCACCATAGAGTCAGTTGTTACATCGTTCCTGAACGTCTTTAACCCCTGATCCTATCCGCAACACCGATCCTCTGAAGTTTAACATCTGCCGTGGTCGAAGAGGCAATAAGCACACAAACAGCAGCAATTATCAGCTATCACCCACCAATCTTCAAGCCCCTCTCATCTTTTACCCTTACAAATCCCCTGCAAAACTCCCTCCTTCTCTGTGCGGCTCAGGGCATCTCCGTCTTCTCCCCTCATACGGCGCTGGACAGTGTCAAAGGAGGTATTAACGATTGGCTAAGTGATATTGTCCGCACGGCTGCCCCGGGCTCTGTCGAATACGTTGGAACCCCAAAAGAGGATGATCTCGGCGGCGAGGGTCGCCTGGTCAGATTCCAACAGCCAGTCGAGCTAGACAGTCTCGTGAACGCGATTAAGAAAGGTCTCGCTTTGCCAGCTGGTACGTGTTCACCTAGCACTTGCGCGTCTACGAGCACTCAGTCACCCTCCTGCACTTGAAGTTCAACTTGGTCGTTCGGCCCAGCCGCGCTCAGGAAAGGTTACTTCGGTAGCTATATGCGCTGGAAGTGGCGGTTCCATGCTGCTTGGTTCTGACGCAGACGTATACTTCACTGGAGAGATGTCTCATGTCAGTCTACTCATTGATCCGGTGCTCGCGAGGCTCAACACGTTGGCTTGCAGCACGAAGTACTGGCGGCTGTGGCCAGTGGTCGGCACGTAGTGTTGTGCGGTCATACCAACACAGAACGTGGATACTTGCCAACACTGGCGGAAAAGCTGAGGGCCGAGCTGAAGGATACCAACTTTTCGGGGGAGAAAGTAGAGGTCCATGTCTCGAGTAAGGACAGACACCCCCTGGATATCGTTTGAACAGCACGCGGCTGCTTGGCTGACCGCACAGACCCGGCGTCCCCCCTATACCATTGCATTAACCTGTCCCCTAGTTCCTCCAGAGTCACTTCCGAAACGTTTCTGATATTCCTTTGGACAATGCGAGGATAGAACTGATTGGACCGTCAAAGCCTGTGGGATGTATTGTTTCCCTGCTCATCTTCACTGCAGTTCTGGCAGAACTTTCAGGTTGAAGCCCAATCCATGACCCCTGGCAACTCTCTGAAAGGGATTTCCCATGTGGTATCCCCCTCCAGACGCCGTTCATCTGGACAGAAGTTAGTAGCAACTTCCTGCGACGTTACCTATTCACGATATTCTGATATATTACTGCCACTTCAATCCTCGCCATCCGCAGCCCTTAATGGGTTCATCGGTGTTGCGGTACTGAATAGAATAGATCGCGGTATTCAGATTCAAGGCTTGTTGAAGGTCTGCGTGGGAGTGGTGCACATTCAGCGGTCCGGCAAAGGTGTACACCCTTGGAAGGGCATTCGTAAGTGACCTATATCTTGATTATCTCCCACTGTCGGTGCGATTGCTACACGATTGGAGGGATCTACAATATATTTGGTACGTTTGCCCTAAATTACCCCGCACCCTCGTTCAGGAACGCTAACATGGGATGGGTCAGAAACCTTCCTCTCACCAAAGCCCTTGCAGTCACCACACTCAATAGTCACCTTGATGGATGTTTTTCTTGTACAATCACAATGATGGGGGCGATATCGGCCGCCACCATGTCCGTTGCTACCGCCCCGTCAATCTTATCGTTGCTGGGTCCGCCGGGCGCTTGTTATGTCGCTTCGGAAAATTAATCATCGCTGCTGCTATGGTTGCGTGGGTAGTAACCAGTCACCGCTTATCTGAACGTCTCCGTCTCTCTCTTGCGCCTGGTCGGAGGTCATGGGGATCTGGGTGATCACAAGCGTGGGAGCAACATATGCCATTCCCCCCATCGCTCATCGACGTGATCGGTCAATTTGGGTGGCGGAAAAATGCAGGGGTGGATCCTCTAACCCCTCTCCATCTATCCAACAATCCGGTCTCACCCTCCTTGTGCTTCTTGCCGACTGTAATTCAATGGCTCGACGGAGACCCGTTAGTCCGCTAGACGCCGTGTATGCCGATTAAACGTGTTTCTCGGCATGCCTGTTTCAGGTTGTGACAACGATCTTGGGACGGAGTGCATGGATCGGTGGGTTTCCACACGTAGGGTACTGGTGGTAGAACATCAGCACGCTAGGGGTATGTTTGATCCGATTCTGGGCTTTACACGCAGAATGTTACAATTGAGTTTATTCCAATAAAATGGGCAAAAATAGTATGTACCTTCTGAACATTTCTGGCGCGAAACCGTGGATACGTTGAATTCACGATCTGAAATATTATTAAAGGTCAAATGGGTGACTATTCGTAGGCTTTTTACCCTCGAATAAACGAATATCCAGTGCCTTTTAAGGGAACTGTCAAGACCCCGCCCATCATGGCGGGTCGCGGGCAGCGCGAACCTCGGTTATTGACACCCTTCTACGACGGAAATAATATTATCTGGTGGTACGGATAATCACCCAATAAGCGAGGGAACGCGAACATCAGATGGATTGAGAGGGGGCGTTCCTAAAGTGGTTTGCGAATCTGCGTGGATTAATTCTTTTACCAGGACTGCCGACGAGGAGGTATATAAACTATGAGGGTCTAGTGAGTCCAGTCCTCCAGGTCCTCGATCCAGTCAACTTTCTCTCAATAGAACCCCTCAGCAATCAGCGATGAAGAGTTTTATTGCCCTCTTCACTGCCCTCGCTGGGCTAATCTCGTTCGTTAGCGCCGAGGTTAGGGTCTATGGTCGATGTGGCGGTTAGTGTTCACCAAAGGTCGTTACATGATGGTCTGATTCCCTTTAACAACAGGCAGATACCACAAGGGAGAGACTGCCTGTACTCACGGCACTGTTTGTACTGTTAGTTTCCATCTCCATAGTGATTCTTTCCGGAACAGCATCCGACCGCGTCCGTGTTTTACAGGTCATCAACAAACATTACTCCAAGTGTAATTGTTGAAGGTTTTCCGTTACCTGACCCTCAAGGCTTACTAAAGAATATCTCCAGGTTTGCCCGTCCTGACCACCAGAGAGGATGATCCCGTACTCGATTATGCCGCTCTTGGGGGGTATGTGCTATTTACTACTCACACCTCGATTTTCACTCACGGTGTGATTTTCCACAGTACCACCGGAGGTGCCGGTGGACCCACCACCCGAGTTTCAACTTTGAACGCCCTCAAGTCCGCGGTTGCTGGAAATTCCACAAAGACGGTCATCCTCACGAGTATGTTGATATCATTCGGGTTTCTTCCTTCCTGAGGTACGAACGCCTCGATAGCTTCCCTCACCGGAAACGACTGTGTCAGCATTGGTTCAAACACCTCCCTCGTACGTGTCACTTTACGGGTTTAGAATGTCACTGGTAACTCACAAAGGATCGGTTAGTTGGGTGCAAAAGGCAACATCACCCTACAGGGTATTGGACTCGAGATTCTCAAGGTTTCCAACGTGATTGTCCGGTATGATACACCTCCTGGGTATATTTCCTCCCCGCCGACCATATCCGATGGGTAGAAACCTCAAAATCTCAAAAGTCTTGGCCTCTACCGGTGACGCGATCGGGATCCAGGTATGGTTTATGGTTTCTTTCGGCGGCTATTATTGATTGCCTGGTCTTGAACGTTGATCATCGAGTAGAAGTCATCCAAGGTCTGGATTGATCATGTGGATCTTTCTTCTGACTTGGACCATGATAAGGATTATGTGAGTGTTGTGCGACCTGGGGTTCGCTCGGATCTGACTTTGCGCAGTACGACGGACTCCTCGATATCACCCATGGATCTACCTACGTGACCCTCTCCTGGTCTTACTTACACGATGTTCGTCCATTCTTTGTCATAATCTGATCACAACTCACCGTCAAATAGCACTGTAAGTGCTCCCTCATTGGTCACTCCGACGACAACGGCAGCGAGGACAAGGCCATCACCGTATCCTACCACCACAACCACTTCGCCCGCGTCAACTCCCGTGGTCCATCCTTCCGCTTTGGAACTGGCCAGTAAGTTGCCTGTCACTCGTTTGTTCCGGGATCATGTACTCACTCACGACCCAGCATTTACAACAACTACTTCGAGAGTGTCGGCGATGGTATTGATACCCGCGACGGTGCTCAGCTCTTGGTCGAGAACAACGTTTTTGTCAACACCAAGAAACCCTTGTTCTCTGTGGACGGTGGCTGCGCTGTTGCCAGGGGCAACGATTTCGGTGGCGCCAAAAACCTGGCTTCCAATGGCTCTCTCACTTCCGTCCCTTACAGTTACTCGTTGTCTTCGCTCGACTCCGTCAGGTCACAAGTCCCCTCAGGTGTTGGTGCCTGCTTGTCTTTCTAAACACACGGATTTATCCCAACCAGTCACTCCTTTGATTTCTCTTATCTGATTATGAAGGTGTTGATCACCGAGTTCGAGAATATATACCCGCGTTTTCGGTAGCTGTGAGATCAGAGGCGCATGAAGTTATCAAGGCGGGCCCGGGAGATTACCCCGAGGAAGCCGAATGATGGATTGACCCGTAAGCCGACAAGATCAGTGGGGTAGCACGCAGCGCACTTGGCTTGTTCACCCCCTCCCAGGTCGTCGTTCATCCACTCACGGTCGACCGGCCCGTCTTTAGATGGACGGGGAGAGCAACCGCAGTCCCTTCCAAGGAGCGAACAGGGTCTCAGCGATCCTTGTCACGCTCTTTCTCTGCTCCTTCGCCGTCGCCCTCTTTTATGTGTTTTATCGCCAGTACAAAGGTGGTTGGGAGAGACCCGGCGTGATCAATCCATGGCGCAACACGTTCGCGGGTGCGCTTGATCAGAACGAGAAACCGATCCTGTGGGATGTGTATATCGAAACAGAGGAGAAGGCCGAGTGGGAGTGGGGTGGATTCAGGGTAAGTGAACTCTTTCAGAAGTGTCGCGAGACTTCCAGCTCTCAAGATCTCAACTCCCGTATCCCGTTTTTGAATGAGCGTTAATTCATTCATTTGCCCTTGTGACAGCCTCTGTCCATAGCTGTGCTCGATACCCTGCCCACATTGCCGTGGACGCCTCAGGGCCCTCAAAAATTCTCAAAAGAGGAGGAAGAGACGGTGCACGTAAGCGCGATTATCGTGTTTCCATCTCAAAGAAAGAGGAAACCGGGCTACGTGCGGGGGACAGAGGTGGAAGATTATGCTATTGGGATCACCGGAGTACGGTGCAGGGGATTGACCCCTGACCAGTAGACCTTCCCATCGTCGACGTACCCCACTTCGTACGGGTTGGTTATGTTCAAGCCCGGATTTTTCCTCTATGCTCAAGTTTGTATTGTATGTTTTCTTTTCGGTGAGTCGGATATCTCCAGGTCGAGCCCACAATCTGATTGTTGTGTTCTGTTTGTAGTGTCACTAGTTTTCTCATATTGAGTTCTGTAATTTTTCAGCACACTTCTCCGCGTATCTTGACGAGGGGAGAGTTGTAATGACGCCTTTGTGGCCCACCAAGGCCCCTATCAGGATGACGCTCTAACTGAGGGAAGTGCGTCGCGCCCTTATTGCAGGTGTGCGTGCATGCGCACATGGACACAGGACTAGTTCAGGGACGACTATCGCTGTATTTCAGCAGTCATGCTGCTCGGAAGCGACTCTCAGTACCTCCCTTCCCCCGGGGATATGCAGAGTGACGGAAACGGCCCAGCTGCCCCGACGGGATCGGATCGACACTGTCTTCTTGAGCCACCCGTTTCCTATGGATATCGACAGCTGCTGGGATGATCACCCCGAGCTATGATGCATGACTTTGCAAAATTTTGTCTCACCCACCTGGCCCCCGCATCCCCTGATTGTGGTCTGGCGGTTTGTCTAAGATCAATGTTCAATCTTGGCCTGGGGTTATCGATTACGGCCTGGTTTTTGAAAAAGCGCACAGGATATGTTTGTTTACGTGTAGGACCTACCACGTCGGCAGGCGTCCGCCCAGTTGAAAATTCCCCGGGATCACCTTGTGAGTTTTAGCTCCCTCCATTTTTGGCAGTACCTGCCACGAGAGTGGCATCGGAGAGCCCCCCGAGCGGCAAATCTACCCCTGCCGGAGTGCCGGTTCCTACAAATCCACAAAGAATCCTGTGTTAGTTTCAAAAACCAACTATTGACGTGCAAAAAGCTGTGGCTTGGGTTACATATTTAACATCCAGCAGATCCAGATTGATGGTTTCGACCCCCATCTTACACTCGCCCTCCTCCCCTTTCTTTCGCCACCTCTGCCAACTTGTTCTGGGTCGTTCTGAATGTCCGGAGTCAGCTACGGGTTTGCGTTCTTCCTCGGAACGTTCTTGCAGTGCATGATGTACGGTGGGTACTTGTCCCGACCGTGGCAATTCCCGTGCCAACGTCGAATTGGTTGTGTAGGTATCTTCGTCTGTTTCTTTACCATTGCCTGCTATGCCCAGTGGGCGAAGTTTTCGAACGGACAAAAGGTTAACCGCGTTATGTTGATTGCCACCATATTCTTTTCGTTCACCATCACCATCGTGAGTGAGACGGAACCAACCCAAAATCCCACATTGAGGACTCATCCGGTTGTTCTCCTCTTCCATGTAGGATTGCGCTCTCTCACTCGTGCGGGCAATACGAGGAATTTTGTATAACCCTCCGGGAGTGACAGTCTACCAATCCTTAGATCCACCATTCCGCACTGAGGAGATCGCTCGGTGGGCGGTATTCGAATTACAGATCGTCGTTGCCGACATCGTAATGGTACTCCACCCAAGTCTGCGCCACTGGTTTGGGTCACTGACGATGCACGCTAACAGGTTTATCGAATGTATCACATCTATGACAAGAACCCTTTTGTGTGTGTCATTCCCTCGATAACCATCGCGGCTTTGTTTGGTGAGTTCGTGTGTGTGCCCTGCTCGCCTTCCATCGTGGCTCAGTCGCGGTTTCTTAGCCACCGGTTGTGGTCTGACGAACCAATTTCGGGATCTCACAACACCGGCCAACCAAATAGCAGGGCAAAACTGGTCTTTGGCCTGCTTCTGTCTTACACTATTGCGAGTCCTCGCAAATCTCATCAATATTTTGGAAAATGCTGACCTAAAATTTCTTAATTCAGTAACTGCCTCTTTACGACAGGTGCGTTGCGGTAATGAGGATGGGATTATCTCCCTCATCCAACATTCTACTGATTAACATACGCAGTTGCGATCAGCTTGAGGCTATGGTTCACGCACCGGGAGACTGCAGTGGCAAACATACGAGTGAGGGGTTCGATCATCTTGGTGCGCAGGACGTCCCACCTCTCATTTATCGTCCTCAAGAAGTTCTGATCAACCCGCTGCCGACAGCGAATTATAAGAGTGCTGATAGAAGGCGCAGCGCTGTGGACGTGAGATGCGCGATCTTTTCGTAAATCCGAGACGAAACTTACGGAACTGAATCTCCTCAGAACTTTCGTCGTGATGAACTTCATCGCTTTTCTTGCAAAGAGTAACTTTACATACACATTCTTCGCAATGGTGCGTTCGTCAGTCCCACCACCCCCTCCTCTTGAGCATGGTATTAGCTCAGAGAAACCCACCTTCCTTCCTCACGTTGATCCGCATTCACATATTCACCTCGCCAAATCCCCACAGATCAGCCCGGCAGTTGGAATCTCCTTCTGCCTAATCATCGTCCGGTTGAGTCACATCCTGCCCCAAGCCCGAGACGAACCTTGGCATGCATCCGTTCGCACTCAGCCGGTCCCGCGAACTCAGGGGTCCGATCACGCCACCATCCAGTTTGCCCAAGTTGGGGATCAACGGGATACGTACACGAGCGAACCAAGAGAGATAGCCATAGAGGTCTTGGATTCTCGAAAACAGGGATGCGTGCACTCCTCGGGCGATCCGTCCAAGATCATCCGGGCCTCCCTCAATCTTTCCACTCCTCCGTGAGGGTGTACATGTTTCCGTTCCGGGACGTAGTGGGACCCCCGGGCATAACTTATTTAAAAGGTGCTTCAGCCTCTGATTCCCCCCGTTGTATAGCACACGCAGCCTGTATTCCGCCCTGTTTGAATATGATATTATTTCCAAGGTCAGGATGAAACGAATCGATTAACCATGAAATACGACAGAAGTCGAGGAACGAAGAGATCACATTTATACCCATACAAAGCTTGCAAGGTTCAAAATATCCCCGTTCCTGGCGACCTCCACAAACTCTGCACCTTGTCCAACCCTCTCGAAGACCGCGACACCGCCATCCCCAACGAGACCACTCGCCACGAGGTACCTCTTATCTGGCCCGCCGAATTCCATCCCCCGGACTTGCCTTAGTCCCGTAAAGAATTGATTGACGATCTCCAATTTCCCATCAGCGTCAAGAGTAAAGATGGCGATCGAATCTCCCCTCGGATCCTCACTCGTGCCCTCATTACGGTTCGAGGCGTAGACCAGGGTCGAGGGGAAGGCTTTGTTTGGCGGAGGGATTAAGACTTCCGCAGCAGCAAACTCGGCTCCCTCCAAAGTGGCTTGATCCTCCGGAACGACAGAAAGGCTTGAGATGATCTCAGAGGTATTCTGGCCCAGAGGCGGTATATGTTGTGAGGTGATAGTGTTTGAGAGTTCGTTGATGGTGACCAGGATGTCGTCGTGGATCACGGCGTGGCGCGGACCACTCCCGGCAGGCTGGGTGATCTCTCCTTTGATCGAGAAGACTCGGTCTTCGTTGGGGACGAGTCTCCAAATAGTATCACCTCCCTAAAAAAAAATAGGAACCGTTGGGAATTTGAGACAGGTCAGAGGACACATTATTCTTACTATGTCTGGGACAAACAGCTCGTCCTTAAACTGGATGGTTTGGTGTGGGAGCGAGGCACCACCAGAGCCGGTGGGGGGGAAGGTGATGAAAGTCGAGTCTCTGAAAACAGCACCATTATCCTCCGTGTGCACGATGGCGCCGCTTCCCCCTCTGTACTGATTCATAGGTTGTCAGTCCGAGTTTTTGTGACCAAGTCTCG
>Ga0307517_10011942_pt1 | contig 11988 bp, 2 predicted proteins | sample 23_EM_MG_FD_194515 | JGI IMG/M metagenome (GOLD analysis project Ga0307517, IMG submission 194515) | Populus trichocarpa ectomycorrhiza microbial communities from riparian zone in the Pacific Northwest, United States - 23_EM | ecosystem: Host-associated > Plants > Roots > Unclassified | place... | reverse complement strand
TGAACCTAAATATCTAAGGATGGTAGGGGTAAATATCCTATAAAATCAAGAATATATAAAACACAACCTTGGTGTCATAAACCATATTTGGCCTTGAGACCAAAAAAAGAAATAATAATATTTTCCAAGTAAGAAAAAAAATATTTTTCTAGAAAAAAGAGATTCCTTTCAGAAAAAAAAATTGAGTTATCATGCTAAAATTGAGTTTCCTGTCAAAATTGGCCAAGGGCATCATTTTTTGGTAAAAAATTAGATCCGCTAGGCCAAAATTAGTCAAAATCAGACTTCCCAAAAATTGCCCAAAACCATTATTTTTGGGTCAAAACTAGATTTATCGGGTTAAAATTGTTCAAAATCAGTTTACCAAGGTCAAAACCATTAAAATTGGGTTCACCGGTCAAAATTTGTCAAAAAAGATTTTTAGGGGACAAAATCATCATTTTGTGGCTTAAGCATATATATATATATTTTTTTTTTGTCAAGGAATTTTTTGGTCAAGTTTGGTTCTTTAGAACTTTTATATATATAAGAAAATAAACCTTTTTTATTTTTGTTCTTTTGTTGCCTTACATTATTATATTACATTATATATAAAAGAAAAAAAATATGGAAAGATCATGACCATCCGATGAAGAATAGGAGAAGAAGATTGCAACTGTTGGATTTGCCTACTCAATTCCCAGTTGTTGATCTAAAGATTTTAGCGTAGAACCATCCATACCAAAACAAAAACCCAAACAACATCCAACTGTTCAATCAAGTCCAAGTTGACCCTAGTCGACATTTTCATCATCTTGGCATAGATTCATCCACACCTAAGCAAAACTCTCTTCGATCCATTTGAAATGACCAATAGATCCTATTTGTTTATCTTGTAGCCCTAAAATAAGCACACCCACAATTGAACCCTAACTCAACCAACCATAGCCATTAGATCCAACGCCATAAGATCTTAGTTGTCCACCTAAGTGAGCTTATTGAGCATACCATATACTCATTCACGCCCAATTTCTATCGTACCTCCCTTTTTCCCAACCGCCAAAGTTACTTTTCATCATCATTTATTAGTTGTCCATCGATCAAACAATGTCACACCTCACACCTAACAAAACCTAACTAGCCTTTATAGCCAAAAACACCAATATTGACCATAAAAAAGATGAAAACTAAATGACAAAGTAAAATTTTTGTCATCACCGATCTCCATCATCATTAATCCCTCTCCGTAATTAGCCATAAGACACATGGCCACCATTAGGTGAAGGACAAGGTTCAGATCTACCTACTTGACCCCTCAAGAACTCAATGAAATCGTTGTTGAATCACCGGTAGCGACAACATGTGTTACCCATGCGTCAACTTAAAATTTCATGGGCATTTTGTGTTTTTCCATTTGACCAAGGGTATTTCAATAGTTTTGCCTAGACCAAAAGGCATTTTGGTAATTTCATGAACTTGAGTTTTATTGTATAGATATTCAATTGATTGAAGTGTCTTCAACGCTCCAAAACATGCCAAACCTGAGGGGTCTAAGATCATTGAGTGATTTTGAGGAGAGATAAGGATGAAATCAATGTTACATGATGAAGCTGGAGGATGGGATTGTGTTTTGATTTTTAAGGATTATCCAGAAAGAGTGTTAGTCCCAATGTTTACCAAGTCAAGGCTTGATGAATGATTGATTGATTATGGTATATGTAATTGATTACCTAATTCATTATTGTCATGCATGATTATATGCTGATTGTATTATGATTGTGTACGATGCATCTTCATGAAATGTTTTTTCGAATAAAATCTTGAATTTTTCATTATGATTTTGATTGAGTGGCTCGATTTGTTTATACAAGAGAACTCGATGAATATCAATCGATGCTAGTTATGCTTGTTGGTTCCTAATATGAGATGATTCGATGAATATCGTTTATGTAATTACTTTTGTGTCCTAGCTATCAATATGAGAGAAATCTCGAGAATTGTCTAATTGATTTTAAAACTTTGTTTTCTAATTTTCACCCATGAGCAATTCATTTCAACCAGTAAATTCTCAAACATGTGTTTTTTTATCGATTCACCTATTGACAGTTCATTTTGACCAATCATTTTCAAAATATTGTGTTTAACTGGTTCACCCATGAACGGTTTATTTTAACTAATTATTTAAAAAAACATGTATGTTTTATGATTGGTTCTCCTATTAGGGGTTTATTTTGACTGGTCCTTTTTCAAAATGTTGTGTTTAACTGACTCAGCTAAGAGTGGTTTATTTTTACCAGTTAATTGTAAAACTTTTGTTTTCTAATCAATTCACCATGAGCAGTTCATCTTAGCGATCTTTTATAAAATATTGTGTTTAATTGGTTCATCTATGAATGGTTTGTTTTGACTTGTGAGCAATTTATTTCAACCAATTTATTTCAAAAACTTATGTTTGTTGATCGATTCACGCATAAGCGGTTCGTTTTTGACTTATCGTTTTCAAAATTTTATGTTTAACTAGTTCACCCATGAGCTATTCGTTTTAGCCATTTAATTTTAAATCTTACTAGTTCACCCATGAGCTGTTCGTTTTAGCCATTTAATTTTAAATCTTATATTTTGTGATAGGTTCATTTTTAAACTGTTCATTTCAACCAGTTAATTTCAGAAACTTGTGTTTTTTTATCGGTTCACCCTTAAGAGAATCATTTTAAAATGTTGTGTTTAACTGGTTCACATATGAGCAATTCATTTCAACTAGATAATTTAAAAAATTGTGTTTTCTTATTGGTTCACCCATGAGCGGTTCGTCTAACTAATCCCTTTCAAAACTTATGTTTTCTAATTGATTCATCCTTAGCAGTTCATTATTGATTAACCACTTGAAAACATATTTTTCTTATTGTATTTTCATATACATTATTTCTCTTTATATGATGATGTGTTGATATATATATATATGGTTGGCTGATGATGATGATGATATGTGTGTAGTACATGTTTGATTTTATCAGGTATTACATTTCTCCTTATGTTAAAAGGGTGGTAAGAATTGAGAATTATATCATTTGCATTTGATAATTGGAATCTTATATGCTTATGTGATTTCCGTGTTTATTTTATTGTGTGCACTATTAAGTCTTGAGGCCACCATCTTTCCAAGGAAGGGATTTCTAAATATTTTATATTCTTTTTTATTATTATTATGTTTTACCATTTTCCTTTTTTAGCATTATAACCACAAACTTTTCTTGTGATCAATGTGTGCACTGCAGTTATCCTTAGACCAGACGTTGAGGTGTATCTATGATTTAACTCATCATCCCTCCACGTAACTAATCCCTTACCTAGACTCTAGTAGATCAATTATTAGGTTACTATGACCATTAACCCCAGGTGGAAACTCTTGTGTTTTGTATGATATGTGATCTTTTTTCTTATTCTATTATCATGCATGGAGGGACCTTTGTCCATCTTACTACCACCATTCATTGAAAATGTGTGAAAGCGTGCAGGAATTGATCAAATTGCTCGTATACAATGACACTTGGTATAAGTAACATTTTCTCTTGTGCTTAACAAATAAAAGAAGAAGGTCCAGTCCAAAGAAGGTTGGAAAGGAATACGTCTGGTTCCTGAGACATGAAAGGGGTCTACATTCTGGCATGAATGCCAGTTCAGTTCATGTTCATCCCAATCCCTTTTAAGGAAGAAGCCTTCTCAAACGCCCTAAAATGAGGAAGAAGCTACTTTCAAACGGTGTGCCCTTTCCTTTTCTTTGCTAACCATGCTGAGGGCTCGAACCTCAATTCTTCCTTATTGCCTATTGTGGCCCTTTTACTTTTGTAGTCCTATCAAGATCATTTAATTGATGCCGAAAGCGTAACTATCTTACTAAAAGTGAGGACTGCCCTCCACCTCTTATTTATATTTCATATCAGGTTCCATCTTCTCCTTCTCTTTCTCCCTAAACTAAAGGTCGATCTTTGTCCTTGGTACAGTGTTCTACCCGTTCTCTATCCTATGGGTCCCCTCTTTTCTCGCGAAACTGCACTCTTTTACTTGGACTTAACTTTGAAGCCTGATTAAAAAAAGAGATCAATAGGTAAGACTGTCGGGTCTTGAGCACCAGTACTATCACCAATATCTAATATCTAATATCTAGATTTGTCTAAGATTATTCCCGCTTACCAAAAGATGAATTGTTTAAAAAGCCAAATTGAGTTTTAAGAAGTATTTCATGAACACCTTATTTATGTTCATGATGAGAATGCAAAATGTCATGTTTTTCTCCCTTAATGTTTTGTATTTTATACTTGTTTGATGTCTAAATTTACTAATTATTTTTATATTTGGATTTAGGATGTAAATGGAGGCATTAATGGAGAAACAAAGTTAATTAGGAGATTTAGAACAATTTCAACACAACTTTGTAATTGAGGCATACCTATCTCATCCAAGCTCCGATTAAGGTGATCCAAAATGATACGAAACCCTAAGGAACTGGTCTACAACTTTCATGTTTCGAGTTTTGAGATATACTAACTGGATCGATGTTGAAATTAGACATAAAGACGATGTACTTCTGCTGCCAACTTGCTAGAACGTCCTTAAGCATGCAAATGTAATATGATTTGATTTATTTTTAGAAGCTTCCAAGGTGCATGAATTCCCGTTGAAGATATCATTTTTCTTGTTATATTGTAACTCTATTTTATTATTTAATAATTTCATTAGATATTCAGATTTGGTGGTTATTATTGGAGAGTATTTTTAAAAGATTTTGTAGGCTTTTAAAGAGGAAACAAAAATTGTGTAAATGAGAAAAAGAGAGAGCAAATCAGATTTCATCTCCCCTCTCTCTTCTTTCTTCCTCTTCCCTCTTCCCTATTTTATTTTTCTCTTTCGTTATTTTCATAATGGTATTGTGTAACTAAATTTGACCTGGTCAAAAGAAATGGAAGCTTTATAATCAATAAAACTGTGAGATCTAATTTATTTTCATTATTTAATTTATACTTTGAGTATTGAATGTTCTTCAATGCCTATTTTTTTATGATTGTCTCGTTTAATTACTAAGAGGCCTCTAGCTTATTATTCATTGCAATATACTACTATGTTAGATATCAAATCCATAATTATTTGGTCTCTCTAATCTGTGAAGTAACTAAGATTTAATGATTTGTTGCGCCAGAAATTAGTAAATCTTAGGAAGAATTTTCGACTAAATTAAATGCAACTACTTGTGCTTGTATTGTTTAGTTCATCAATCTCTCTAATTTTTAAAGCTACTATATTAAATTTTAGTGCTTGTCTTAAATTGTTTAGTAGTTAGGGTTAATTAGATTGTTTGTTTTCTAATTGACTACAATTGAGGAGAGATAAGAAAATAGTTCTAATGATGAATATTTAAAGTGTGAATTGATGCATATGCATCGATGATTAATTGTAAAAGATTCAATGGTGGATGTTAACTTAGACCAAGGTTTGTTGTTTTGATTAATTGTGATATTTTAATTTGACTTGTTTCTTAATTATTATTTTTAACTGTTTTTTTTTTTTTTACTCAAACCTCCATTTTTGTTCACGTGGCACAATATTAGGCTAGATACTTTTCGTGAGAACGATCCCTACTCACACTACTATATATTTTATTAAAGAGTTTAGATTTTTTTTTTTTATGTACGAGACAACACACCAATCCATATTTAAAATACATTTTCTTTACCATTCTATGAGTTTAGATTGAGTGAATCTTGTTATAAATACAAATAAAATACTCTTTGATGGAGTCAATCCGGTATACTAGGAGCTATTATGGCCATAGCTATTAAACCCGGCCCGGCCCGGTAGGTCGACCCGGTGGTTGGACCGGTCCTGGTAAGGCAAAAGATCGAACTAAGAAAAAACCTAGCAAAACCTGGTTGACCCATCACCCAGGAATCCCGGCAAAACCTTGTAGAAACCTTTTTTTTTTTTCAAATGTGTTTTCTCCTAACCAGAGACCCCTTTTTTTATATATTTTTTTAGTTAGTTATTAATCCTTTTCAAAGTTCACTATATAAAAACTAGAAGAATATTTTATTTTTTCAATGTAGGATTTGAAGCCCTTTAATATATATACTCTATGTTCACAAGAAAAAGTTATTTTTTCAATGTGGGATTAAAAACCCTTTAGTATATATATACTTTATGTTCACAAGAAAAAAAATTATATTTTTTCAATATGGGATAAAAAAACCTTTTTGGTTTAAATACTTCAACTTAAAAGGATAACATAATATCTTTTTTATGTGGGATAAAAAAACATTTTGAAATAATCTCTTAAACTTCATTATTTACAACATGTATAGCATATATTCACATGGATTATTTCTTAATTTTTTCATATGAAATATTAAAATTTTAATTTTTTTTTAATTTTTTCTAGTTGATTTGGATTAACTCGAATTAACTTGTGTAATTCAGAGCCTAACTCTTTGGTCGGATTTGATAACTAAGATTATGACAGTCTTACCATCTTACTTTATGAACAAATCGATCTTTGAAATTCTCAATTGCCACATTATTTTAGTTTTAAAAACAAAATATAGAAAAACAGATCTGGCATGTTTGTGGAGGCTGGAGTGTGATAAAATTATTTATTATTAACAAATGGTGATATTCTTATTCAGTGACAGTATTGATGGCCAAAGAATTATTATTTTTAGAGTTTAAAATAAAATTTGGATGATTCTGCAAAATGTCCAATTAAGACCAGCACGTGTCCCTTTACCTTTCAAGTTGCGGAATTTATCAAAGATCCCAAATGTCAATGCCTCATTTTGACGAGACTCGAATTCATATTATAAATTTGTCTTTACACTTTGACTTCAATTTTTTTTTTTCCCATTTGTTATATTTTTCACTTTTATTCCCTTCTCCTAATTATTTTTTTTATAAGGGGTTTTTTCTCAATGAAGCTACGTATGTTTTTGAAAATTGACATAGCTTGTTAAAAGTCAAGGGAGAATGATATATGTTAAAAATATATTTGAAAAATAACATAATTTGAACACAATTATATTTTTAAATATCGATTTTATATATAATTGTTATTCTCAATTGTGGTTATTTAGTGAAAACCAAAATGCATATTTTATAAAGATTCAATGGCCAAAAGATGAGATTTAAAATTAAATAGCCAAGAAAAGAAGAGGACATAATGTGCTGTTAAATGAGAGAAAAATAGGGAAAGAAAAAAAAAGCAAAAATAGATCACCGAGAACACATCAACAAGGTCTTAATTAACCCTAAATTAACCTAAAAAAAATTCATAATCAATTATAACCTCGTTCATTGTGATTAGAATTGTTTCATTGAGATATTTCTAATTATATCAGGTGTGTTGAAAATATAGCCCCGGTTTGTTCCTGATAGCCCCTTCTTTCTTTTCCTTTTTTTTTCTTCCCTCGTTCACTCTCCTGCCACATTAGCTTATCTCCCATCTTTTTCTTGGCCATTGGATCTCTATAAAATTTTAGGTTGACTTTTATATGTTTGAAACAACCATTATTTCCAATAGCGGTTGTGTTCAAACTATTACTATTTTCTAAATACTTTTCTAACCTGTGTTACTTTCTCAAAACTTTTACCGAATTGTGTTAGAATGGTAAAACACATCGAGGCTACATACTACAATCACCCATACTCATAAAGAGAAGTAACTAGTCACCTGAAATTAGACAAATAGGTAGCCATTTATAAAACATCTTGACATAACTTACCAGTGCCACCTTATGGGTCAGATATATATAAAAAAATAGTAAAAAAAAGTTTAGGACAAAGAGAAATTTTTGCATTGTCATTAAACCAAGTCTAGTGGGTTAAACTTGAATTTTCCTTACCTAGTCCGAGATTCAAATTAAATCATGTGCGAGGTAACCCAACATTATCAAATCAACTTAGAGGGTCAAAAATACAACTTGAATAACAAGTAAAAACATGGTTTGAATAAAAAAACAATGTGGTCAAAATGACATTTTTTTTTAATATTGAGATGATGACATATTGGATGGACTTGGGCTTTGCGATTTAACATGTCAAGCCTGCAACTTGGATCATGGACTTTAGTCGGTTTAATAACTTGATATGTTTTTAATTACTTTTTACTAAATTATATAATAACAAAAATAGATGCTAATAAAATGAAGCATCAACACAATGTTGAGACATTTGTTTGAGACATTGATAGCCCATAGAAACCAAACCAAAACAAATCATAAAACTCAATTCTCAATCAATCCAAGTCAACCTGTCAAACCTGTGATCCAGTCATCAACTCCACAAGGTTAAATAAATTTGTTTTTTAAAAAAATATTTTTTTATTTAATTATACAATAACAAGAATAGAGGCTCGCAAAATCGAGCATCAGCCCAATATCAACAAGTTTGTTTGAGATCATGATAACCCTTTAGAAAAATAATTGAAATAAACTATGAAAACCAATTCAAAATCAACTAAATATTAAAGGGTGACATTGAAAAAATAACCAATAAAAAACACTAATTATGAAGGATAAATTTAAAAAAAAAATCAATACAAAAAGTTCAATGGGGAAAAAGAAAAGGAGGCCAGAAGCATGGACTTAAGCCTTTTTTAACAAAAACAAAATACAATAGATGATACATCGTCTACCTGTCTGCAATTCGGTTGAAAAATTATGAGGTTATTTTATTTGGCCTAAAAATCTATTTTCAACTTCACCTAAAAACTTGTATTAAACACATGTAAAATCTCAGAAAACCAAATTGTAACCCAAAATACCCAAAAATCATTCAATCAAATAAAAAAAATCTAAACGGAACACAATCTATTTTTTCAGGTATGTTCTAAGAGGAAAAATACCATCATCAAACTCTCTTTGTTGAATGGAACTCGTTGACTCCAATAACAACGAGTTTCATCACTAAAAAATGATCATTCATCAATTTTCTCTCTTCTTCTCGATTTTCAAATGACTTTCTCTATTCTTTCTCAAATTCAATGATTGAAATGTTTTTAAAAAATAAACTTTTGGATAAAAAAAATAAAATTTTAAAAACTAAAGCGACTGTAAAGTATGTAAAAAGAAAGCAGGTGGACTAAACAAAAACTTTTCTAGCGAATTTAAGAGTGACTATGGGATTTCAAATTATTTCTCACTTTGGTCCTCTTTTGTTGAATTGTTTCCTTAATGAATTTTAATAAATTGATCATTAATTTGGTGATGGAAGATTGTAATTGGAAAAAAAAAAAAACCTGAGAACAAAACTGAAAAAAAATAAGTTATTATAGATTGCTAAAGTATTTTACCTAGGCTTTTTAGTATATTTTATAATGTAATAATATCCATAAAAAAAATATGGCACTAAAAAGAAAAGGAACTATTACCAAAATATATATGTATAATGGTTGGTTTATTAGATAAAAGTTTTTTCTTTGCAAGAGGGATTCTATAATAATCCCAAAAGAAAAACTGTGAAAAGAAAAGTAATAAAAACAAACCAAAGTTGGATGAGGTTTAGCTAAATCTACTAGATTTTTTTTTTCAATTTAAATAAAGACGCTTGGGCGAAGCAAACATATTTTAAAGAAGTAAAAAAACATGACTCGGAGTATAGACCTGACTAAGTAAAAAGAAGGTATAATCTAATTAGATAATAAAAAAGGTATAATCTAAACAAATTAATGGATCAATTTAAAAAAATATATCAAAACCTATAAAAAAGAAAAAGAATAGTCACCAAAACGAAAAAGGTGACAAAGCCAGGATTTCAACCAATCAAATGAAAAAAAAAACCAAAAAAAAAGAGAAAAAATTTGACATTAGTCAACTTAGGTGAGCATGTCAAATATACAAGCCATGTCATTAGATAGGGATAAGCTAGAATAAAGCTAATAGAAAAAAATCTGAAGTCCAATTCCAAACAAATTAAACATGAAGGAATGAAATTAAAACAAAATAATTAAAAAAAAATACTAGAAAGAAAAAACAGCAAACCGAGCAAGCCAACCAAACTCTGCGAACCAGATCATGCGAATGAGATAACTAATATAAGGCAAACCAAAAAAGATTATGAAGTTCAATTCCAAAATAACTTAATATTGACGGATGTAATATAACAAATATCAAGTTAAAAATTAAAAAAACTTGAGTCAACTAAGACTAACCTGTCAAACCTATGGTTTAAGTGATGGGATTGGGATAAACGAATAGAAAAGAAATTGAAGAAAATCATGAAACCCAATATAATAAAACTCAAATCTTGATGGATGTAACTAAAAAAGAAAATTAATTCACAACAAATCTAAGAAAGAAATTGGAAAAAAAATCAATTTAAAAAATTTATCAAAGTAAATTCAACAAAGAATGACAAATAAAAAGAACGGAAATAACTCGAGTTATTTTTAAAATGTGTTAAAAATTATATAGAAAGAAAATAAATAAATAAAAAATAACTTAGCTCAATCTCTAATTGAATGAATGTTGAAGGATGAAACTGGAAAAACATGAACTTTAAAAAAAGAAAAAAAAACAAATAAATTCGGGCGAACCTCTTAAACCTAATATAATCTCTAAAACTCATAACTCAAGAAATCCTAGACTCATGATCAATAAAGAAGCTCAATTCTGAACCAATTTGATGTTGAAAGTTGAAATCAAAGAAAAAAAAACTCAATTTAAAAACATTCCCAAAGTGAAAAATACAATCATAAGCTTAGGGATGAAATTTGATAAGAAAAAGAACTTAAGGACGATGCAATTAAAGAAAATCAATTTAAAAAACTATCTCAAATAAAAAAAATAGTAATCAAAATAATATGGACTAAATTTACAAGATATAAAAATTGAAGGGGGATGAAATCGGAAAAGAATTTTGATTTTATAAATTATTCCAAATAAAATAAATATTAATCAAAAGAATAAGGACAAATCAAAATAAATAACAAATTAAAAGGTTGCATTGAATTTTTTAAAGGGTTGGCGCAAAAATTAAGAAGGAGAGAGAAAAGAAGAGAAAAAAAGATCATAGATGCCAAACTTAAGGGGTGTTGGCCACACGCGCTGCCTCATCATAGAGGGGACGCCGAGAAGTTTCAAACATCGTCGTGAAAGACGGCATTTGGTCACCGGGCGACATTATACACCCCGCTCGAATGACGCAAAGGTCATCCACTTGCTAATAAAAATTAATATTTGATCAAATACAAAAATGCCCCTAAGCCTACTTGATATTACCTAAAAACCATGATGAGAAGACGAGAAAGCCAATGGAAGATAGTTTCATAGATTTTTTTTTTTCTTTGATGGTAATTAAGTAGTTTTACTATGCTAAAAAAATTGAAAAAACTAAAAAGCTTTTGAACATTAATTTTAATTTATTTTTTTTATTTAGGAGTAGCTAAGTAATTTTAACGTGAAAGAACAAAACTAAAACATTATCCTGCTCTCATATGGTTTGAAAATAATAATTGAATCATGATTAAAAAAAATCATAAAGTAAAATGGTACACGAGTAAATTTTAACACTCATTACCCCTTTACCAAATGTAAGGTTCAAAGTATAATTGCCTTGATTTGAGAACCCTTGTATTGCATCATACATTTTATTTTGAAAGTTTTTTTGTACTTTTATTTTTCGCAAACCTGAAACTTTTTAGGTTTCAATGTCATCTTATGTCGTGTTCCTGGTAAGTAAGTTAAGGAGAGACTCTCAAAACTAAAAATAAACCTAAAAAAATCTAATTTTGATAGAGAAAATACATAAAATCTAGAAAGATGTATCTGGAGATTACAATGGAAAGAACTATAGATGGTTACCTCTACATTTTAACCTACTCCAAGCACTGATCGAAGCCGTTAAGGCATCCAATGACACTTCTTTAAAGAAAATGAGTGCTTAATCAATCATCCATTCAAAGGTGCTAAATTTAATATGGAGTTAGAAAAAAAAAGAAGGTCATCTATTTTACAAAACAATAATTAT
>Ga0307517_10011940_pt1 | contig 11988 bp, 11 predicted proteins | sample 23_EM_MG_FD_194515 | JGI IMG/M metagenome (GOLD analysis project Ga0307517, IMG submission 194515) | Populus trichocarpa ectomycorrhiza microbial communities from riparian zone in the Pacific Northwest, United States - 23_EM | ecosystem: Host-associated > Plants > Roots > Unclassified | place... | reverse complement strand
GGCCGATCGAGGGACGATGCGGCTTGCAGGAACGGGAAGTTCGAGGTCTTGTTGGAGGTTGCGAGCGAAGTTCGGGGCAGAAATAAAGCGGTGAACGGCACCACCGAGCTGTGGATTCCCACATTGGTCGTGTGGCTGAAGAGAGGGAGTGGTCGGGTCACCATCAACGGAGCAATCGTGGGAAAGTCTGGTGACCCGTCCTCCGTTCCGAACATCGTCATCCCCTTACATCCGGGCGATCCGGTCAAGACGGGCATCGCTGAACTTTTCTAGGCTTCAAAAGTTGCCGAAGGGTACGCCACCTCTGATCGTGCGTGGTTGACTGTCCCACGCGTTGACGCAATGGCTCATCAAGCCCGGTAGTCAAAGAGAAGCGTACCGGGTGACCTTGGGTTCAACGTCGCATTGAACCGGAGGGGGGAGGCGATCGACGATGATTTTACCCAGGCCATGAGACTCGAATTCAGCCTCTGCAGAAAGGAAGTTAGCGTCGTGGTCACGGAAGGAGTTATCTCAAAAGGCGATGCGGCTTCCGTTCGTTCAACTCCCGAACCTGGACATCCGGATGATCCCCAAGAAGACGCTCGTTGTAAAGGAGCAAGAGCAGTCTCCCATTCTCTCCAAGGACCCCAGGGAGGAGGTACTCGTCCGATTGGTCTCCACAAGTAGCCCGTCACTCATGTTCTCTCCCTAGCGGTCCGACCTGTCGCTTCTGGTGATCACACCCAAGGCCACCGTGCACCGTTTTGTCGTCGTTTGAGTCAGAGTTAAGAGAAGGATCGTCGGCGCCCTTAACCTCATCGTCCGGAGAGGCGTGTTTTCGTTGCCGGAGGACCACAAACCGGGTCCGGGTAAACTAACATCAGCAATGATGTGTTTGCCGAGCAAGCGAGTCGGGTGGAAGATTTTGAATGGAGAACCCAACGCTTAGACTCAATCAACTCAGAATCCGCTCCAAGACCGAGTCGATCGCCTTCTTGCCGAGCAACAGAGGGGGTGGGATTGCTGATGAAGGAGCCTGATCCACGATCCAACCCTCGCGGACCACAAGGACTGGATTCTCCCCGGTGCGTGCTCGTAACCAAAAGTACCAGACATGACCTTCCTGACCCTCATTTAAGATTGGACCTATATCGTGTTCCCCAAGGCTGAGGGGTTCAGGGTGACCTCGCTGAGTTGATGGACCAAATGCGACTTGGGCTTCGGCAGGTGAACCAGAAGGCAAGAGCGTGGCAGGATCGCTGTGTCTCCCGAGACGGGAGAGTTAATTGTGTGTGGCATTCGTTCGTGACCGTATCATCGACGTTTCTCTGAATGGTTTAGCAGCCCCTCCTTTCCAAAGGTCTCCCGAAACCTGAGCCGCTCCCGGAGCCGGAAACCCTCAGAAACCATATCTACGCCCCCTGGACGAACGGCAGAGTCGCCCGAATGCATAAGGGATACGACCTCCAAACGGCGATGGCGCCCGGTCCTGGGACTGCTGTCGAGAAGTCAACCAGTAAAGGAAGGGTCTCGATGTCAAAATATCTATCATTCAATGAACAATGAAACCCCGGTCGGTCTGTTTCACTGCCCCTCTCATCATACGCCTCGTTTGTTCGTTCGTCTTTCACATCAAGATGCAGACCACGATGCTCCATCGGTGGGTTGATTCATCGGGGTGCCAGAAACGCATCTGGTGGTTCCTTCACGATACCCGGTAACACCTTGGAGCTTGATGAATTGACGGGCCGCTGTCCCCCGGCCGCGGGTCGTCAGAGGGTTCGAAAGGATGGCAGTAATGGTTACAGGGTCCTGGCACGGTTTGCGTTTAAGTGCTTGGTGTGGGGCATTTTCAATGGATTTCAGATACATTTTGGGAGATGGGATGGCGAAGGAACCAAGGAGACATGAGGGTGTTGTTCCGTGCCAGCGCGGAATGCATGCCCCCGTATCTTCTTCTTTGCCCCTATTGCTCGTAGGTGCACGTCGGGATAAGACAATCGTTTTCGGCTGGAACCCGCATTCTGATTTCCGCCGTTCCGTGTACTTTACGAGGAGCCCTTTCCACAGTGGTCCCGTCCCGGGCTCTGCCGCTGGTCGGCCTCGTACCTCATGAATAATTGTCTGCCACTCGACGCGCCGACTCTACAAGCCCGGCCCAGCTCTCCGTTTGCCCCCAGGCTGGGACCCATCATGATGTGCCACATGATCGATAATCGATCCTCTGGTGAACGATGACTTGTCTCTCGTCCGAAGGGATCGATAGACTGTTCCCCTCGGTCACCCAACGGAACTTGGCGATCATCAATGTCAACCAGTTCATATTTGGATCGGTCATTCGCCGTCCCAGTATCGGGCCTGCAGATCTCAGAGCCCACTTCCTGACAAATATTCCTTTACGTATGAAAGTGGACGAGAGGCCAAATGTTATGCCCACCGTAGTTCGGGGGTTTGGACACTTGAGGTCAGACTCCAGATCGCGAGTGCTACATTCAATCTGCTGTTTTCCATTATCATCATAGGTTCGCCCAGGCTATAATATACAACCGAACCGACATTCAAAGTGCGCAGAAAATAAACGTTATCAGAGGTAATCCGCTCCACACGTCGCGCGATCTTATCATGCCCCCTCGGTTGTGTCACTGGGGTGGTGAACCAGCGACTACGGGGGGCCTGCGGCGATCTAGGATAGACAACAATAGCGATACGCTTTATGGTGTATGAAGACAGTGTGCCCAGGCGGGGCAATCCCGTGGCCCTTCCGTCCAACAGAAAGATGGCAAATATCGCCTTACCCCCGGCTCAATCCAGGACACTCGAAGGCGAGAAATCTCGCGATCAACTTGCGGCTACTACCCATCAGGTGCAGTTGGTCGGCGGACGAACTGCAAACTCCCCATTTCATACGCATCATCACTCACCTAGCCGCGTCAACGCGACGTGATGCTCACCGTTAAGCGGTATGTATACCCGCTTGGATCGGCCGCCCACCAAGCTTAAGCATCATTTTTCAATGTCTGATGATTGTCGCTAACATCAGCAACTCGTGGAAAGTCTGATACGTGCTGGTGATCGGGTTGTTTCCCCCACAAGGGCTTATAACCCATTGTAACTCGTTGTAACTCATTGTCACCCTCCTGGGGGGTGCGTAGGACTGGGCTATATATCGTGATACAAGTCATTATAACCCCCGGACAAATAATCACGGAGTTACAATCATTTGCCGGACTTTCCACGATTTGCTGATGAAGACCGGACCGAAGGACGGTTTCGCGTCCCAGTGTCCTGCAGATTGCGGGGCCCGCTTTCTGACATGCGATCCCTTGAGACGAAACTGAATGAGAGGCCAAGTGTCGCGTTCGCCGTAGTTCGGGGGTTTGGACACTTGGAGTCAGACTCGGGATTGCGAGTCCTGGGCTTAATCTGTTGTTTTCCATCATCATCAGGAGCTCTCCCACCCTGTGATGGATCACCCGCTTAGACGGGGTAGGAGACCCGGTGGCAGCTGCGGAACATCGTATGTTGTATCTGGGAGGATATAAAGCCCTCTGTCCAACAATAGGTTTCCCCAGTGCAGGCACTCCTTGATCCTCATTCGCAATCTTCCATCCTCAGGCCCGGTGCCCTCTACGACCAGCCGCCTTCGTAATCTTCACAGAAGCCAACCCTTTCGTCATGTTTGCCAAAACCGCCATCTTCATCCTTGGGCTCGCCGCCTTCGCCAACGCCACACCGTATCCGGGTACGTCGCACCCATTTTCGGTCATTTCTCCTCTTACGTCAGTCACAGCTGCCAACCTGGAGGTCCGTCACACCGGTGCCGATATTCATGCAAGGGGGTGCGGTATGTCCAAACAGTGCTCCGAACCCGCCTCCAAAGCCGGCCCCAAACCCGCCCCCTTCGTACCCAAATTCACACCCACCTTCGTACCCAAATTCACACCCACCTTCGTGCCCAAATTCAAACCCTCCTCTGGCAAACGCTCCTTTGGAGTAGCAGAGCCCGCGGTGCCGAGTTAAGTATCGTCGCGCAACAACGGTTTCGGGGATTGGAACCGAGACGGATGGTTGGCAAGAAGCCGGTGGAACGGCTGGGATCCGTTAGAGCAGTTCTAGGGCTTCTGCGGTCGTTCTGATGTATATGTAAAGTAGTACAACGAATCGTAACGATGGTCCATCGCCCTCCTGTTTGTGATTCGGCGATGTTCCGCCACCGCTCTCACTCCCGCTCCATGAGGCTTGTTTCGGATAGCTCAGACTCTTCCCTCTCACCTCAGCTCCGTATCATCCGCCAACATCGCCCGCTCCCCCTCCCTCGATCCTAAATCCAATGTCTCCGTTTCCGAAGGCCCGACCCACTCCCCTTCTGGGGAGGTTCCAGTTTTGACAGATTCCTGAACCCCACCACACTCTCCCGGAACTCAGCCTCGCACCTCATGAATAATGATCTGCCACTCGACGCGCCGACTCTACAAGCCCGGCCCAGCTCTCCGTTCGCCCTCAGGCTGCGATCATGTGCCACATGATCTACGGTCGATCCTCTGGTGAACATCAGCAATGCGCTTGCCGAGCAAGCGAGTCGGGTAGAAGATTTTGAATGGAGAACCCAACGCTTAGACTCAAAATCGACTCAAAATCCGCTCCAGTCACAGACCGAGTCGATCGCCTTCTTGCCGAGCAACAGAGGGGGTGGGATTGTTGATGAAGGGGAGCCGTGTTCTCCAAACTCGTTTCCAAACTCCCCTCCGCCCATCCCAGCTGGGGATCGGACCATTCCTCGGAAACGGGGCGGCGTCCGTGAACGTCGATTGACCAGGATCCAGAAAACGACGGGTTGCTGGTAAGAAGCCGGTGGAACAGCTGGGATCCGTTAGAGCAGTTCTAGGGGTTCTGCGGCCGTTCTGATGTATGTAAGTAATGTAGTACGACGAATCGCAATGGTGGTTTGTCGTCCTCTCGTCTGTGATTCGGCGTTCGGATATCGGCACCCATGCTCGGGCTCTTCCCTCTCACCTCAGCTCCGACCCATCCGCCAACATCGCCTGCTCCCCCTCCCTCGATCCTGGATCCAATGTCTCCATTTCTGATGGCCCGACCCACCCCCCTTCTGATGTCAAATCCGAAACACCTAGGGAGGCTCCAGTTTCGACAGATTCCTGAACCCTGCCACCCCCCCCCCCCCGTCCACCACACTCTCCCGGAACCCGTGGTCTGCTCCGAAGGAACCCGAAAATTGTTCCAAGCTTTTACGATTCCGTGGAAGTTGAGTCGGTATTTTCCTGATGGATCGGAGGCGGTCACACCCGATTTCGTTCCCCTGTACACCCGGTCTGTCCCCTGCTTATATCTGGAGACGCCGTGGTCTGGATAATAGCAATCGTAGCCAATTCGCAAGCACTGAAAATGCGGATGTCCTCATACAAGTCTCTTGGGTGCTTATACGGCGAGCAGTCTGACACGCGATGACTCAGGATCACCCGTGTCCTGTCTGTCCTCGAGTGTTTCTACCTCACGGTAGCTTCCAACAAACTCTCACCGGAGTCCGAGAGTTGGTTCACGGACCCTGGCTTCGACTCTTACGCCTTTATCTTGTTGTCGTGATTAAAGGGGAGGAAAATATCGACTTACAGAAGCACACGGCACAATCGGCTCCCAGCACTGAGACGTCGTGGTAACGAAAATCTGGTGGGAGGAAACCTCACGGTCCACGCGTGGGGCAAGAAATTGAAACTCTGCCCTCTTGTCATCCTAACTCTCCCACGTCACTCCCAGTACCGATTTGGTTCTCTCATGTCAACCTGTCCTCAACGAGGGCCATACGACCTTAGAACGGCCACTCCCGCACTTGGTGGGCAACACTCCTTTTACCACCCAACTGCGTTCCGGGTCGGTCTGTTTCCTTTTCTCACTCTCGTCCCACTCTCACCCTCCCTTTAGCGTCTGTAGACCTAGCCCAGAGGGTGTTGATGGAGATGCGCGGGATGTGCTTCCGCCCCCCTTGAGTGAATGCTGTAATAATGATATATTTTGCTCTGATTTGTTGACCGGTCATGGGATTCGTGATAATTGCGACTCGCGCGAAACACGGCCCCGGGGTGCTATGTTGAAATACCTGTTGAACGGAATGTATGCCTCCGTATCTTCTCATTTGTGCCAGTTACTTGTCTGCAATCCTACATTTACAAGTGCTCTTTGCATGCTGCTTTCAGGTGCAGGTTAGGATGGGTCAATCGTTTTCGACGGGAACTCGCATTCCGGCTTCCACCATTTTGTTTGCTTTGCGAAAACCTCCTATTTTATATTTGGATATAATGCCACAGAATGGACCCGCTCCTGGCTCTGCCGCTCGCTGGCCTTACACCTCATATCGAATGGCATGTGCGAAATGTACGGGACTAGGTGGCTGAGCCGAACGTCGAGCATTCGGAAAACTCCGAGCTGCTTAGATTTTCGGATATGCTACCGCCTCCTCCGAGACCACGTTATACGTTTCCCTTTACCTTGCAAGGGCAAAATGAGTGACATGCGCGCTAGAACGTACGTCGCCGCTCCCCTCGCACATCCAACTGGCTCATAACTAGTGAATACAGTCTAGAAACACTCTCCTCGTACATCCAGTCTCAACGGGGTTTACTCTCTCGAACCCAGTCCGAGATCGAACGTTTGCGTGCCCTGAAAAAAGACGTGAAGGATGAGGAGGACCTTACAGTTGACGATATTCACCAAAAGGTACACCCCTTTGCCAGATTTTTGCGGGGTTACGATGGATCAATGTGTTTGTAGCTCAACGGCGGCGTTTTTGGGCTGGATGAGGAGGCTGAGTTAGACCTGGGGACAGTGAAGGCGATAGATTGGTCTTTATTCCAATCTAAAGGTATGAGGAACAGCATATAGTGGGTCTTAACCCGTGCTAAAACCCGTCTGGTTGCCAGATCCGACGTTCCTCAACAAACTGATAGACAAGTCACGCGCCATTCACACCCAACGAAACCAACCATCCAAGACACAGTGTTCAGAACCCTCGCACTTGCAGAGTTTTGTGAGGGGCAGCAAAACCGTGATCATCGACCCACTGCTCGCCTACTTGGGGAACGATCCTCTATTTATCGAAGCACAAATGGAGGCGGAAGCCCAATCACATCTCGCACCAACAGTGGATTCCACCCGTTCAGTAATGACCCCACAACGTTGTCCCATCGGGTCCGGTTGCCGGCGGCTACCTGCTTTGCGATTGGTCTGCAACACCACCTCCTACGTGGACAACGCGTTAGCCAACCCGACTTTCGTAGAAATTGATCTCCCAAAACCACCACATACACCCGATATCCCGCGCTCGCCGATATCTGCCCCGTGCCTACCTCATGTAAAGGCTGCCGGAGGGAGACGCTCGTCTCGAAAGGCGCCGAGACCTCCTCCATCACCCTCGCGCAAGGCTCTTCCTAAAGCCAAGGGCGCTGAAAAACCCGTGCGAACGGAAAATAACAAACCAAAGCGTTCCCGTGGCCCCAAATCTGATACATTCAAAATGGCGTGGTCGGTAGAGGAGCAACGCCTCTTGGAGAGGCTACTTGAAGAGATACCCGATGGTGAGAAGAACAGGCGAGTTCCGTTCACGTGGGTATATCAGTGTCCATTCTGAATTGTCGATTGCTTGAAGGTGGGCGAAGATTTCACAAGCGATGAATGGACGACGAACGCCTCGACAGGTCGCGAGTAGGGTCCAGAAGTATTTTGAAAAGCTCAAGAAGTTCGGAGTTGAGGTGTGATGACCCGTTGTTTGTTCTGTAGTGAATACTGTCTTTCGGGGGTGCTGAAGCGCGGCGACTGGATGTGATTTATACGTCATATGGGTTGAGGGTGTGATACCGGGGAACGCCAGGGTCTCTTCCTGCTCGCTTTAACTGCATTGGACTCGGTGTGCGGCTCCTGCGCCTAACAAAGCCAATCACCTGCCACTTACTTATGGGGGGGGGGTGCGCTAAGGATATCGATACATAACGTTGGTACAGGGTACGGCAATCTTTATTTTACTCGAAGGAAGGAGGGGCCCTCCCTGAGGCCTTGAGGCCTGATCCATCTTGGTGGCTGCCTCGTATATCCCCAAGTACCCCATATCGTACCGGATGTTCTTTTTTTCCTCGTATGCATGCGCTTTGATTTAACCGGATGTGGCGCTCGTCAGGACCCCGCCCGATCCGAACCGCTTCAACCCTTGTAAGGTATATTTACAGCTGAGTTCCATAGATACATTGGCTGTGCGAAAGGATGCGGACGCCTTTCCGCTCCTGACACTTCCCGCAACACTGTTAGAGGGGGAAAAAAGTTCGCCCGGGAGGTACCCCGGCGTTGTTTGTTGGTCGCATATACGATGGTGATCGGCGGGGAGATCGCCTAGCGGACGAGTCTTTGCCAATGGGGTGTGGGTGAGAGAAGGACTGTGCCATGTGTCGCATTATCCAGGTGGTTCGAAGTGACCAAGGCGAAGCAAGCGTGAGAAAAATGCACACGCTGGACTTTCCACCCTACCAGGCGATCAACTCCACGAACTATGGCGGAAGGAGCTCCATCGGACTCGAAATCCACGACACCTACGACCCCAGGCAGCGTAGATGATGAATCAGCCAAACCTACGCCGATCGACACGACCACAGGCGAAACCCAGGAAGCGTCCGCATTACCTCTGGCGACGGCGTCTGGTGCGACTGGTGGTGATGCGGCTCCACAGCCTTCGAGTTCTGGAGCCTACTCCGCCGGGGACTGGCAGGCGATATGGTCCCCTGCTCACAACGCGTACTATTTCTACAACTCGACGACTCGGGAGACGACCTGGGTGAACCCCCTCCAACAGGGCCAGCAACAGGCGGGGGATTCGAAGGGTAAAGGAAAGGACAAGGGCACCAGTGAAACTGAAGGCGATGATGATGAGGCGGAAGGTCAGGATAAGGATGATGAGAAACAAGAAAAGGTTGCTGGCCCTTCGACGAACGCGACGGCTACAACACCAGCGTTGTCCCAGTGGGAGCAGATGGAGGCCAACGCCATAGCTCAGGGTATCGACCCGTCTCTCGCTTACCTCGATCCCTCTCTCGCGGCCGGCCCTTCTCTCCCCTCGGGAGCCTTCACTGCGAGGTTCAATGCGAGGACCGGGGCTTTCACCGCGGTGGACGGGAGGGATCCTTCTCATTTGTCCGAGTACGAACGCGCGAAACGGATGAGCCAGTTCTATTTCGACGTCGGTGAATGGGAGAAAGAACTCGAACAACGGGACACTGAAGAGGAGGAGAGGAAGAAGAAACGAAAGCCGACTAAGAAAGACCTTGTGAGTCTTCCTTCATCCTTTGCATCCCATCGACGCTGATGACCACGGGTCTGTAGGATCGCTTCAAGGAACAGAAACGGCAGAAGAAGATAGCAAAGACCGCTTGGCTTCGTACATAATCCCACCGTTTACTCCACTCTTGTATTTACATTTTCACTTTCTTACGTTGACCAGCAACCAAAATTACATGTAACAGTCCGACTACACATTAACAACCAAATGAAGCAGAGCAAGCAAAGAGCATACATCCAACCGACCCGAAAACGAAACCTGAAGAACCGATCTCCATGCAATCAACGGGAGACACTCCCAACAGGGAGGCTCTTCGTCTTTGGCAACCTGTTGGGCAGAAGTCAGTATCCAAGACAAATAGCGTTACAAGAAAGGGTAGAAGACCTCACTCGTCAAAATGTTGCCCTCGTTTGGGATCGGCCTTACGCTTGGCTTGTGCTTTTCGAACTTTCCTCTCTGGTCTGACGACGATGATAGGAACGGGGGAACGACTCAGGCAATACCTCGAAATGCTTCCCATCCCCGGCGCGCCCAGTGCGGCCCCCCAACTTTGAATCATACCCCTCTGGCCTCTCGTCCCAACTACGACAGACTCAGGCCTGTATAGCGCGATGAGCCGGTCAATGTTATCGGTTACCCTCCCCGCGATGAACTCGATTATCACGGACATCTGAAAAAGTGGGCAGAAATGGCGAGCATGGAAGGGGAAAGAAAACGTAGGTTAGTCAGGGTTTGTGTCATGAGATCGTGAAAGGTGAATGTATGGGTCAAAATCAACCGCGTACAGGGGTGTACGGCATTGCTGGTCACATTGAGTAGACAAACAGCCACACGTTACATACCTTTCGTTCCGGATCATATTCTACAGATTTGGCTTGTACCTGCTGTAGGAGTTCGCGGGCTTCGTCCCGGATCACATCATGGTCTTTGGCTGTATCGTGGGGTAATCTGACATCAGCACGCCGGACGGAACAAAAGCGAGACGTACCTAGATCCTCCTCGTCGAATCCTCTGAATACGACGAGTTCATCTCCATCCTGAACTAATGAATCCAAAGCCCAGTCCAGCGCCTGGCGCCCACTCTCGTCCGGGCTTGCTGCACACAAGAACACCCTCGTCTGTGGAGTCCTCGCATAACCGACGCTCTCCGCAGAGAGGGTGAAAGAAAACATCGATGCAGCGGGATTTTCGAAAGTATCGAACGAGACTTTAGGCGTATACCCCCCGGTAGAGATCAACTGGTTTGGTAGTGCCGAAGGCATTGAGTGGCTCGCATGTCCCAAGACCACGGTGGGGGGAGTTGAGAGGGGGGGAGACGTCGGAGGAGACGGTTGAGAGGCGCGAGAAGAGTTTCTGCGCTTTAACGCTGAGCGTAGTGGTATCGGGCTCGAGAACGAGTGGTGGTATGATATACGATGAGGCGGAGAGTCGGACATTGGCTCTAGGTAGCGGGTAGGCTGGTGATGGCTGGGGGTGAGACAAAGTATTTCCCACGACTGACGGGAAAGTGCCGGAAGATGCGGGAAAGCGGGTTCAATCGTCATTTGTACAGGGGAAGTGCGACTAGAAAACATTGTAACAAAATCATTATGTGACAAGAGAGCAAGGACGACGGCGAGTATGCAGGTGGAATACATTGAGGAATTATGAGGTGAAAGAAATAAAAGGTCAAAGATGGAGTAGATATCCAGGGTTATTCTTCAGGTAGAGATCCTTGAGAGAGTTCCATGGGAGAAGGTTCGTCAGCTTGACCGCTGTCGTCACCGTCTTTAAGGAAAAAGATCTCTGGCAGTTTCTCGCCAACGTAGGCGACACCGATCCTCCCGCCATCGACATTAGAGAAGACGACTCCCCAATATTCTCCCCTAAGGCAACCAAAGTTTTCGAACATCGCCGCGGTATCCGCAAGTCCACGGATGACGGACTCTATGTCGCGGGTCGCTGCGGAGTTCAGCAGTATGGACTTGGTGGTTCCTGGAGGAGCAACCGCTGGTTTGGTCTTCACAGGCCCCCGCGCGGGCTTGGACTTGGATTTCTTTGCTGATTTTGACTTCTTGGATAATTTGGACGAGTTTTGCAGAGGTAGATTCTTAGAGTTGTGATTGTTCGCCATCAGGGCAGCATAGTGGAGTAGCATATCCTGGTCAATTCTGACATTGGCAGTTGAGGTGTATCTCACGTTCCGTTTGAGACAACATTTTGTACAGTTGCACGTGTCTCCGCAGAACGGACACTTCCACTTCTTCAATCGAGGATTAAAATCGACATCGTCAGGATATCTAAGGCATTCGGTTAATATTACGAAACCGAGCGGAGAAGATGAGAAATCATGCAGACCTCTTGGCGATACACGAAACACAGAACAGCCTTTTACAGGGTTCGCCGGACTTGTCTTTCCATGTGCAGCGCATGAATGCATAACGCGGCCGGTTACGGCACTGGTGACATCGATCATCGCTAACGTAGAAGTCCAGCTCGGGTTTCAGCTTCTGGGCCGTGGGAGAGGCCTTGGAAGTGGGGCTTTCGGTACGTTTTCGTTTCTTCGATGTCTTCGAAGGCTGGTCCACCGAGGAAGATGGGCGGGGGCGGGCCGGTGTTTGAGTGCTGGGAGTCGCGTGTTCCACGGTCGAAGTTAATCCTTTCGTGCCACGAGGTCGCAACGTCCTTGTACCCTT
>Ga0307517_10011939_pt1 | contig 11988 bp, 6 predicted proteins | sample 23_EM_MG_FD_194515 | JGI IMG/M metagenome (GOLD analysis project Ga0307517, IMG submission 194515) | Populus trichocarpa ectomycorrhiza microbial communities from riparian zone in the Pacific Northwest, United States - 23_EM | ecosystem: Host-associated > Plants > Roots > Unclassified | place... | reverse complement strand
ACCAACGATCCTCGAGAGAACTTATTGAGTGAAGCTTTCAGGCTTAACGATATTAAGTTTTACCGCTTGATTCTACTTTGAATTATCTTTATCTTTATTTTGATCCTTACTTCTACTTTGAGTCTTCGGTGCGGTCGCAATCTTAGGATCCGTCTTCCTACAGAGTGCCCCCGTTACAGTATATCGTTAAGCGCACTCGCTTAACTCTCTTCTGAGAATTGTTGATCGCAGAGGCCTACTGTTGACATTGTTTGAATACGAGTCGCTTGTCTGGTACAAGAAGCATCGGGTGGAAAGAACAATGTCTACCTCAGTGGCTATGCGCCGTTCCGGTTCCAATCAAACCGCTACGCAGGTGTTCCAAGACCTCTCCATGTTCAATGCTCGCGCAGACTTGATGGGATTGGGATGGACACCGGTGGCCGGTTTGTTGGAATACGAACCCACTCCTATTGAAGCGGAGTTAGTGGGCATGGTGATCGAGGACCCGTGTGGTCTCTTGGCCTCCCTGACCCGAGATAACACTGTGAGGCAGAGAGTGCCACAACAGAATAGGAACAACGTCACGTTTCAATCCTTCGTCCGCGATATATTCGAGCCCTATCTTCTGAAGGAAGTGGGCAAGCGATTCCAAGAGGCCCAAGGCCAGCTTGAGAACTTCGTCGAAGAGAAACAGTTAATGTTCCAAGAGGAAATGGTCAAAAGTGCGAATGAATGGATGCGGGATCAGCAGAAGGCGTTCCGTCAGCAAGCCATGTCGGTGCAGATGTTGAAGGGAAGAGTAGCAGCCCTCGAAGAAGCCCGACGCGACAACTATGACATTGACCTCGAAAATCATGTGGTAATGAAAGCTGCTCCCCCGCTGCCTTTGGTGCAAGCACCCCCTGTTCACTATGCTGCGGAATTGGCAAAGTATATGGTTGATGAAAGATACGAATCCTTTCTAACCGAGCTGGCATCGCAAAACATACGACAGCAAATGCAGCTAGATGGCCAACAACAGCAGTTTAGGGAGCAACAACAGCAGCTCGCACTTACCGCATCACGTCTGTCCCCGTTCGAAACCGCGGTCGCTGAAGCCCTCAGTTCAAGAGGCCAAACCCTAGCCGCTGTTAGTGGTCTCGGAAAGGGGCGAGTGAGATGAAAGGGTAGCAAAGAACGGAGGTCTGGCCCCGGTTCTGGTCGCATTTCACCTCAACCGGCAACCCCTACAACCAATCCCCTGGTGGCTGCCCTCCCGGTGGTCGAACCAAGGACTCCTGTAATTGTAGTAGAAGCCGAACGTCCCTTTGATGTCGCTGCGTCAACTCCTTTGCCCGCGACACCTCACAACCCAACGGCCTTTGCTCGGGCAACAGTGCCCGCGGCTCCGGCAAAAGCCTCAGGTAATGCTGGATGGAGCGGATTTCCAGGGCCAGCAGTGCAGTCGGCTACGGCTTATTGTTCTGCTGGTTGTAGGATCGAGGGAGAAGGAAGTGAACTCACTTGGACTCATCGGGTACCTTGTCTACGAAGCGAGGGTGAACCTATTGTATTAGCCCCAAGTCCTGAGCCACGACCTTCACAGTTGAAAAAGATCCGTTGCCCCTATTGTGAGGCATCAACGCATATAGCGTTCGACGATTGTTGGGATTTCAATAAGGGATTCCCACCCCGACAGAATACCACCAACCCACCTCCTATATCTTCGACTATGTCAGTACCCAGTTCCGATAGAATGGAGGAAGATAGTGAGGAAGGTTCGAGGTTTAGTGGGTATGATAGGCTTAGGTCTACCTGAGGTAGAAATACCGTAGGTAACGGAGGAGACGGAGGTAGAATTCCACCTACAGGTGGTACTGTTGCTGGAGGAGGAGACCCGGGTGATTCCGACCCCTCGTCTGATAGTGACAACTCCGACTCCCCACCTTTCGATCCGCGCAATATCCTTGGTAGTCGTAAGGACCACTGGGATTAGGCAAGGAAGGCAAAGTATGTCAAACGGTTAAGGCGACTTCTGAAGCTTCGCAAGAGGCAACGGAATAGCAAGGGATCCGCTCACAAGCCCAAAAAGCCAGAGCGTCTTGGGGTTGACCCTTTCGATGGTGACCCTAAGGACACCCAACGTTTCATACAAGATGTCGAGATTAAGCTAAACTATTTCAGAGAATCCCTTGAGGATGACATGGATAAGATTAGCCTCGTCATTCCCCTCCTTCGTGCCGGAGCCAAAGAATGGTACCATAGGATCCATGTCTATATTAATGAGGATGCAGCCATCCGTGACAAGAGGCCGTTTGACCCAAATAATGTTCTTAGGACATGGGAAGGCTTTTGCAAGCATTTGGTATCCAGTTTTGGTGAGCAATCGGACCGAGATCGCGCTCTTCGTGAGTGGAATGGTTTATCCATGCAGCCAGGCAAGATTGATCTGTGTGTAGATGAACTAATCCGGCTGGCAAATGAGTTGAAATATGGTGGGGACTATGTGAAGGATAAGGCTCGCGTGGGGATGACAACTGATCTCCGTAATGCGTGGGCTATGAAGACTCCACACCCCGAAGACTATGTTGACTACCTAAACCTTCTGCGAAATACAGGTCACCAGTTAGAAGATGTCGCTTCTTTCAACCGTACTGTTGTCAGAGCAAAAGACTCCTCTCATCGTGACAAGAGCGACGATAGGCATACCTCCACTAAGAAGCAGAGGAAGGAGAGAAAAGGTTCGGGTCCTCGCAACCCCAAACCTAGCAACCCCGCGCCGCGGTCTTTCCGACCGCCAGAATCAGAGCATGCAAAAGCGCATAAAGATATAGCGCAAACCCTGATCGATCGGCGCAAACGGTTGAACCAATGCTCCCGCTGTGGAGATCCGAATCACTTCTGGCGCAAATGTCCTGCTGCCACTCCGGTTGTCGCCTCGGCCAAGCTTAATCGTAAGCGGACCGTTAATGAGGCAGGACACCAGGACCGTGCTTCGATCCCGAAAGCAAGACGCATTGAGGCTCCCCCACCTGCTGTTAAACGAGTAGAGGCAGAGATTCGCGGATCAGCTCCGCAAATACTCGAAGTGGATACGGATGCGTCGGACTAGGTAAGTCCCCGCCTCTATCCTTTAGTTTTAGAAAAGCACTGACTCCGGGTCCAAGCCCAGATGGCATGAAGGACGGAGATGGAAGATGTGGACCGTATGTTCCTCCCTCACAGAACCTACAAGCTGAAACCAACATGGACTATAGAAAGGATCGTGTGGATTGGTTTTCTTGCGGAGGTTGGAGATGGTTACGGCTCTTTCTTTGGTGTTTATGTTGATTTCATTTCTTATCTAATTTTGCGAAAGTTTGCTTTATTTTCATAAGGAAGGAAATGGTGGTGGGCTTAGGTTTCAAGTTATAAGGGTTATCGTTTTGATTTCGTCAGGCTGGACTTGGCTTAGCAATTGAAGTTATTCTGCAAGTTTACCTGAGGAGGGTTAAGGACCCGAAATCATGCTGGCGTGATAGTAAACCCCCAAGCTATTTTGAAACCCCGTAATTGTACCCATTTGATAACTACTCACGACCCGCTGTGGCCGCTCTTGTGTCGGAAGGCAAGAGATATTGAGCAGTAATCCCTAGAAAACACCACCACATACCTGATACTAACCAACAATGTTTAGCGACGAAAGACCCGCTAAGCGGTTGAGGCTTGCAGGCCCTCCGCCACACACTAGGTCTATACATGTGAATGTAAGGCTCCAGTGGAGCCACAATGGAAAGAAACAGAGCGAGGAGGCTCTTTTATTTTTGGATAGTGGCGATACGGGCGTAGTATTGAGTAGCGCTTGGGTTAGCAACGCCCAGCTACCATGTATACGTCGGGAAACTCCGACGCCCATTTCTGATGCAAGCGGGAATCACATCCCTCGCTCAGGTCTCCACTATACAAAGACAGTTGATATGTCTATAGGAGACCATACCAATAAGATGAGATTTGAGCTTGCTGATATGCCTCCAGGACACCTGGATGGTTATCTGCCAATGGCGTGGTTAAAAGACCACAACCCAGATATTAATTGGGAAAGGGGAAGTCTGAAGTGGCGCTCAGACTATTGTAAGACCCATTGTCTCCGAAGCAAGAGTCGCATAGAGTTTATTACCTGCGAGGAACTCCTAGCCGAGGATCCCAACAACATGTTTGTATGTGGGATGCGCCTTTGGACTGGTGAAGATGGAGAAGACATAAGTCTTAAGCTGCTGCCAGAATACCAGGATTACGCTGATATATTCAGCGAAGAAAAGATCAATGTCTTGCCAAAGCATACCGAGTATGACCACCGCATTGACTTGGTCCCGGGCTCTGACTTGCCCAAAATCCACATATACCCGCTCACCGTTCGGGAGCTACAGGTGTTAAAGGAGTATATCAAGGAGATGGAACAGTCCGCCAAGATCCGGAGATCATCCTCTCCGATAGGTGCTCCCATCCTGTTTGTACCGAAGCCTGATGGAACACTTCGGTTATGTGTTGATTACCGAGGGCTAAATAAGATTACTATTAAGAATAAGTATCCATTACCCTTGATGAACGAGCTACGTAGTAGGCTCGGGAAAGCCACGGTGTTCACCAAACTGGACCTGAAGAATGGCTATTACCTGATCGGCATGGCGGAAGGAGAAGAATGGAAGACGCCTTTTAAAAGTCGGTATGGCTTATATGAATATCCTGTCATGCCTTTTGGACTTTGTAATACACCCTCAACCTTCCAAGGAATGATCAATGATGTGTTCCGTGACATGTTGGATGTAGGGGTTATCGCCTATATGGATTACATCCTAATCTATTCTGAGACCATAGAAGAACATGTTGCTATGGTACGGAAAGTAATGCACAGGCTGCGGAAGGCAGGCCTATGTGTCAGCATAAAAAAGTCAACCTTCCATGCGAGAGAAGTAGAATTCCTTGGATACAAGATCTCTGACCATGGAATATCAATGACAACCAAGAAGGTTGAGGAGATTACGGAGTGGTTACCGCCACAAAAGGTCGTTGGTGTTCCAAGCTTTATGGGCTTTGCCAATTTTTACCGTCGGTTCATTAAGGGGTTTAGTAAGATAGCAAAACCTTTAACCGACCTGACAAAGAAGGGCATCAAGTGGAATTGGACCAATGCTTGCCAAGCGGCATTTCATGAGCTCAAGAGAGCTTTCACCACAGGTCCAATATTGACGCACTTTGATGAAACTCGTCCAACAAAGTTGGAAACCGGTGCTAGTGACTTTGCCCTGGGAGCCGTTTTATCGCAGCTATGTGAAGATGAGCGACGGCACCCAGTGGCCTTTCATAGCCGGAAGTTCGCCCCCGCTGAAGTAAACTATGATGTTCACGATAAGGAAATGACAGCCATAGTTGCTGCATTTCGCGAATGGGAATACATGTTGAAATCCGTAGAAGAACAGATAACTGTTTATACTGATCATAAGAATTTGGAGTACTTTAATACTACCAAGGTTCTCAACAGAAGACAGCACCGCTGGGCTGAATTCCTACAATCGTTCAATTTCAAGCTTGTTTACCGCAAGGGAAGGCTAAATGAAAAGGCCGATGCATTGTCTAGTCGTAGGGACTACCGCCCTGACGGGGGGAGTAATTCTGATCCTTACACTTTTTTCCGTCCGAATCAGTATGTTGGTCAGGAGTGGGACATCTTGCGACCACAGGTGTTGCAGTCCTGCCAGGGGTTTCGGCTGCAGTCCGCGTTTAGGACAGCTCTACTCAAAGCAGCTGACCAGGACCAAAGCTACTTGGATACATTCAAGTCAGTACTCAAGGGCGAGAAGAATGTTGATACAAGTCTAACTATGATAAAGGAATTACTCGGTTATAAAAACAGGAGGTATATCCCCAAGGACGAGGCTGTGAAGCGAATAATCATGGAGGCTGAACATGATTCACGCCTGGCTGGACACTGCGGAACCTACAAAACAATTGGTAGGGTTAGGGCAAACTTCTACTGGCCAAAGATGGATGAACAGATCACAGAATATGTTCGATCATGCGACATATGTCAACATAACAAAGTTATCCGGCACAAGAGGTATGGGCTATTGGAGCCCATAGATGTTCCTATGAGACCGTGGATCTCCATATCCATGGATTTTATGGTGGGGCTACCCAAATCAGAAGGGTATACGAAAATATGGGTTATCGTAGACAGGTTCTCGAAGATGGCGCATTTTATCCCCCTCAAAACAGAAGAGCACATCAAGGAACTAGCTCTGATCTTTGTGAAGGAAATCTGGCGCCTTCATGGGCTCCCAGAAACAATTATCTCTGACCGAGATACCCGGTTTACATCCAAGTTCTGGATGAGTCTAATGCAACTATTGCAAGTCAAGTTAAATGTTTCCACTGCGTTTCATCCTGAAACGGATGGGCAAACTGAAGGGGTTAACCAGACACTGGAACAGTACTTACGCAGCTACTGTTCGTATCAGCAAGATGACTGTGTGTCGCTACACCCTTTTACGGAGCACGCCTATAACATTTCGCTATCAGAATCTGCTAAGGCCAGTCCTTTTGAAATTAACTACGGATTCACGCCCCAGACACAGTGGTCGGGGATGGTGTCAGATAATCAAGGAATACACCCAGACAGTGAGCTCGTAGTGAAGGATTGGGAAGGGACATGGCAAGAAATCCGAGAGACACTATTACGGGCACAAGAAAGACAAAGGAAATGGCATGATCAAAAAAGACAGCCTTCTCCGGAATATGTCACTCTGGAGGATGTCAGCCAGGGCAGGGCAAAGAAAGCAGACCGCGTAATGTTGAACCGAAAAAACATTCGCACAAAAAGGTCTATGGAAAAGCTGGACTATAAAATGTTTGGACCATTTGTGATCAAGAGGAAAATTGGATCCAGAGCCTATGAGTTAGAATTACCTGCCGGATGGACAATCCATCCGGTGTTCAATGTCGGATTGATGGAGTCTTACCGTGAGGATCCTATCGGAAGACCTCAGTTGGCGATGCCGGCACCAGACATTGTAGATAGTGAGCCCAGTTATGTTGTCGCGGAGGTCGTAGACAGTCGGTGGTATGGAAATCCCAAGTCAAAGTTTCCTCACCGCTTGGTGCAATATTTAGTTGCTTGGGACGGGTATGGACCAGAGGAAAACTCCTGGGAACCGTTCGAGATGTTGGAAGGCACTGCTATGCAGGCCTTGGTAAACTTCAATGACAGGTACCCATCAAAACCTAGAGACCATAGGGTTATTGATGTACTGATGCGTGGAAAGCAAAGACGGCCCTAAGATCTGCGGACAGATCTAGAGAAGAGGGGAGTGGTGTAACGACCCTACAAATAGGTAGCTACAGTGGACTAGACTCAAGCCCGTATGGCATACCAAGTGGTAACCATATTGAGGATAGGCCTGTATACTTAGTATACTACCGGTAGACATGAGTTGGTACAAGTGTCTACAAAGTGACCTGGTGACATAGGGTTAGACGGGGTAACCTAGGTAGGCCAAAGTTACCTTACTAGGCAGGGTAACCTTCGGAGAGTATGTTCGCATAAAGCAAAGGACCCATAGTAAACGTTGCACGGGTCCCCGGGGCAACATTATATGTGGTCGCGCGGACTCCCGAAGGAAATAAAGGCATGAAGGGGTGAAGTTACCCTACCTTAGAAACATGATTACCCTACCTTTGGACCCCAGTTACCCTATTGAGGTACCCCAGTTACCCTACCATCACCGACAAAGTCATCTGCGGACTTAGGGGAAAGTTATCCCACTATAGTGGGGCTTTTAGATGTTCCGAGGGCCGCTTCGTATGGCACGAAATGGACTACTGACGGAGCAGGAATGGTCCGAACCTCCTGTAACTTTCAGGGGATATTCCTAACACCCCCCTGCGGCCCCAGCGTTGGTACGGCGCGACAGCATTGTACGGCTGTGTAGTTGTGTGCTACCTAGGAAAGTGAGATCCTTAGGAACGCTCCCACAACACCGTAGGAGTTGTGGCCGTCCAACCGACCACAAGCTGTTCGCAGGATATATAAGGGGTGTGAGGGTGACAGCCTCCTGGGGCGCCACCTGGATAACACTTGGGAACCACCTACGTGCATACTTTGACCTCCGGGTAGTTGTATGGTTAACAGTAGAGGGCTTGGGGCTGACCGGGGAAGCTGCAAGGCTTCCAGGACAACCACCCCAAAGCCAGTCCCAGGCTACCCCGTGAACTGTAGGATTACCATGGGTTATTAGTGGACTCTAGAGGTGTGAGTCTTGTCACGATTTAAGAAGGTCCCGCATGATTGAGTGTGGGTAGCGCGCATGCAGTCAAGCAGCAGGAGATTTCTTATCGAGGGAGCATGCAGTCAGGTTTAGAAGCTTAGTATAGCCAAGTAGATTTGCCGATGAACTGCATAGCTTGTATAGACGAAACCACGGCTGGGCCAGTGAGTCCCAATGGATATTATCTCTACGGTGGGCATATCGGTCGGCCACTGATATGTTACCGATAGGAAAGAGTTTTCGCTCATGCAGAGGTGGTTGGAGAGACATCACCGGAAACACTTCCTATTTGTGGAGATAGTTAATATCCGAGCGGTCCGACTGCCTCCGAGTGTTAGCTCACTCTAGGCAGGTGAGTTGGACCGCTCTGAGCTGAGCAGGGTGCTCGCGAAAGGTCAGAATGGTTGACGGGTGTCCTCTGGCTTTACATTATTCTACTTAACTAAAGCGAGAGACAGCCTATTCTGATAACCAACGATCCTCGCCAGAACTTATTGAGTGAAGCTTTCAGGCTTAACAATATTAAGTTTTACCGCTTGATTCTACTTTGAATTATCTTTATCTTTATTTTGATCCTTACTTCTCCTTTGAGTCTTCGGTGCGGTCGCAATCTTAGGAGCCGTCTTCTTACAGAGTGCCCCCGTTACATTAGTATACTACCGGTAGACATGAGTTGGTACAAGTGTCTACAAAGTGACTTGGTGACATAGGGTTAGACAGGGTAACATAGGTAGGCCAAAGTTCCCCTACTAGGCAGGGTAACCTTCGGCGAGTATGTTCGCATAAAGCAAAAAACCCATAGTAAACGTTGCACGGGTCTCCGGGGCAACATTATATGTGGTCGCGCGGACTCCCGAAGGAAATAAAGGCATAGAGGGGTGAAGTTACCCTACCTTAGAAACATGATTACCCTACCTTGAGACCCCAGTTACCCTACTGAGGTATCCCAGTTACCCTACCTTCACCGACCAAGTCATCTGCGGACTTAGGGGGAAGTTATCCCACTATAGTGGGGCTCTTAGATGTTCAAAGAGCCGCTTCGTGTGGCACGAAAGGGGCTACTGACGGAGCAGGAGTGGTCCGAACCTCCTGTAACCTTCAGGAGATATTCCTAACACCCCCCTGCGGCCCCAGCGTTGGTACGGCGCGACAGCACAGTACGGCTGTGTAGTTGTGTGCTTCCTAGTAAAGTGAGATCCATAGGAACACTCCCACAACACCGTATGAGTTGTGGCCGTCCAACCGACCAGAAGCTGTTCGCAGGATATATAAGCGGTGTGAGAGTGACAGCCTCCTGGGGCGCCACCTGGATAACACCTGGGAACCACCTACGGGCATACTTTGACCTCCGGGTAGTTGTATGGTTACGTGTAGAGGGCTTGGGGCTGACCAGGGAAGCTGCAAGGCTTCCAGGACAACCACCCCAAAGCCAGTCCCGGGCTACCCCGTTAACTGTAGCATTACCATGGGTTATTAGTGGACTCTACAGGTGTGAGTCTTGTCATGATTTAAGAGGGTCCCGCATGGTTGACTGTGGGTAGCGCCCATGCAGTCAAGCAGAAGGAGATTTCTTATCGAGGGAGCATGCAGTCAGGTTTAGAAGCTTAGTATAGCCAAGTCGATTTGCCGATGGACTGCATAGCTTGTATAGACGAAACCACCGCTGGGCCAGTGAGTCCCAATGGATATTATCTCTACGGTGGGCATGTCGGTCGGCCACTCAGATGCTACCCATAGGAAAGAGTTTTCACTCATGCAGATGTAGTTGGAGAGACATCACCGGAAGCCCTTCCTATTTGTGGAGATAGTTAATATCCGAGCGGTCCGACTGCCTCTGAGTGTTAGCCCACTCTAGGCGGGTGAGTTGGACAGCCCTGAGCTGAGCAGGGTGCTCGCGAAAGGTCAGAATGGTTGACGGGTGTCCTCTGGCTTTACCTTACTCTACTTAACTAAAGCGAATGACACCCTATTCTGATAACCAACGATCCTCGAGAGAACTTATTCAGTGAAGCCTTCAGGCTTAACGATATTAAGTTTTACCGCTTGATTCTACTTTGAATTATCTTTATCTTTATTTTGATCCTTACTTCTACTTTGAGTCTTCGGTACGGTCGCAATCTTAGCATCCGTCTTCCTACAGAGTGCCCCCGTTACAATATGTGTGCTATCATGAAGCCGTTGTGAGTATGCAGGTGAGCTATCACGACGTCGTCAAGACGGCGTCTGGAATATGTGTGCTATCATGACACCGTCGCGAGTATGCAAGTGAGCCATCACGATGCCGTCGCGACCAACCTGTGAGCTATTTGGAAGGCATTGGGAGCCTATAGCCAGACATGGCAATTGATGTAGAGGTGGTTCAAATATCGCTCTGTAGCCTCCGGAAGACTAAGCATCTGGATAGTCATCCTGATGCTAGAGTGGAGTTGGATTCCGCCAGGACGAGGGAAGCACAGGAAGGAGATCGTCCGGATGCGGGAGAGCTTAGGGTCTGACGGTATCTGGACGCATGCGCTTGGTAGTGGACGTCGTCGGGACGTCGCGGACGCACGGGGTAGATAGGGAATGGTGTCTGGACGTGACCTCCGGCCGACGTCGTGTCCTGAGTAACTATTAACGTTGTGAGCGTCCTGAGCATCTGATGCACGGGACCCTCAGGACGCATATAATAATTTTTGCTGATGTGTGGGATCGGGCGGACGGGGTCCATTTTCTGACCCTCGTCCACCCGATCAGACGTGCACACCCCAAGTAAATGTAAGAGTCAGTAGAAGGATTCTATGTTTTCAGAGGCGGAAATTCAAGAAGTCTGAATACATTGTCCATTTATTCGAGTTCTTACGATAAGCTACAGGAACAGGAGCATCGTCATGAAAATCCTACGCACAGAAAAATCATACGCACACAAATCATACTCTCAGAAAAAATCATACGCACAGAAACATTATACGGACACAAATCGTACGCACGCAAAATCATACGCTCAGAAAAATCATAGACCCAAAATAATACACTGGTAATGGTGTCGTAGATAATACGCACTAGTGCAAAGCCTAGTTGCATTGGCTCTAGTTAGTCGAGTTTGTCAGGTCATAGCGTCATTTGTCTTCCCCTATATTCTTTCTGTTTCCCCTTTTCTTCCATAGATACAGGAACCATTCGCCCTGCCGCCCTCTGAATCTATGTCCCGCGCTGCGCCCTCTTGAACCCAAGTTCCTCCCCGCCCAAGTCTCTCCTTACCCGCTATCCACTCGAGCACATTTGGATACCTTTATTGTGGCTCTATACCAACCGCACTTCATTCTATCCTGCTTTGAGCGGGAGGGAAGCTTGCTTTGAGCGAGTTTGTGTGGCTGCGGAAGACTACGAGAGGGCTATCACAAATGAAGAAGAGGGATGCGGAGAAGCGCAAGCGGCAGCGCGGACGAAGAAAAGCTGCGAATCACCCCCACAACTCTGAACATGGGAGTGAAGATATTGCAAATTCTACCATGGATGCCAAAGGTGTGTTATTCTCTGCTATTTAACCGATCTCTCTGCATAGGCTTGAAATTAGCAATTGTTGTATTTAGCTTTCAACTCGGTCGCATATCTGTATTTAGGGCATATACTAATCTCCTCGTCGCTTGTATTAGATTCGGGGGAACCATGTTTACGGCTGGATATGGATAAGGTTTATTCAATGAAAAGGAATATTTCCCACATGTTGAAAACCCCCGATCATCCA
>Ga0307517_10011938_pt1 | contig 11991 bp, 4 predicted proteins | sample 23_EM_MG_FD_194515 | JGI IMG/M metagenome (GOLD analysis project Ga0307517, IMG submission 194515) | Populus trichocarpa ectomycorrhiza microbial communities from riparian zone in the Pacific Northwest, United States - 23_EM | ecosystem: Host-associated > Plants > Roots > Unclassified | place... | reverse complement strand
ATTATTATTGCAGGAAAATATAAACTAAAAAACAGAATCTTTGACCGCAGCATCTTAAAGCAAACTTCAACACTCCTCCTTGCTTTAAGAAGTGCAAATTCCTAACATTTTCCTTAGATACTCAAACCTACTTACTGGAAGTGGTTTGGTAAATAAGTCAGCAAGTTGATCTTCAGACTTGCAATAAATTAACTTAATATCTCCATTTTTCTGCACCTCCCGTAAAAAATAAAGCTTGATGTTGAAGTGCTTAGTCTTCCCATGAAATACTGGATTATGAGAGATTGCAATAGCAGCTTGATTGTCTACTGAAATCTCCGTTGGTTCTCTTTCCTCCATTGACAAATCACTTAAGATTTTTTTCAGCCATAGAGCCTGGTTTACTGCTGTTGTGGCTGCAATAAATTCTGCTTCAGCCGTGGATTGTGCTACAATCTCCTGCTTCTTTGAACACCAAGAGAAAACTCCAGAACCAAGATTAAAACAATATCCTGAAGTGCTTCTCATATCATCAAGGGAACCAGCCCAATCACTATCTGAAAATCCATACAACTTGAAGCTTTGACATTTCTCAAATTTGACCCCGTAGCTGACAGTCCCTTTAACATACCTCAATATTCTCTTTGCTGCTCTTAAATGTAATTCACTAGCACCATGCATAAAATGAGATAAGAGACTTACAACAAATAGAATATCAGGCCTTGTTGTTGTAAGATACATTAAGCATCCAATCATGCTTCTAAAATATCCTTCATCAACTTTATCTGCCCCATCATTCTTGCTTAGCTTTTCCTTTTGGTTCATTGGTGTGCTGGTTGCTTTACACTCTTCCATCTGAAATTTCTTCAATATTTCCTTTGCATATTTCTTCTGGCAGATGAAGACTTCATTCTGGCTTTGCTTGACCTCCATTCCAAGAAAATAAGTCATAAGACCAAGATCGGTCATTTCAAACACATTCATCATTTCTTGTTTGAATTCTTCAACCAGCAATTCATTATTTCCTGTCACCAAAAGGTCATCAACATAAAGGGACACTATAAGAACATCATTGTCCTTCAGTTTGACATACAGAGTGGCCTCGGATAAGCTTTTTACAAAGCCTAAATTTAGCAAATGCTCATCAATCCGGCTGTACCAAGCTCTAGGAGCTTGCTTCAGCCCATAGAGAGCCTTTTGCAAAAGGTAGACCTTATCCTCTGCTCCTTGAATCACAAATCCATCAGGCTGCTCCACATATATTTCTTCTTGTAAAACTCCATTTAAGAAGGCTGATTTTACATCTAACTGAAACACTTTCCAGCCCTTATGTGCTGAGATTGCTAGCAGCAATCTGATTGTGTCCAGTCTAGCAACAGGTGCAAACGTGTCAGAATAATCAACACCAAAAATCTGAGCATACCCTTTAACAACAAGCCTGGCCTTGTGTTTATTGATGGAGTTATCTGCATTCAGCTTCGTTCGATATATCCACTTCACTCCTATAACTTTTCTGTCTTCAGGTCTGTCAACTAATGCCCAGGTATTGTTTTTCTGAATCATTGACAGCTCCTCCTCCATGGCCTTCTTCCATTTGCTGTCTTTGAGTGCCTCTTCATATCCAGCAGGTTCATAAAATGCAATGTTGCATCTTTGATAGATGTCTAACAGCAGCCTTGTGCCTTTAACTGGAGGATCATCTTCTAGTTCATTCTGCCACTGAGGAGCTATTTGATCTTCAGAAGGAGTTCTCTGTTGAAGGTTCTTCCAGTCCCATTGCTCATCTTCATTGAAGTGTACATCCCTTGTAATTGATATCTTCTTTGTTTGTGGATGATACACTTTGTATGCTTTGGAGACTAAGCTGTATCCCACAAATATGCCTGGAAGTGCTTTCTTATTAAGCTTGTCACGCTTGACCTGAGGAATGTGGACAAAACACCACTGCCAAATACTTTAAGAAAGTTCAGTGAAGGTTTATATCCATACCAGACTTCGAATGGTGTTCTTTCATTCAAAAATTTGGCTGGAAGTGGATTTTGAAGAAAGACTGTTGTATTTGCTGCCTCTGCCCAGAATTCTTTAGGCAACTCCTTGTCATGCAACATACACCTAGCCATCTCCATTACATATCTATTTCTCCTTTCACTAACCCCATTTTGCTCTGGAGTGTAAGGAGTAGTGAGCTGATGTTCAATTCCAGCTTCTTCACATAATAGATTAAATGTTGCTGAAGTATACTCCTTCCCATTATCTGATCTTATGCTTTAAATCTTGCAGCCACTCTGATTTTCCACCATCTTCTTGAATTTCTAGAAGATTCCAGCAACCTCTGACATGAACTTCAAGAAAAAAATCCAGCACATTCTTGAAAAATCATCAATGAACACAATGTAGTAGAGACTACCTTTCAGTGATGGTGTTCTTTGAGGTCCTACTACATCTGTGTGAATGAGTTGCAGCTTTTGAGATGCCTTCCAGGAAGATTTAGGAAAAGGCAGCCTCCTTTGTTTGCCAAATTGACAAGCATGACAATTCGGCATTTGATCAGCAAGAGCAGGCAATCCTCTTATCACTTCATTCTTCTTCATTGTCAGCATTCGCTGGAGATGACAATGCCCAAGTCTCTTGTGCCAAGTGTCAATGATGCTTGTATTTGTGGAATAGGCTATATGCTCCTCCTTAGTTGGAAAAAATGAAAAGCTTTTCCCTTTCATTTTGACTAGTAAAATTTTCTGGCCAACAGCATTATATATGAGGCAGCAATGATCTTCAAATGTAACTTTGAATCCCTTTTCTATTAGCTGACCCACACTCAGCAAATTTTGATCAATATTAGGTACGTAAAGAACATCTGAAATAGATTTTGTACCTGAGTTTGTTGTAATTGAAATGGTTCCTTTTTCCCTTTGCTGAAATATAGTCACAATTTCCTATTCGAACCTTTGTGATTTTAGTGGACTGCAAGTCTTTGAAAAGGGTTCTGTCATATGTCATGTGGTTTGTACAACCACTATCGATTAGCCAACATTCTGAGGAGCTCTTGGTTGAAAAACAGGTTGCCACAAAAATCTGATCTTCATCATCTTTCTCAGCAATTTGAGCATCTGCTTCCCTCATCTAAAATTTGTTGCATATAACAGCTTTATGTCCAAGCTGATTACACTTGTTACATTTTGCATCAAGCCTTTTCCAGCATTTGAATGGTGGATGACCTGTTCTGCCACAATACTTACAAGGTGGATAGCCTCTATTTAAGTTTCTTCCTTTGCCTTGATTTCTGGTGCTGGCAGTGGCTTCATTGATTGAAGCCTGAAATTTCTTGATGAATTTCCTTTTGTCCTTGTCGTGGTCCTGATGCTTGGCTGGTAAAGCTCCTTCAGCAATCTGATCTAGCCTCATAAGCCTCCATTGCTCTTGAGCTTGTAAGGCATTCAATAATTCTACCAAGGTGATCTTGCATAGATCCTTGGTATTCTCCAAGGTGGTTATGGATGCTTCATATTTCTTAGGTACAGTTACTAGGATTTTCTCTACAATTCTGGAGTCAGAGAAACTTGTACCTAGCAGCCTTACCTTGTTGACGATTCCAAGCAATTTATCTAAGTACTCTTTTATGGACTCAGAATCCTTCATCCTCTACAGTTCAAATTCTCTTATCAAGTTGAGACTTTGCATGCCACGAATTCTTTCATCTCCTGCGTATTCCTTCTTCAAGTAATCCCAAACATCCTTTGCTGATTGAAGTGACATAATTCTGGTGAAAATGGTTGTGGAAATAGCAGCAAATAGACATGCTTTTGCTTTTGATTTCCTTGATTTTCTCTCTTTGTGGTTTTTGATCTGAGCCACTATTGGATTATTAGGTAGAGGATGCACTTCATAATCTTCCTCAACAGCTTCCCACAGATCCATAGCATCCAGATAGGTCTCCATCTTCACTGCCCACAGTTGATAGTTTTCTCCATCAAAGATAGGAGAAGACATGTGAGAAAAACTTGTTTCAACCTCCATTACAGGTCCCTTCAAAAAGATTGCTCTGATACCAAATGAAAGTGTTTGAATTAAAAACAGTGAAACAGTAAATAAGATTTCCAGATTTTAATCTGAGCAGTGGCTGTTTTTTACTGTTTTATTAGCAAGAAATCTGACGAAAGTGTTTCTTGTAGTTGCTGGAGTTTGAGGTGTTTGAAAAACAAAAGAATAGAAGAGAAAACAATATTGATACTGCACTCTTTTATTAAGAATGAATTAAAACAAAATTGCTTAATTGTTGACAGCAATCTCGTACATATTTATAGAAGTAAATTACAACTGAAAAAACTAAAATAAAGCCATGATCTGTTAACAAACTAACAGATTAACAAATTCCTAATGACTAGGACAAGCTATTATTATTGCAGGAAAATATAAACTAAAAACAGGATCTTTGACCACAGCATCTTGAAGCAAACTTCAACAGAATTTCTCTCTCTGGATAAGAATTTCAGTTAAATAAATGAAAACGCAGACGTAAATTTTAAAAATAAAAAACATGATAGAAATGGAAGCACATGGTGGAGATTTGAAGCCTTATTGGTTGAGGTGGCGGCAGAGGCGGCGGTTTCCTAGAGCGGAGGAGGGAAAGAGAGAGAGCTCATATGGGGAGAGGTGAGGAATGTTGGACCAAAGTGAACAGAGCTTGACAGATGACTTTATTCTTTTCCAGATTCGCTAACAAACTAAAAGAATTGTATTCTTGTGCTGCTTCACTGTTCATATATTTATGAGAGTGCTCATTAAAACACGGTGCACTGTGTGTGAATCCTGTGGCTTCATAGTCTTTATCGCGCTCCCTCTCTGTTTTTCGCGTTTCTTCTCGCGCGGTGGGTGTTCTCGCGCTTTCTTCTCAGCTGCTGAGGTTTCCTGGCGCCTTTCATTGACTTTGTCTGGTGCATGTTCAGATTGAGGCGGTTTGGCTGGTGCTAGGCGCACGAGGAGATGTCAGCCAACGGGTAATAACCTGCATCGGCTGAGATGGCTTCATTGAAGTTGTCCTCTTTGACGTAGCGGAAGCTAAATAATCTCGAATCCACGAGAGAATAGTTGTGTTCAAAGAACAAGTTTATTGATGAAAAATTAATAATGTCCACAACCTTCCTGACTTGGTGCTTTTAAAGAAGCGAAAACAGAAAATAGAATCCTAAAAGGAAGGGGAAACTAATATCAAACAAGTTTGATTTGTTTCCAACACTAACGACAGATAAAAATAAAAGTAGAATCCTAAAAGGACTGAGATCTAACAAATAAACTAACTAACAGTATTAACTTCCTCATGTCCTACATCACTCTTGTTCTGTGGCGGGCCTTCTCATTAACTAAGACAATTCTAACTTGTTTTTGTTAATGAATTTTTTTTTTCTAACTGAGACATTGTTTTTGTTTTTATAAACTCTTTTCGATTATATTTTTTTATCAAAGGTTCACTTTTATTATTGGTTGTAATATTAAAAATAAAATATTAAATAAATCATGAAATAATATTGTAATTACACTACTAACACTCAAGAGAAGAAGATAAATTATTTTAAGGTTAAAGAATTAATCGTTATCTCAATGTAATTTTTATTTCCATTATTGATTTATATACATGTTTTATGTTACATGGAAACTTAACCATTATAGTAAAAAGGAACAATAATTTTATGAACTATTTAAGGTGTTCTAACAATCTTAAAACAATTTATTTTCTAAAATATGTGTGTGTTTGTGTGTGTGTATGATGATCCGGTTCTATATGGAATAGATAATCTATCGAGAACAAATTGATTATATGTTGACATGGATTAAAAAAATAGTTTAATTTTAGTAGGAAAAGTAAAGTGTATATATCTTCTGTTAAATTCCTTATCGTTTGTTATTTGTGTATTTGTTGCATTGATTGTACGGGGAAAAACAGTTTATGTTGCATGGTATTTTCCTTTGTTGTTTTGTTGATATGGGAAAAAAAAAGATTGGGAAAAAAAAGTTGCATTAATATAAATATAATTCAAAGAATACAATTAAATTTTTAAAGGCTCAGCATGAATACTAAAACATAAGAGAGAAAAGATGGGTAGGAAAAAAAAGCTTTGTAGCCACCGAACCACCGCAAATATGACAACACACGCAACACCATCAACTACACCTTCACATTATACGTTGAACTATCACACATCTACTTTATAACGTGGTGGCCTATCATGTGCTGACACATGTTATGCACATGTCAGTCTTTTTACTGATTTATTAATATTTTAATACTTTAAATTACTAAATCGCTCCTAAAAGAATATAAATATTACCAAAAAAAGCTATATTGCAAGGATGAAAACGTTATCCCAAGCCAACTTTAGATTTTTTTTATTCTAAGGTTAACTTTATCATTTTACAGTACACAAAACATGGAAAAGACTAAAAAATATCTCTTGTCAAGGTCAATATTTTTGAACTCTCAAGGGTATTGATATCATTTTACTGTGCAAATAAAATAGAATAGACAAAAATAGACCCCAACCAAAAGGTCAATTGTTTTTTTTTTTTGCTTGCAAGGGCAACGATATAATTTTAGTGTGCGAAAAAGAAGTAAACCTATTAAATTATCCTCAATCAATTTACAAATAACCTTTAAATCACCTGAAAAAGATAACTTTACCTCGTTAGCAAGTCAATTGTTTTGTGTAGAGAAGGGCAAAAGGTAAATATATTGTACTAATCCACGATATTTTACCTCACAGTATATAATGAATCACTTGAATCATTGATCTCTTTTAAGGGTTTTTTATATATATATAATTCTACTTTTTTTTAGTTCATGTTTAGATTTTTAGCATGCATTTTCAAATCAAATCTCTATTCTCTTGCACTCATATAATTGTTTTTAAAATATATATTTTTCACATTTGACAATGCTTTTGCATTAAAAAAATTAGGATAGCCGGTAATGTAGGTCACTTGTCTAGTTAGGTACTATAATAGTGTTTCATTTTTATATGAATAGTGAAACACTTTATTTTTTAAAATTTTTTCTTTCTTTTTTATTTGGTTTTGTTTTCATTTCTTTTTTACAAATTAGTCCTTATTTTTTATTTAATTCTTTTTTGGCCTCATTGTATAAGATAAAGCTTTCAATTTAATTAGAAATAAACTACTATACTAAAAAGTTATGCTTCTCTTTATATATATATATTTGTTTTTTTAAGTGGTCCTTATATTTTTTTTGCTTCTTGATTTAGTGTTTTTTCATTTTATTTCCTTTCATTTTTTTACAAATCGGTCTTTAGACATTTTCTTCCCTTTTTTATTTAACTTTTTTTGGGTCTAATTGTATGAGATAAAGATTTTAATTTAATTAAAAAATTATTTATTATACTAAAAAAGTTAGGGTTTTCCCTCCTACTTCACTATTCATATCCTCTCTTTTTTAAAAAAAAAAATAATAATCTATCTTCTAATTTTTTCTTCTTTTGATTGAATGATTTTTGTTGTTTTTTTTCTTTCAATTTCACTTTAATATTTTGTTGATTTTGAATTGGTCATCTTAATTTGTTTTTGTTTCCTTTATATTTAATTATCGCAGTCTCAAACAGACATCTTTCAATTTGTTTAGTGCTTAATTTTGTAAGTATCTATTTTAGTTCTCACATCATTATATAAAAAATAATTTTTAAACCCAGTGGAGTTCATGATTTGGATTGTGCATTTGACGAGTTAAATTGCGAAGCTCGAGATGATCTAGTATATCATCATATCAATGTTAAAAAAAATATCATCTTGATTTTCTTTCTTAAAATTCAAACCATGTTTGTATTGGTTATTTGAGTTGCCTTAATTTGCACATGTCAAGCCAACTAGGTCATGTACGGACAGCTCCCTTTCAAATTAATTTTAAACCTATGTTAGGTAAGAAGTCAAGTCGAGAGCTTTCAAGGTTGTCAACGGGATCAGGTTTAATAACAATGTCATATTGTTCCTTTGTTTTTAAACTCTACCTTCCATTTTTTTTTTCTTTCTTTCAATTAAATCCTTTTTGGCTTTTTTTTAATTCTATCATTTAACATTTTGTTGATTTTGAATTAGTCATGTTTTGGTTTGCTTTCTATGATATTATTGCAGTCTCAAACAAATGTCCTAACATTTGGTTGGTGTTCAATTTTAGGAGCATCTATTTTTGTTATCATATCATTAAGCAAAAAATAATTAAAAAAATTAAAGTTGTTAAACCAGGTGGAATCCATTATTCGAGCCGTGGGTTTGGAGAGTTAAGTTACGAAACCAGACTCGATTTAATATGTCATCATTTCAATATTAAAAAAGATGTCATTTTGAAATTTTAGTTGGGACCTATCATGTTGACTGGATCATGTTAGAATAACTTTTACATTAGTTAATTTTAAACTTGATATAGATAAAGAGTCAAATAAAAAGAATTTAAAATTAATCCAGAGCTAGTTTCTTAAGCATAGATAAAAAAAAATTAATGTTGCGCAAAACATATACTAGTTCCTTCCAAAATATTTACAAGTAAACACTCGTGCATATTATGATAAAAATTTTATTTAACCAACGTCTGTTTTTTTTATGAAACAAAAAAATAAATCCCTCAAGTTTTTTAAATAATTAATTGATTTTTTAATCATATACAAGTTAGTGGAACAAACTGAGAAAATATTGCTGACATCTCTATATTTGACTAACGAAAAACTATTTCACTATTCAGTGTCTCACTGTAGAAATGGTACTTCGTAATTCTATGGAAGTTTAATGTTATTTATGTGGAAAGAGCACTTTGTGGTTCTAAAAAGATAAAAAGTTTATTGCTATTTCACTGTTCAGTGTCTCCCTTTGAATTTTCCATGTTGAATTTTATTGTATATTCTTTTCATTGATTTTTTGCTTGACTTAATATTCAATAAGTAAGTTAATTATGTATGCATCCAATGTAATTTTAGTTTGTTGCAAAAATAAATATATTAATGACTTTTATTTAATAAAATTAAATACATTCATAAACTTGTTTTATTTAAAACAATAATTCATAATTTGATAATTAAATAATATTCATATAATAAGAATACATGATGCATGTATTAGGTTCAATGTTTTTGAAAAAAAAAATACCTTGATAAAAAAATTTTATTGATTAATGTATAAATTTATTTAATAAATAATATCTTGATTAATTAATAAATTTCATGGTCCCAATGATATTAATTTATAGATGTTTAACTGTATATTGTATTCATTTTTAAAAAAAATATAAATTTTACATGATAAAATTAAAAACACTTAATTCCATATAAGGAAAATATTTATTTTTTTAAACCACAATACAAAAACACTAATATGTATATTCAAGTCTATCTCTAATTAAGCAAGATACTAACACGTTAATATAATCCCTAAAATATAATCTAATCCCTTTTTCCAACATATGACAATTTATTCATGTAATTGTCATTTTATTGGCTTAAATTAGTGAAGATCTTTTTATGATTGATGAAAAGATAATTTAGTTAAGATAAAAGTTTATCAAGATTAGTTAACATTATATTCTCTATAATATTTGATTAGTTTAGATTATCTAAAAGATAAGTTCACATAGAATAGAAAAAAGTTATATGAAAATAACTTTATCAGTGTTTTTATAAAATATATTAGCAATCTGTTACCAACATTATATACTAGGAAACTTGAAAATTATCCTTATCTTTATCACATAAAACATGTATATAAGAAATGTTAAGTTTGAAGAAAGAAGTGGGTTGTGTGCTTTAAAGGAGAGTTTCATAACATAAAAGCATCAATCACATTGAAGCAAGTGAGTCAACCAGTTAAGGAGTTTATGTAAAGTTTCGCAACACATACTCTTGAGACACAAGGAGGATGTAGGAAATTCTCGAGGAGAATTGGTTCCTGAAGAGTTGGAGAGCTTGCAAAGTCCTAGGGAGGAGTTCCTGTGTGAATTGTTAGCAACTAGAAGTTCTAGTTAGGATAATGACAGTTTAAAGATCGTTAGATGTACTGACAAGCTATTGCGTTAGGAGACATAACATGGTCTGCTATCTTATCAGGTAAGGTAGTACAAACACAAAGGATTGTGTTCATAAATACTCCTTTTGTAATCATTCAAACTAATAAAAAAATTATTTATCTTGGGTTCGGCTGTCCTGAATGGGGTTTTTTTATATATATCTTTTAAAGAGTTCTTTAAAAGGTTTTCTTTTCATAACCAAATACCTTGTGTATTTGAGTTTTGTGCATTCTTTATTTATGTGGATACTGATCAATGTTTGCAAAGTGTTATCAAATCACCTGTTAATAGGTAGTAAATAGAAAAATGGACTTTCAATACATCATATAAAAATATAAATAATATAAAATAAAATTTTTAAATCACCCTAAATTTATACATTATCTCATGAGTATTTTATTTTGATTATCAAAACTCTAAAAATGCTTAATAATTAAAAGCTAAAATAATAAAATTTTATCAAATTGTTAAATCAGATCCTTGATTATTATTTTTATGTTATCTTTGAAATATTTTTAAAATTATTATTAATATTAAAAGAAGACTCTTTTAAGCAAAATGATTTGTGTACTTTTACTTTTTATTCATCCCCATATAATTAAAATTTAAAAATAATAAAATTAAATAAATTATTAAATTAGAATGTTTTTTTTATAGGAGACTCTAGGTTATTGTGTTATGTTATCTTTAACTTTTTTATATGAAATTATTTCATATTTAGGAAAAAATAAATATAAAGTTTTTATTCGTATCTATATCTTTGATATGTGTTTAACATATGTTAAAAAAAAAAACTCTCTAAAATAGAAGGATCTGTAGAAACTATAATGCCAATATAATAATATTACTTGATTTGAACTAATTCATAAATATCTTAATATAATAGCTATAGTAGTAGGAGAAGATATTTTAATAATAAAATATAAATATTTGTATATGAGATCCAATGCTATATCAATTTCTATTTCCTTGGATTTTTTAAAGATTTTTTGATTTTAGAAATTGCTAAATATAAATAATCAAAATTGATAATTAAAAAGAAAGATTATGAAATATTTATATTTTAGTTGTTACTCATGTTATAATATGTGAAAATCAAGGAAAAAATAAAAGATATTTAATAATATATATATATATATATACATATATATATATATATATATGGCTGTAAATATTTGATCTCGAAACACGGACTATATATTTAATAACATTGTATCTTGAAACAAATGTTTTATTTAATAAAATAATAAAAAGCATACGGATACATAAACAATTGAAAAAAAATGAAAACAAATAGGTCTAAAAAAATGTCTCCTAACAAAAAAAAATTGATAAGACCTTTACTATAAAATAAGTAAAAATTAAATCACATTTTATTAAAACATATGATAAAAATTTGTTAAAAAATATTAAAATTGCAAAAAACAAAATAGTTATTAATACTAACTAAAAATTAAAATTAAAGAGAAAAGCTTAATAATAAATACACATAAAAATATTTGATCTTCTTGACATTGTTTAAAATTTTCTTTTATTTAATTACCTATCCTCTTTGAATATTGTTATTAGTGTTAATTGCTAATGATATCCCACACAAACTTTAAGTTTAATACCACTTATGTTTTTTTTATAGCATGATTTTTATTGTCAAGGTTGCCATGACACCACTTTTTTAATGGCAAAGAGAGAATAGTATTTAGTGCATATATTTTACAGTGTAAGATCAATTCTTGTACTGCTGAATTTTTATCTGGTTTTGTTTCTTTCAAAACAATTCTGAGCATGGAATGACAGCACCCTCAGGCAACAACTGCTATAATGTGGGTTGTTGGTTCAACTCTTTAGAACTGGGATTCAATAAGCAGGGAAAGGTTGCAGATATCAATCATTACTGTAGTCATTTTTTCCTCAGTCATATCTAAAACATGAGAGATCATTGAACAACTAACAGGAAAGCTGGA
>Ga0307517_10011937_pt1 | contig 11991 bp, 12 predicted proteins | sample 23_EM_MG_FD_194515 | JGI IMG/M metagenome (GOLD analysis project Ga0307517, IMG submission 194515) | Populus trichocarpa ectomycorrhiza microbial communities from riparian zone in the Pacific Northwest, United States - 23_EM | ecosystem: Host-associated > Plants > Roots > Unclassified | place... | reverse complement strand
GAAACTCTACAAGCCATATTGTTGGAGCGAAGTGAGGTGGCATCTCGTTTACATGAGTACGCATTGCTAAGGGGTTGATTTGAAAGAGACGCCCAGTATGGTACTGCCTCAAACAAAAAAGACGACTGGCAACGCATCAAGATGACATTGCTAGCTGGCTTAAATAAGGGACTTGGTAGCGATGCTAATCTTGCCCTCCAATATGTCGGACACCTCAGATATCTACCTACATTCCGATATCGATCCAGACTACTCTGGCCTCTTAAACACTCATTTGCGTCCTTTTTCCTATAATGGTAGGGTATATAAGACTGCTGAACACCTGTTTCAGGCATTGAAGGTGCACCATCCCTCTTGTCTATTTGGTATACGAATTCTTGACTTATTTTCGATATCAGTTCACTGACAATACAAATGCGGAGGCTATACGGCAATCTGACAACCCACTTACTCTTGCACACGATTTGGAAGCCCCCCCCGGAGTCAAGGTCCAGAGGCGAGCTGATTGGTACAAAGTAAACAAAGTCATGGTAAGGATGCTTCACACTCGCCCCAACGTCACGAATAACCACGTTACTAGCTGAAGATTGTTCTTTACCACAAATTCATCCAACATAATGATCTGAAGCAATTACTGTTGTCCACAGGGAGTCGCAGGCTATTAAATGTGACCATTCCTGCCCTATTAACAATTGATCATCCACTGAAATCATTTGCATAGAATGTAGCGGATCCGCACTGGGGAATAGGACAAAATCGCGACGGCGGTAATCAGTTCGGGGTGGTCCTTATGGAAGTGAGGAGAGAACTTTGTAATCCTAAATCGCCAGAAGTGCCACGAATTCCACCACTACCGAAACTTCCAGAACCGATCCGCTTCGACGAAGATGACCCGGAATATTATCGTTTCGCTTTCACCGATTATCCTGTCACGTACGACGGTATACAGTGGAAGACGACCGATCACCTGTTTGAAGCATGGAAAGTGCGCCATTCTTCTTTTCTTATTGGAACAATTTCCAAACATTTGTTCAATAGTTCTCGGATAACGCAGTCATTTTAGGAATGATATTTGATGTGGCAATAGAAAATTTGTATAAAATTACCAGGTTGGGGAAACGTCGAGATGATTGGGATGTTATTCAAATTGACGTTGTAGGGAACTTCATACCTGGCCCAAACCCTACTAACATGGCACCAGATGACATTCGTTGTTCACCTGAAGTTCACATGTGACAATGCCAAGAAGCGCAGACGGGACGGAAGAACCTTGCAGAAGATGCTCACTGATACGGAAGGCACCGAGCTTATATGGGTATCTTTTATTGTCTTACTACCTTTTGATCATCTGCTAAAGCAATTGTCATAGAATGTAGATGACGAGTTGTGGGGATCTGGAAAGGGAGGGGAAGGGAGGAATGAGCTCGGAAAGGCCCTTGTGAGGGTGAGAGATATAATTCTATATGATTTTGAACCCCCAAGGGAACCACCACGACCACCACGATATATACCACATCAACGTCGTATTTCCCGTGTTGACGGTGGTAATAGCCGTAACTCTGTCACGATAGATATAGAACGTGCTACTGAGGATGGGCATTGAAGCTGAAGTTCAAGTTGATCAGTGCTTTGCACTGTGACAGTGCAACGCCCTGCTTCCCCACCTTTTTCTCTTTACTGATTGCTTTATCCATGTATGTTCTGAGTCTCTCTTTGTGTCGCCATCCTATCGAGGGTACACGGCACCCGCCATTTCAGATTTATAAAAAACACAGAGGATACCAGTGAGAGATATAATTCTATATGAATTTGATCTGCCAAGAGAACCACCACTGAAATGTAGAGGAAAGGGATACAACGTAATCCCGAAACCTCTACTCGTACTTGCCCTAGCGACTGAACACAATATAGTTGACAACCTCGGTGAGGCCATACGTTTAGTCCGCATTGATGGTTTTGCTTTCTTCCGCAGCGTGTTCACATCCGAGTCCTTGTTGATCAAGATCATGCAATTGTGGTCGAACTTGAAATCACCAATTTCTTTTCCCCTCAATTCTCCTGCACCCAGCCTCTCCTCTGCCTCTAGAAGCTTTTGAATAACACGATGCTCGCGTTCGGCATTTCAAGCTGTCAGCAGTTGTTCGCGATTTGTCGGAGAGAAGTGCTTCATTTGCACTGCACAAAAATGATAGTCCAAGTCTACATTCGTACCTTGCTTCGCGATAGAAACGAAACTCTAGAAGCCATATTGTTGGAGCGAAGCGAGGTGGCATCTCGTTTACATAAGTACGCAACGGTTGCATTGCTGGAGGGTAGTACAGCCTCCAAACAGCCTCAAACAGACTGGCAACGCATCAAGTTGACATCACTTGCTAGGCTTAAATAACGGTCTTGGTAGCGATGCTAATCCAATATGTCGGATATCTACCTACATTCCGATCTAGACTACTCTGGCCTCTTAAACACTCATTTGAGTCCTTTTTCCTATGGTGGTAAGGAATATAGGACTGCCGAACACCTGTTTCAGGCATTGAAGGTGCATCATCTCTTGTCTATTGGTATACGAATTCTTGACTTATTTTCGATATTAGTTCATTGACATGGAAAATGCGGATGCTATACGGGAGTCTGACAACCCACTTACTCATGCATACCAATTGGAAGCCCCCCCCGGAGTTAGGGCCCAGAGGCGAGCTGATTGGTACAAAGTAAACAAAGTCATGGTAAGGAATGCTTCACACTCGCCCCAACGTCACTAATAACCACGTCACTAGTTGAAGATTGTTCTTTACCACAAATTCATCCAGCATAATGATCTGAAGCAATTACTGTTGTCTACAGGGAGTCGCAAGCTAGTAAATGTGACCAATCCTGCCCTATTAACAATTGATCATCCACTGAAATTATTTGCATAGAATGTAGCGGATCAGCACTGGGGAATAGGACACAAACGCGACGGCGGTAATCAGTTCGGGATGGTCCTTATGGAAGTGAGGAGAGAACTTTGTAATCCTAAATCGCCAGAAGTGCCACCACTACCAATATATCCGAAACCCATCTTCCTGCCAGCTCTCCCCGACCCCGATGACCAGGGTTATTATTATCTTACTAATGTCGCCCCCTTTCCTGTCTTGCACAGTAATACGGTGTGGAAATCGAGCGAACACCTGTTCCACGCATGGAAAGTGCGCCATTCTTCTTTTCTTATTGGAACGATTTCCAAACATTTGTTCAATAGTTCCCGCTTGACCATGACACTTTATTAAGGATATTTGAAGCGGAACCAGAGGAAGTGTTTCGAATTTCCCAGAATGCCAGGGTTCGAGATGATTGGGATAATATTAAATTTGACGTTGTAAGGGACTTCATACCTACCTAGCCCAAACCCTACTAACATGCCAGTAGATGACATACGTTGTTCACCTGAAGTTCACAAGTACCCTTGCCTCGCCACTCAAGGAGAATCCCAGTCCCAAGGAAAGAACCTTGCTCCAGCTTCTCACTGATACGGAAGGCACCGAGCTTATATGGGTATCTTTTATTGTCTTACACCTTTTGATCATCTGCTAAAGCAATTGTCTTAGGATCCAGATGTCAAGTCGTGGGAATCTGGAAACAGTGGGAGGAATGTGTTCGGAAAGGCCCTTATGAGGGTGAGAGATATAATTCTATATAAATTGCAACCCCCAATGGAACCACCAGTACCACCACGACATTATTAATTGGTAATACCGGTAACTCTTTATATCTAGAACATGCTAGTGATGCCTAGGATGGGTACGAAATTCCTTGAAGTTCAAGTTGATGAGTCAGTGCTTTGCAATGTGCCCTGCTTTTTCTCTTTACTAATTGCTTTATCCATGTATGTTCTGAGCCTCTCTTTGTGTCGCCATCCTATTGCATCCGCCGTTGTGAGGGTACACTGCACCCGCCATTTAGATTTATAAAAAACACAGAGGATACCAGTGAGAGATATAATTCTATATGAATTCGATCCGCCAAGAGAACCACCACCGAAATGTAGAGGAAAGGGATACAACGTAATCCCGAAACCTCTACTCGTACTTGGGCATGAAAATTGTATCTCTATCACAATGAAACAGGTCAACCTTGCACCATCGCTGCCTCCGAATTTAAGGTCATGAATTCAAATATCAAAGACAGTACTTTACAGAAATGAGGATTGATCCAGAGGAGAAAAAGCGACAGAAGAAAAGTGCACAACCCGGGCTAATATCATGCCGGACATTGCATTTAGAAAAAAAAAAATTACATCCATCCCTCGTCAACCCAAAACCTTTTTTCTGCACCTCTTACACCCCACTCAATGACCGTACCTAGGCCATCAGCCCCAGGGCTTCTGGCAGGATTTCCGAAAGCGCCAGAGAACAAACCTTCCCTTTCTCCGGATCCAGTATCGAGGTCCATCGCAGCTGCAACATACAATCTTTCTCCCCAAGGATCAAAGCATAAGCCCGCAATATCAATATCGTCGCAGTATGTGAGATTGGGTAGCTTTGAGGTAGAGGACGTTAGTGAGCCCGAGTAGTATGCGCCTGAGTCTGCATCGTCGAATCCGTAGTCGAATCCATCTTCAAATTTGTGGTCAACAGCACGACGGAGCGAATTGTCAGAGGCAGAACCCGTAGTGGGCGACGCACTCCTGGAGTCACCTTCCGAGATGCAATCCGTGTCTTCATCGTGGATATCGTCGACGTCCATATGATTACTAGTACCTTCCCCGCCAACTGCAGCATCCTCTTCTGCTTCGTCAAATATCATCGCCTCTGCAGAGGGAATCGTGAATCTACTGGTACCGCCCCTCCGTCGCCGAGCCCTTCTTCCATAAAGTGGGTAATCGTAGTCTGCATGCGTCAACCCCGTATTTGTGTCCCTGTCCGTCTCTGTAGCATACTCATCACCGTAATCATCCAGGTCAACCTCGCTGTCGCGCCTTTCAGCATCTTCATAACTTCTCCGCCGGCCGAGCCGGCTGGGTATCCCGTGTACAGCCAAAACAGCATGCACCTCACTTTCTACTTCACGATCTCCCAAGTCAGGAACGACAACAATCCCCTCCTCCCTTCTTCTGTGAAGTCGCTCTCGAGGGAAAGTACCATCCCTCGCTGTAGATCCACCAACAGGTGCATATTCTGTCGTATCTGAACCACTCCCTCCATTTTCCTCTTCATCTTCAAATAACCCAGTCCCAAACTCAATTCCTCTCCTCAACGCACTTTCTTCTCTCCTTATTCTCCGAGACAGCGCTCCTTCATCCTCCCGCATTTGTTCGGGAACATCGTCACGAATATCCCTATCGTTATTCTCCGGCTCGAGCACATAGTTTGCCAAAGCGTGAAGTGAAGGCATAGGGGGGGTCCCCACAAATGGTGCACTTCGTGCAGCCATCCCCGTCGGACTGTCCATTTCTCGCCTTATGTTTAGAGGACCGAGAGGCATCTCATCATCCAGCGTCCTCCAAGTTGAGTCCCCGATGCTCGAAGGGGCGGAATAGGCTGATGCCGGAATTCGGAAGGCATCGCCTAAAGCCTGGACGATGCCTGGCTGGCTCGATGCTGAACGTGGAGTATTTGGCCCAGTTTCTTCAGCAGGAGTCCCTGCCGATGGCGGAATTCTGAGTATCGGCTCTGGAGAAGTGGCAGCTGTCCTTCGTGTGTTTCTGCTGGCAGGGGCCCTCGCTTCACGTCGTGTCCATCTATGAGAAAGGGTGCTACGAGAACTCGACGAGGCATCGGGTGATGATATGATAATGGATGGAGCCGAAGATTGACGGAGATGGCGACGCGGCGACGGTCGAGCGATATTCGGCATTCGAATAATATCGTGTGTTTCAAATGTCAGAGCATCAACGACGTGCACAACAGAAGTGTGTTCTGTGAAGGCCATCACTTCCTTCCCTTGTCTGGCACCATTACCTGCGTTGAATTTGACACTCCTGATACACCATCCCGGAGCTTTTGTACCCCTTGTCCACTCCCATGGATCGTCCGAGAGCCATCCTGACGCCCCACCGTTGCCTGGCATCGGCCTCCCTGGACTTCTCGACTTATCCGAGTGGAACACTTTGATGGGTTTTGTGCTCCTCACGTCCCATACAGCTACGACTCCTTCTTGGCTGGCTACAGCAAATTTGCTACCATCTCTAGAGAAAGCCGTTGAAAAGGAAGCGACAAGCGACGATGCCGAGAGTCCAAAGGGGTTTGAGTCCGGGGCAGGAATGGAAAGTGTAGTTATGGGTGTGAACGAAAGTCGCGCGCCTCCGGATATTCGATGGAAATGGACTTTATTTGAGTCACCCACTGAAAGTAGGGTCTGTGCATCTGGAGATATTGAAGCTGTTGTGTAGGATATCGGCGCGTTTGGTCAGTGAAGTTTAGAAATAACAGTCTGCATAAAGATCCAAATGGGACGACCAAGACCAAAGCAGGAAAGAAGGAAGAAGGGAAATACTCACAGTGATTCACAGGGACATCCAGTTTAATGGCGCCGACTTCTTGCAGCTCCCTACTGGAGCTGTGGACGCGCATCGGGATATCGTAAAATCTGACGCTACCATCGTTATTACTAATTGCTACACGCGGTTCGACGCTGCTCTCATTGGAACCCGTCAAGTTGAGAGAAGTGAGCAATACTGAGTTGTTGATCGAGCCGGTCAGACGGGTCTCTGCCTGCCAGACTAAACGAGAACGCCGTGGAGAGGAAGTCGACGGCTTGTGATAAGACAAGTGTAGTTCTGCATCTTGACCGCCTGCAGCAATGAGGGTGGCGTTCTGCTCGACCTGAAGGGAAGTAAGCGAGTTTGGGACGAAGTCTAGTTTGGCCAAGACTCGCGATGGCTGCTGTAGCGTCAGACGTGAAAGAAAGGGGCCCGTTCGATGGCACACTCACTGCTCTTTGCGCGTGCAGATCTTGTTCAATAATAAACCGATTTGCGACGTAATTAACCAGCCCCTTTTGCCTGGGACAAATGAGAAGATCACGGAGTTGCCTGCCACGCAGAGGGAGCATCAGCCACGATCATGACAGAGGTTGAGAGACGTACACATGTGCGATGTAAGGTGTTGCGGGTGCGATTGCTATCGGGTTCGTCGACGAGAGCAGAATTTTGTCCCTGGCCATTGTCGGAGAAAGTGGTCAACGACGATCAGCTGTATTGTCTTGGTCGCATAACAGGAGGATATAATCACGTGACTACTAGAAAATGACACAAGAACTTCCACGCGAGCCACCAAGAGCTCTGATCTCTCCCTCCAGTCGTCTTCTGTCCTCCGCAGCAGCTTCCAGTGATTTCTGTAGGACCCCTGCCTGCGACTCAAATGCCTTCCTGCGCTCGTCTGCTTCTGCGCGGTAGGATTCCGCGAACTCTTGCAGCCGTTTGTCCATCCTTGCTTTCTCCTCAGAGTGTTCAGATAGCAGCTTCTGTGCGTCCGCCTGGACCTTGTTTATTTCTTGTTGAAGCTGTTTTGAGGCCGCTTCGATCTCCTGTCTGGCTTCTTCGTCTTTGGATTGGATGGCCTCTTCGCATAAAATGGCGCGTTAAGGACCTGGTTCTCAATCTTGCAATGAACATCACCTGTCGTTTCCTCCCGAAGCTGCTTCATTTCCTTCTCGTGTTTCTCTCTCTGTAACAAAAGCTCGCGGTTCAACTCGGCTCCTGCTGCAGTTTGCGAAATGTCCTTTTGCTGATCCACCATCTCTCGCTGGATCTGGAGCGACAAAGGTTGGTTGTTGATGATCGTCCGGAGAATATTCTTGACAGACTCCTCATTGTTAGCGTGTCGTAACATTTGTGCGCCCTTCTCAAGCACTGGCTTGAAAAACTTGTCGTTCTTCGCCAGCTCGCTTTCTCAGGCGATTCCAATCTCCTTGCTAACCTCTCCCCACATATTCGTCACGATCACGACGTTCTTCAACGTGCTGTCCCCGCAAAGTTGGCGGAACATCTTGAAATTTCGGGTTGATATCCCACTCATCCGAAAGTCAGAAATCCGATGCATGTATATCACCCCTGCCAGTGTCTGGCCGTGCTCGTACCTATATGTAGTGAGTTGCCTTTTGAAGCACATTTTAGCCGTGCTCACGTACGTGGTGGCTAGGAAAAGGGCAATCATACGGAGAATGTCCGCATCGCTCTTGGTGGTATCGTCGAATCCGGGGGTATCTATTAATGCGACCATACGACCACCTAGTTCGAACGGTTGCGCCACGTTAATCATATCGGTGCAGGACTCGAGTCCTGCTCCGACACGAAGATCTGATCCACTTGCAAGGTTGATAAACTACAGCTACTCTTTCAAATTGCGAATCTGTGTTGCATCAGCCAACATTACGTACGGTTGTCTTTCCAGTTCCAGTGGCGCCCATAACCCTACTGGTATTCAGGGCCTCAATCAAAAAGACTATACGATCAACTTACGCAATGATTACAGGGTTTTCGGCCATCAAGTTCTACTCAACAAATGAGAACCTTCGACCTTGCGATGAACACTTCTCACCTGGGTCATTGTCGCCCTCGACATGCTCTCAAGGTGAGCTCCTGTTGAGAACTTGGCAGGACTCACCCAGTTTCATTCTTTGATTTCATGTGTAGCTCACCAGGTCGAGGCGGTTTCGAGTTCCGTTGTCTATTTTGTTCGATTGTCAAAGGCATTGTTCTCGTTCAGAATGGCTTGGTTGGGATGTCAATTGCAGGAACAACTTGTGCTTTATATTTGAGGTTCATTGTCAGCACGGATTTTGGCTTGATCAGGACCTTCTATTTGATGTGCCAAATCCAAATATGTACGCGTTTGCCTTGGTGAAAGTCAAAGTGAATTCAAATAAAGCAGCCTCGTGTCGAATTTCAAAGCAACCTCTTCACTCGAATCACTCAACACGCGTTGTGTTGTATTCTGATATCTCAATCACATCGCCCTTGGTGAAACATTCACGATTTCACTCGCATCGTTGATTTCAATGATACCATATCGGTGTTCTTCTCTTCAGACACTTATCAAAAAGGGACTCTGCCACTGGCACGTTGCTTATGCGTGTTTAACGTATGATTCTCACTGCAGGATATGGGGCGTAGGATGTCAAGCTTTCAAGTCTGGTAACCATACAATTCTAAAATTATTCATTCCAGAAAGGTCCAGAAAGCAGATAATGTACCTTTGCGGACTTTGATAGTTTTTTTTGATCAAGCTTAGCCTTCGAACTGAGAAGATAAAAAGATTGCGACAATCCCAAACAAACAAAGAATCATACCTATGAACTACCTGTCTGTTGGTTTTGCCGACGCTTATCTGCCAAAGCCTTTGCTTCATTGAGAGGTTTTCTCCAGCTAGCTTCTGGCGGGTCCCAAATACCGAATTCCCGCTTCATCTCTTCGACATTTTGTTCCCATCTCTTTTCCCAATAAACGGTAATGAGGCTACGAGCCGTTCCGCCGCATTTAAGTGCCCACGGAACGTACTCTGCAAAGAGCCTCGTACGTTTTTGTTCATTGAGTCGGAAAGGTCCAAAAACGGCTGCTACAGCGGTCATCGGGAGACCTAAATTCGCAAACTCGAAAAATTTGAGTGCAAGCTCCGACTCGACGTTGACGGGAAGATTGCAGATACAGTGGTAAAAATCGTGGCATTCTCGGTATCGCTGCATCACGTATGCAAGTTCCGGATCGTCAATGTAGTGCACGGGCTCCCGGGTATCTGGAGTGACTCCACAACGTTCCAACCACGTAACGTAGGCTCGACCAAATGACCCGTCGGGATACTGCGCCAATTCGTTCATGTCGATCGTGCTAGAGTTGACACGCGGTCTATCTTTCAGAATACGTCGGCCTTCTGGGCTTTCCAACATGAGATCCCTGAGAGGGGGAAGACTTGAGCCGGCGGTAGTCTCCCCAAGTGCTGCGATCATGTCTGTCTCCAGTTCTCTTTTAGGAGTCGATCAAAAGTTGTACATGAAGCTCACCTCCCCTCCGGGGGTCAGCGAGAGACATTACGGCCGACCCGACAGCCAGAAATGCATTCTCAAACCAGTTTAGAGGGATATGACCGTCATATGCAGGTTGGTTATTAATAAGGCGTCTCCCACCCGAATGCGTTGGTCGAAGATTAGATGATATGAAGGGATTTCGAGGTGCTGGTGTTGTTGCAGAGTAACTGTTTGTCACAGCCCGACGAGCACTTCGGACGAGGTTCATCGACATAAGAATATGCAAACTGCCGGGCCGGGGTTGAAGCCGGGTTGCTCTAATTTTGCTACTTACGAACCGAGCGCTTTCGAAGCTTAAGGCCTAAGGGTTGACGTGGGCATAGTTGGTCCATTTCATATCTTGAAAGCAACTTGAAGGAATAAACTTGAATGGTCAATCTGAAAATGTGCAAGGTAGTCGTGTCTCCACTATGAGTTTATATACTACATCGGAGGGCAAAGAAATAAGGAGGATTCAAGTTCAAGATTCATCTTTCAAATCTGCCCAGTCAGGCAGGTCGAAAAATGAAGGAAGAAGTGACCAAAATTCTCCCCGTACTTCGTCCGTCAAGTTTCGGACTGCAGACTGGCATTGAAAACAAAGGTTTTCAACCTCTGGACCCATTGATCCCATAGGACAAAAAATCGCAAAGCTATCGTCTTCATCCCCCATAAACCATATCGGAAGGCTTCTAATCGCCTCCCACTTATTGGCCTCGCAGATGGCGCCAGAGCATGTCTTTGATGGGAGAACGAGCGGGGGACACAATGCATCAACGCTCTTCTGGTTTACGAATTTTTGGATTCTGACATATCCAAGGATGCAATGTTTGTGTAATTTTGACACATCCATCACTCCCTCCTGTTCAGAGAAATAATAAGAGAAAAGTCGTTTTTATGACTGAAAAACGTAACTAAGGTCCGACATTGCAGATATTTGGCATACGCTGCTGGCAATGTTGTAAATAAGCGAAATTCATGGGCAATGGATATGATATCTTCCGGATTGTGATCAAAGTCGATTTGTCGACGAGATTCAAGTTCAAGAAAGTCCCACAGGAAAAGTTTTGTGGGGCAATCGTGATGTAAGCGCCCGAGTGCCGCCTTTTCAAAAGTGGCAAAGCCATACTTCCTGCCAAGACGGAGCATGGATGCCAAGAATGTCGCAGGAAGTTGTCCGCCAAACTGAAGAGCCCTTTCGACATTGATAAGTAGAAAAAAAAAACAATTTGGATTGATGGACTTCACATTCCAGGTTCATATAATAAGAATATTATGTTGCTCATGTCCTTAGCGGTGTCTGATAATGGAATGACTGGACAACCCTCGATATATTCGTTTTCCTGTGACGGAGCATGTGGTATTGCGAACAAGTCTTGAAAGACATGCGAGTGACGGGAGAGAATGGATTTGTGGACGCGGAAAAGGGTGTGTTCTGCTTGAAGAACAACGTTCCCATCGTTGTACCAGTATTTGGAGTGAGTTCGTTGGTCTGGTAGCATGCTGGGGTAAAGAGATCGATCAGCGGCCGGATCGTTGATCCAGCTTTAAATCTCCGACGAGGTATCAGTGCCAGGTGTTTATTAACTCACTGCAGGCCGACTGACAACCTTTCCCTAGGCGCTTGTATACATGAACGGTGACAGCCAGCCAGGCGCGGAGTCATTGATGAGAAGACCTGCTTATGGCTCCGGATGGGTTTTATCCAGCGTAGCTCTTCGAGGCTAGGAGGCACGCAACAGAGCAGTAGCCGCCTAGGGTCTCAAACCTGATTGCTAAAATACAATTGAGACGAGAGAAGGTTTGGCGAACGTTCCCAAAGTATGTATTCTCTTTTCGAAGATTCTTTCTGTTCTATCGCCAATAAGAATTTTTCTTGCCGGTCCAAATCATCCTGTTCTTCGCTACATTGCCCTGAAAACAAACTGCTACGACGCTCACTGGCCACCTCTTATTCTAAGCTATGTTCTGAGACACAATTCTCATTGTTGGCGCATCTGCATCAACTCCCCC
>Ga0307517_10011936_pt1 | contig 11991 bp, 7 predicted proteins | sample 23_EM_MG_FD_194515 | JGI IMG/M metagenome (GOLD analysis project Ga0307517, IMG submission 194515) | Populus trichocarpa ectomycorrhiza microbial communities from riparian zone in the Pacific Northwest, United States - 23_EM | ecosystem: Host-associated > Plants > Roots > Unclassified | place... | reverse complement strand
TAATCTTTTTTTTAAAAAAAAAAAAAACAAAAACAAGCACGTGCTAGGATAGGGAAAGATCCTCTCTCGATCGAGGGACCATGGATAGTTAAAGAAAACAAAAACGGGTAGCTCTTCTATGTTGGGTTGTATATGATGGAACCACGAAATTGACAATAAAATCTAGTTATTATTAATTAATTAAACGAAACTAATTGAGATTACAAAATATTGTTTATTTGAAAAATATTTTATAATTTCTAATTTTATTTTAATCAACCTTTTACTAACGATTGAATTTTATAATTTATTTCAGTTTATTTTCTATAAGATTGTTCCAATCTCATTAGCTAATTAAGTCACGGGTTTTACGAGTTAACCTGATTAACTCGAGTTCTTTATTCTTTTTTGTAATTGAATTTTTTTTCAATTTCATCATTTATCATTTTGGTTAATTGAAAATAACTTCATAATTTATTTATTTTTGTTTTCTACGAGGTTATCTCAGTCTTATGATCCAAATTAAGGATTTAGTGGGTTAAATCGGGTTGACTCAAGTTTTTTTTTTAATTTTATCCCTCAATATTGAATTGATATAAAATTAAATTTCATAGTTTTTTTCTTTCTTGAAAATATATTAATAATATCTAAATATTTGTTTCAATATTTTAAAAAAAATCCATCCTAGCACGGCTAAATGATCTACTACTAAACTGTTGATATGGGTACATAAAATGGGGGAAAAAAACCTGTAGTATGGGCTGAGATTTTGAAATCTATGCATTTTTCCCCTTTGCATGCAAAATAGTAACATAAAATCAACCAACAGAACACTATATATCTTATCAAGGAATCAATATGAAGGTATTAATTTCAGAGATCAGATCCCAATCCACCAATATGTGTATTATTACAATTATTTTTTTTATTTGATGATAAAAATATTTTCAAATCGAATGCACTAAAATCACAGTCATTGCTAAAATAAATAAATAAATAAATAAAAATACACAAACAGGTGTGTGCATATTCTAAAGGCCTGTTTGTTTCTGCGTTTCAAAAGCGTTTTTGATAAAATTTGAAAAAATTTTATTTTTTTATTAACTTCAAATTAATATGTTTTTAGTGTTTTCAAATCATTTTGATGTGCTGATGTCAAAAATGATTTTTAAAAAATAAAAAAAAGTCATTGGCATGTATTTTGACACGAAAAACTATTTGAAAAGCAACCGCAACCACACTGCCAAACAAACCCTAAGTGGGCATAAAGTCAATCACTATGACTGTAGCCCAGGTGTAGAGTCCTCATGGTTTGTGGGCCTTAGTCCTCTTCAATTTGATTATGATCTGTTAGTCATTGGGCTATAGCGAGATAGATGTATTTGGTCTCCATCAATTTAATTGGATCAATTATTATAATAAGGATATTTAGTATTGTTGTAATGATTTTTTAAACATGTTTTTTATTTAAAATTTTATTAAAATAATATTTTTTTAATTTTTAAAAATTTATTTTTAATATTAGTACATTAAAATTATTTAAAAATATAAAAAAATTAATCTAAAGAAAAAAAAACAAATTAAAAAAAAGGGCATTCAAAATGATAAACATGTTTTTATTTCATTGCTATGATTGCTTTAGTTGGAAAATCTAATGGTTTTTATTTCATTGCTATGATTGCTTTACTTGTCATTGTTTTAAATTCTAGGATTTACTTCTCGTTACATGTCCTCGCGTATACAAAATGTATTAAGAAAATATGCAATTAAATTAAAGATTAATTTCATGAATAGAATTTAAGGTTATAGTCAAAAAATTAAAATAATAGAGAACAAAATAAACAAGAAAAAAACATAGTTTTTTTTTTCATTTTCAGATTAAAAACTTCATTTTGGTCACTAGAGTTTAATTAAGTCTACACATTATTTGGTCTCTATTATTTTAGAGTTTTATATTTCGATACATAACTTCATTTTTATTACATTTTAATCCTTGAAAGCTAAGAAATGAGATATAATCTTTGGAAAAGAAAGGGGAGAGGTAAAGCTCTTGAAACTAAATTTCAGCCACCACCAACAATGATTTTGATGTCTATGTTTTCAATGATTTTGATGTCTATGTTTTGTCTTTAAAAGAATAACTCAATAAATATAGTTTATACCTCAAAGATGTGAGAAAAAATAGTTCGGAACTCAAAAAGATTTTTTTTTAGTTTTCTAAATTTGTAGGCCAATTATAATGTGTTTTATAATTATAATGTTCTTAGATGTATATATAATTTTTTTTTCTTTTCTATTTTTGGATTTAAAAAGGATTGAAATCTTTGTTTTGTAAGTCTATAAACTTGGATTTCGAAGCTATCTTAATGCATGTTTGATATGTTTGATAGTGTGCGGTTGGTCATATTACCAAAAAAAGCTTTAGTGTAGATTATATGCAAACAAACCTCACTTCAAATAAATAAATAAATAAACCATCTTTAAAAAAAAACAAGAGGTGTCGGTCATTTACTGTAGCATGTGAGAGTTTTTATTGTGGATTCACACAATGAAAGCCGGATTTTTTTTTCATTTTGATCCCTCAATTTGTTTTCTTCTCATTTGGTCCTCTAACATTGTGTTAATCTGAAATTGATTTTTATAGGTTATTTTTATTTTAGTGTATGGGAACCTCGTGGTGTCGAGGGGAATACTTTGTTGCTCGATTGATACTTGGTTTCGCAAAATCAAAATCAGTTTCATCGATTTAAAAGAATTGGAGATCTGAGGATCAAAATTAAAAAATCAAACAAATCTTCAATCTTTTTAATTTGCTAACATCAAGGACTGACTGCACGATCAAGGAAAGATTTTGTTTCCAGTCACTAAACTTTTTTTTATTTATTTAATCCCTTCACATTGACTTTTTTGGGATTTGACTTGGTTATTTATTTTTGTTACCTAGATATGGGGTTCTCGTAATGTCAATGGAAATTTTTGACACTCGGTTTGGAAAAATAAAATAAAATAATATTGATGTGAAACAATTGAATGTTAGGGGACCAAAATTAAAAGTATAATAAATATGGTGGACTAGAGTAAAAGGGTAGTGCAAATTGGATGACGTGTGTGTTACAGATGCCAGCACGTGGAGGCTTGCCTTCGTGTTCTTGCAACTTATGCGGCTACCTTTGGTGGCAGAACACCTCCATTAGCAATTGTATTGGAAGCAAAGCAACAGGATCTTCTTGTTGGAACAGTGCGTGGAGTGGTTGGTGGCGCGCGAAGACCCATTTTTCTTTTTTCCTTCTCTTATCTCTTTTTTGTATCCTTTCCTTGAAATTTATGATGCTCTATCAAAAAACAAAATTGTCTTGTCATTTTTTTATTTCAAATTTGATCTTTATTTTTTTATTTATATTTTTTTTGTTTTAGGTCCTTATTTAGAGTTGATTTTTTTTTAATTTCATCATTCGATATTAAATTGGTTAGGAATTGGGCTTCATGATTTTTTTATGAGGTGATCACGGTCTCATGACCTTGATTACGAGTTTGAAATATTAACCTGAATTGACATCAATCTTTTTTTAGATTTTTTTCTTACACCGATTTTCTTTTTCAGTTTCATCTTTCAACATTAGATTTTTGAAAATTAAGCTTCATGATTTTCTTCACTTTTATTTATAAGGGGTTATCTCGGTCTCGTCACTTAGGTCTTTGGTTTGACGGGTTAGCTCTGGTGACTCGGGTATATTTTTGAGTTGTTTTTTTAAGAATAAATATTTTTTTTATTTTATCCTTTAGCATTGGGTCAATTTAAGAATTGAGTTTTATAGTTTTTTCCTGTTTTTCCTTCTATTAGGTTTCTTGTTCGCATGAGTCAGCTCGCGGGGTTTGGTGGTCTTGCTCAGGTTTACTAGTTTTTTTTATCCTTTTTTTTTAATTTTTTTTCAATACCATCCTTCTTCATTTGAATTGTTGGGAATTGATATCATAATTTTTTTCAATTTGCTTTTATGAGGTTTTCTCAACCTCACGAACCGGGTCACAAGTTTGATATGCTAACTCGAGTTTGGTAGGGCAATTAATTGCTGGTGTGGCTTTGTTTTTTCTTTCTTTCTCCTTTCCCAAAAATCACAGGTTATTCTTCTTTGTTGTTGATATTCCAACTTCAGTCCTTATTTTTTTGATTTATAATTTTTTATTATTAGCTTTTTTGTAAAAGTTTTATTTGTTTTCAATTTCTTTTCAATCCCAATTTGTCTTATATATTTTTTTAATTTGTTTCTTATTCTTTTGATTTTTATTTTTTTGACCTTGGTCCTTTTATAAAAAAAAAAAATTTGGTTTTAAATTTCATCATTCAATCCAAATTTGTGGTATATTATTTTTCCAATTTGATCCTCATTCTTTTTAATTCTTTTTATCTTTTTCTTAAATTTGTAATTGTCCTCTAATTTATTTTTTATTTTGATTTTTATCCTTATTTTTTAAATTGCTACCTTTTATTTTGGATCCTTTTTGCGTGATTATTTTTTTTCTCCGATTTCATCATTCATCGTTTGATTTGTTTGGGATTGCGTTTCGTGGTTTTTCCATGCATGGTGCTGCCAGACTAATTAATGACTCGTTTCATGGGTTTGAAAAGTTAATGAGAGTTGACATCCTTTTTTTAGCTTATTTTCAATTCTGGTTTCATCATTCGATATTAGTTTTTTTTTATAAAAAAATAGCTTTGTGATTTTCCTTGATTTCTTTTCTTATAGCCCAAGACGCGAGTTTGATGGGTTAACCTAGGTCGACCCACCTCTTATTGCCCAAGTTACATGTCTATCATATTAACTCAAGTTGACTTGCGCTAGTTTTTTTATCCTTTTTTTTTTTATCAAATTCCATCATTCCATGCTTAATTGGCTGAAAATTTAAGAACATCGTATTCCACTCATGGAAAAAAGTTTTTTCCCCAAGTTATTGTGATTTTTTTTGTTTGTTTACTATTGTTACTTATTTTTTTTATTTGATTCAAATAAAACTAGCTTACTTGACCAATTGGGGCTATAACTCGGGTCGTAAAGTTTTCTTTTTTATTTAAAATGCGCCTGCGATACTTGAACATTGTTTTTTACAAAAAAATAATAATTCGGACCGCAACTTAGCGTAGACCCACGTCCAGTGGATCCTAAACCAAATTAAAAGAAACTAAAAGAGGTAGTGATTTCACCGTAGTATTTTTATCGTGGATCTAAACTCATTGCATGTGAATTGAAATAGTAAAATTAATGATTTTACCCTTATCAACAAAATACAATTGGCTTTGGCAGTGGGGGTATAATTGTCTTTTTTTTTGTTTTTTACACAATAAAAGAACTAATATACTCTTTGAGGCAAAAAAAAAAATGCTTTGGTGGGCAGGGGCGGGCAGGGGCTTTTTTTACTCTTTTATTTTGAAAGCACAGTAAAATAACTACATTGCCCTTGAATTCAAACTGTCTTGAACTAGGGTCAATGTTGTTTTTTGTTATTATCGAGTCTGATGAGGGGAAATTTAGTGTTTTAGCATATATAAAATATTATTTAATGTTAAAAGGTGAGTTGCGTGTGTATATCACGCAGGCACGCGTGGAAACATCCGCACTTTTTGGGTGGTGCATATAGCGTCGTCCAATTACCAAACTCCAGCTTCAACGATGATGTTTTAATTATCACGGCAGCTCCTCCATTCCTGGGTAGCTTGTGTGGCTAAAAGATATCGGGTTTTGTACCGACAATCGTTTTTTTCTTTATTCTTTCCTCTCTCCTCTCCGATTTCAGTGTCTTCCCTTGTATATTTTCAAAGCAACTCTTTAATTTGTTTTTCTTTCATATTTTGTTCATATTCTTCTTATTACTATTTGTTTTATTTTAAACAATCCATAGAATTAGAATTTTCTTTCAATTTAATCCTCATTTGTGTTCTTTCAAATCTGGTTCTCATTATTTTGATTATGATTTTTTTAATCATTCTCTTAATTGAACTATTTTTTTTAATTGCATCCATCAATATTTTTTATCATTCCCTTAATTGAACTAATTTTTCAATTGCATTCCTCAATATTTTATTATATTTTATTTTATATCAGATTTAGTTCTTGTTCTTTTAATTGTTATTTGTTTTGTTTTTAATCTCTTTTTTTTTAACTTTCTTTTTCAATTTTATCCCTTAGCATTTTATTGATCGAGATCTTGTTGATCTGGAATTTGACCTCGTAAATTTTTTGGGTTTGCCTTCTATGGGACGATTTCAGACTTAGGACCCGTGTTACAGCTTTGAAAGATTAGTATAGGTTGACTTAGGTTTCTTTTCAAGTCTTATTTACACTTGATTTTTTTTTTTTCTGATTTCATCCTTATATGAGATTATTTTAATCTCATGTGACAGATCACAAGTTTCGCGGGTTAACCCGTGTTAACTTGGGCCAATTGTTTTTGTTTTTTTTTTTCAATTTATCTGTTGTTGTTATTTATTGTTATTTATTATATTATTAAATCAACTGAAGTTATTGAATCTAATAAAATTAATAACCTAATTTTCAAATTTCTTTTATCTTTTTAAAAATACTGTCATCACTTATATATTTTTTTAACGTTAAAAAAAATTTAGTCTATCCCCATGAGATACCACAGGCTACAAATCTAAGTTAATCCCCTGGAAAAAAAAATCTCTCACTCCGGGCCTGTTTGGGAGTGTGGTTGCGGTTTTTTTTAAGTGTTTTTCATACCGAAATGTATCAAAATAATATTTTTTTATTTTTTAAAAATTATTTTTGAGATCAGCATATCAAAATGATCCAAAAATATAAAAAATTAATTTTTAACAAAAATAAAAAATTAAATTTTTTGAAAACGCGAGCTCGAAGACGATAATTCAATTAAACACAGTCATACCACTGTCTATTTTATTTTAAGGTGAGGCATATGACAAAGGAGAGTAGTTGATGAGATAGATTTTATACCTTATTTGTCTTGCACTCCTTCCATAACCAGCTCTTCAATATCTCTAACTCTCAACTTCACCACCATACAAATAAATTGGATTCAGGCATCCTCGTTACTTTGAGAATCCATCCAGATAAATAACTCAATCTATTTGATAATTCTTTTATATATACTCATATTTATTATATTCTTTAATATCTCATTTATCAGGTTTTTTTCATTTAAAATGATTGAATTGTTAAAAAATAATCTTGAATCTTATATGAACAAGAATATAGAAAAAATCTTTAAAAAATATTATTATTATTATTTTTTATATAATTTTAATGATCTTTAATGATTGAGTAGTTTTAAACTTTTTATTTCTTTAATAATTTTCTCAACCTCGTCCTACATTGGCCACGGTACAAACAACACAGTTGACAGAGGGGAGATATAAGTTTTGAGTTCGTGAATAGAATTCAGGTGTCAGCCCCAGAATACATAGAGAGAAACTAAAACAGAGAGAGAGAGAGAGAGCGCGCACAGTATCTCTCTCTATCATTTTTATTCTAATCTCTCTCTCTCTCCCCATCTACTTTTTAAACCAGAATTTCTTTTCATTCCAGGTAACTTACAGACTCCTTTATTATCTTGTGTGCTTTCCTTTCCTTTGTATTCTTTATTGAGTTCTTGATTGTGTGAATTGGGTTGTCAATCTTGGAACCTGATGGGTTGGCTTGCATGGTTTTGATGATTGGTTAGGACCCAGAAGTTGAAAGTCTTGATCTTTTTTGTTTGATCAAGATTCGGTAAACCCTATAGAGTGAGAGATAAATGGCATATGGGATTTTGATTGTTTGCATGTGACTGAAGGGAAGGGTTGGTAATTGGGTTGTGGTAACTTGATCAAGCTTTGAAAATTATTGGGTTTATCTTTTTTGAGTGATTTATGTTTAATTGAAGTGCGAGCGATGGGAGTTAAAGATTGTCAATCGTGGTGGTTAATGATAACTAGGGTTAAAAGTACTCTCTTTAGATATGTAGAATGTGGTAAGAGAGTGTTCTTTGTTCTCTCTATCTGTTGGTCAATGGAAATGTCCTAAATGTTTTTATCTGGGCAGTAGTTTAGTTTTGTATATTTGAATTTACCGTTTGATTTTCCCTTTTCTACTAATTAGCTTGGAATTGGGTGCAGGACCCAATTCCAGATAAGCTGTTTCGATGGTAGAAGCTTGGATTTTGAATTCTTCTAATTTAGAGTTTAAATTGAATTTCACTTTGTGGAGCGAAATATGAAGTAAAAATATGTCGGTAATGTCCCTTAGGACTGAGACATTACTTCTTGGAGCTTGATTTCTTTATGGCCTGAAGTTGATTTCGGTAGGAAAACACAACGCAAGTGTCTGCACATATATACACATGACATGGAATTAGAGTTGTTCGGGAAACTTGTATTCTGCTCCTGGTAACAAGAACACAACGAACTCCAAGGTGGGAATGTTACTTGGCTACTTAATGTAACGCCGGAGAATGCTTCTCCTATGATTTGCAGGCTCAACGTTCCATTAACCATCCGTATAAGTTTTCCAATTTAATTATAGAAGGTTGAGGAGGAATTGGGAAAACACAGTCATGACTGTTGTAGCAGTATTATAACACACTAACTTCTCAAATTGGAACATGATGATATGTTTCTCCTTTATGACCTCTTAAAATATTAACTAATAGCTGCAGCAGGGACTCCTGAGTAGTCATCATCATCTAGTGAGTGATATCCTACCGAGTCAGTAAATAATGGAAAGAATATCAAGAATCAGATCAATGCTGTTCATCAGGGTTGGGTGCAGGACTTGTTATGTTATTCACACATATTGTTACCATCTTTATGTGTTTTGCAAGTCTGGAGATTTTTCTGATCGTCTCATAGGACACACATGCATGGCGCTCACACACGAGCACACATGTACTCACAAAAAACAAAAAACAAAAAAACCAAAGAAAGAAAAAAAGAAAATAAAGAAAGAAGCAGAAACATTGTTTCGAGCTGTCTTGAAGTACATATTGCTTTGGCAATACGTGTATATGGTGGTGGCAGCCAAGATTTTCTTATATGCGACAATGTTCTGCTTACCTGTTTTTGTTATTTGTTCCGGCATTTCTGCTCCTTATCTCTCTATCTCTCTCTCAACAATGATGTATTATGACCACAATGAGGGGAACTTCAGTCCCTTTTATAGGCGTTAGTGCACTTATTGACTTATTGTTTCCGAAGGAGCCTTATTTATGTTACCAACATAACACTGTGACTTATCTGGTGACTTATTGTTTCCGAAGGAGCCTTATTTATGTTACCAACATAACACTGTGACTTATCTGGTTGATATACAAGCATCCTGTTGCCTCATCCCAGCAACTCCCAAACCTAATCTCCTGTATTTATTTCTTTTCCTTTCTTGTTTGTAGGTGTCCATTCATCTGACGAGAATGGGAAGTAATGTTGCTGATAAAATTCCGAAAGCTGGTGAGGCGGAAGGTTCTGAAACAAATATTGAAATAAAAATAAAAACATTGGATTCTCAAACCTATACTTTGAGAGTGGATAAACAGGTAATTTCTGGCTCCCACTGAACTGTGGCCCACGTCATTGCAGTGGGTATTTTATTGTAAACTTATCTTGTGTTATTATACTTTAGGTGATCAATGAGTTCAAATAATCAAATTACATCTTAAAGCTAGTTCTTAGGGAGCAATATGTATATCCAAGGACCGACCTTTTTCTGTTTTTATTTTTTATCTTTTTTCCACCTTTTTCAAGAGCTCCAAATTGCGTTTTGAGCATATTTCTATTGTCATAATGAGAGACAGAGAATTACTAGAATCTGAATCCTGAAAAAGACAAACAAGAAGAGGAAATTAGGTGGTCTTAACAATTACACTTAAAGCCTCTTCACCAACATAGTCAGAGGATTTCCAGTCCTTATAAATGATTTATTGTGTTGTGCCATTTATACCTGCCTAATTCCACACAGCTGACATGAAGACAACGGTCTCTAGCATCCAACTCCCTTTCCCCTCTCAAAAACTTCTCTTCATCAAGCCCTTAGGTAAAAACCTTGGAGTATTATCCAATTGTCCAACATTTTACCTACTATTCATGCAGAAAATACTGAGGAGCAGATCTCATGAGCGACCTGTCAAAAAGCAATCACAGAAGATCCTCTATTTCCCTGTGTCTTTTATACATGAAACACTGTTGAAACCTTTTTTGCCATCACTAGATTCTTAGTTGTAAGAATGTACCCTGCAATATAATCTTAATAGGGCCTGTACGCTAATATGTGAGTGAGGATTTACTAGTTGATAACTTGTACATGAATTTTGTTTGTGGAAGCCATTAATTTCATCATATTTTCACCTTTCTTGAATATCCTTGCAGATGCCAGTTCCTGCTTTGAAAGAACAGATTGCTTCTGTCACTGGTGTGCTATCAGAACAACAACGTCTAATATGCCGTGGAAAAGTTTTAAAAGATGACCAATTACTCTCTGCCTATCGTATCCTTTTTTCTTAAGATTCAAATGCAACTTCAAGTACATTATTTATCAGAAATATTGTGGACCCAAAGTGAGGAGATTGATAAAAATTTACTTCAAATTTCTGTAACAGTTTTGATGAAGGTACTTCATAAGTAGTGAACCAAAGATAGACATTTATTTCTGACAGTGAACTGTAAAGCCAGGTAGAAAAGTGGAAAGAGCTTATTAACACAATGTTGATGCAAAAGAGTTATATAGGGGCAACTTGGAGTTTGTGCATTGGCTGGTAAAAGGTTGAGTTGTGGTTGGATAGTGTTGCAGTGCTGTTCCTCACAGCTGATTCCAGCTATTCTGAAGTATAAATCCCAAGTTAGCTCACATTTTAGTTCTCCATGTCCATGAGATGTATCCTGCAATGCTAAACAATTTCATGTTTTCCATCAGCAACAGTAAATTGTAAGTCTGTGAAATACTAATATGGACATGAAATGGGAAAAAGCCTTGGCAAAAAAAGAGGTCAAAGGCATGTGGTATAAATACATATGACTGCTTGATTCTCTTCATTGGTTCTTCACTAACATATTTATAGGAGAGAGTGAATGACTTTGGACTATTTGTCTGGTTGAGAAAAGAGATCTGATGTCATATTTCAATTGATTCTAATCACACCCAAGCAAACACCCAAACTCACCTATGTATGTACTCCAAATAAGTCCACATCTGCAGTTTTTTTTTCCGAAGTAAATTGAGTTCTGCTAGTTTCTGGCAATTGCTTTTTGCGAGGGTAATTTTCTTGCTAGAAGGAAACTTACAATATGGGTGAAGCATTTGAATCAAAACATGTGTTGAATGAACTAGTTAGAATTTTACCTTTCCATAATAAATTTGCAAATATTAGATCTTGTATGGATTGGGATCTTCATTGATTTAACCAGTAACCTTTAAACCATCCTGCATTAAACTTTTTTTTTTGTTCCAAAAGGAAAATTGATGTGTACCTGTTATTTTTTTTTACTCAATTAGCATTATTGTTTTATTATATTTAGTGTTTGGTTTGGTTTATTCACTTAACGCAAGTTAGATGTTGAAGATGGTCACACCTTGCATATGGTGGTTCGGCAACCTATACCGCAATCATCTGAGGGCCTATCCAATCATCCAGGTTTTGCTCACCTTAACATTTGCTTGCATCATTTTCTTCAACTGTACTAAGTTTGTCTCAGTAATGGGTTGCGTATTCATTAAGCTGTGGAGGACTAGTTGTGGCGGTCCAAAGGTTCCCACAGATGTCCCACAACCGGTAAATGTCAAAAACAAAAAACTGCTGCACAAGGTAATTAATGGCAATAATGGATGATTGCCCCACATAGAGTGTTTAACACGTTACATCAGCTAAAGTATGGCTTCCTGTGCTGCTTTAATTATATTACTAAAAGCTTGGTATAGTACACTGTGGGGGGGGGCGGCCCCCCCCCCCCCACCAACAAAAAGAAAAAAAAAGAAAAGGAGGGGGGGAGAGGGTGTGGTAGTGAGAGAGAGA
>Ga0307517_10011935_pt1 | contig 11991 bp, 16 predicted proteins | sample 23_EM_MG_FD_194515 | JGI IMG/M metagenome (GOLD analysis project Ga0307517, IMG submission 194515) | Populus trichocarpa ectomycorrhiza microbial communities from riparian zone in the Pacific Northwest, United States - 23_EM | ecosystem: Host-associated > Plants > Roots > Unclassified | place... | reverse complement strand
GAATTTGCCGGCAATTTATTAGCAATTTATTCACAATTCACCTATCCCATGAGTTCCAAGATCTCTAAATGTATCCTCTACTTCGCGTCATTCCCGCGAAGACTTGAAAAGTGTGGAAGGTATAACCGACCTTTCCTTTCGGGACTGGCAGCTGGTATTTGTGGCTGCACAGCTCATGTCTGGTGTCCCGCAAATAGATGTGGTTCTTTTAACGGCGGCAAGGGGAAAGTGGGTACTTGATATTGAAGGGAGATAGTGCAACATACAGTGCGTGATCTGGGGATCAAGGGTAGTATATGTTGAAAGAAAGGACAGGCGAAAACAAACGGACCCAAGCTATATCTGACGACGACCTCTCCCAGTCCCAGTCGGTGCTTTACGTTTTTTGAAGAGACTGCCAGCAGGAGGAGTCTCAGATAGCTGTGGTGGTTGACCTTCTTCTATTTTGACATCAAGCTCGGATTTGATGTCCGCTTTACTATCGGTCGCCGATCCGTTCTGCAGCTGCCCCACGGTTTCAAAGATCACATTCCTCGCGGTTTGCTCCAAATTTGGCAAAGGTTCACTCCACTGGGGTTTAGCCCACTTGGTTGAACTCGAGGATGCATTTCCCACCCCAGTTGACGTCGGTACTTCTGTCTTAACATTGACGCTAGTGGACGTTGGTCCAAGTGCATCTTGCGGCGCGGGTTGAGAAGGATCTCCGGGCCGTTTCCACTGCAAGGAAGTCCATTTGGGCGCGCTGGTCGTCGGAGCTTGGGAATTCGTCAACGCCCCAGAGGACGAGCCAAGAAGATTTTCCACTTTAGGCTCCATAGGCTCTTCCTTCTTCTTGATTTTTATTGGTATTAGCCCTGGGTCATATATTTCGCCGAGACCGGTGTTGACAGTTTTTTTTCGCAACTTGAAGGCACGAGCGTCTTCCTCGTCTGGCGGCGCTTCGGCTTCTCGCTTCACACGAGCTTCCGCAGATTCTTGGGTATCAGGTGGCTCAGATTCTCCGTGTTCCGAGCCGTCTGGGGGTTGAGGTGAGGTGATGACCTGCCATTCTCCTGCGACGCCTTGAGATCGTCGGGCTTCAAGTTCTGCAGCGATTCGCTCTGCATCCGGGTCGGAATAGCCCAATGATTCGGCGGTGCTGTAGTTTGCAAATGGATTCGATGGTTTGGCCGTAGGTTTCTTCGGTGCAACTTTCGATGTCGACGCGATAGGTGCAGATGCTTTTGCTCGACCTGCACCCACATCGTCAGCGAATGCCGCAGCGGCTGCCTGGAATAAGACATGAATTAGTTTTTAGTAGAGCACCAGAGTCATAACAAACGCACCTGTTCTACGCGCCTCATCTCCCGTTTCTCCTCCTCCAAATCCTTCTTCTGCTTCTCGCCGGACTTGTAAATCCCTCGGATGAAGCGCTCAACACTTCCCTTGTGTCGGAGGCCATTTTCATGCTGCTGTCGTGAGGGCGCATCGTCGGCAATGTATATGTCGCAGTACTTGCAGAAATACTTCTTTTTTGATACCCAGTATTCGCTCATTTGTGTCAAGTGATGGTTTAAAGGAGATCGGTTAGGCTGACGTAAGTTAGGCGGTAAGACGGATTCAGTTGAAGCACTTACATACTTTACAGTATCATGGGACCAATACGACCATAAGGTCGGATTTATTTCCCCGCAACGTACTTATCACTCCAAAGAGCTTCAGGACCTAAACTTCTAGACTCGCCTCCAGTCTCTATGGGTTCTACTTCTTGTTTTAGGGCAGGTGGAAATGTAGAAAATTGACGGATTCTTAAAATGGACAATGGAACGGGTAACAAATCTGATCCCGAATCGGTTTTATCCATAACGTCTGGTTTCGAGACTACTAAACTTCAGGGACAGCAGCATTAATGCCGTAATTTCTCACCACCCTATTTGAGTTTTGCGTGGGATACCACGCGAAACATTTGATATTCAAGTGAGGTCCTTTGGTTCCTTCTCTTTATTCTTGACCACGGCCTGCAACGACCCCGAAACACGTTGGACACGAAGCCGTCATCGATGGAGGAAACCCCCGTCAGGTCGGCCGACCTCGACGCTGGACCCTCCTTCGATTCTGACAAGGCAGCTGAAGAGCCCAGTTCACGAATGGTTGAAATGACAACTTCAGACCCCCCGGCAGGAGCATACCGCTTGTACAGACGGCGTTTCATCGGTCTTGTCGCGCTTGTAAGTTGTCCTCTGCGTTAGAGGGACTAGATGCCCTCTAATATTTTTCCATAGGTGTTTCTCAACCTCGCCTCTGCCATGGCTTGGCCATGGTTCGGCCCCATATCAAATAACGGCAAGCTGAAGCCCGTCATCCATTCTAACTGCGTCATTGACCTCTATTCATCCAGCTGCCGCCGAATTTGGCATAACTCTGAACCAGGTTAACTGGCTTGGAAATATTGTTGCGCTCATATACCTCCCGACTGCTTTATTTATTCCAATAATTATCTCTCGATATGGGATCCATCGATGCGTGCGTGGCTTTCTTTCTCGAAAGCAACACGAAAGCTCTCAACCAGCAATCATCATTTAGTGTCAAATCGGCGGAGTAGCCCTTCTACTCTCCGCCTGGATACGCTACGCAGGCACCGCAAAGTCATTGTCACCGAAAGGTGCTTACGCTCTCTTAATGGTGGGCCAAGTAAGTCGGTATTTACTTGTGGCCTTCTCACTGTTGATGTACCGGGTACGCTCGCAGTTGTTCGCCTCTATTGCACAACCGATATACCAGGTCATTGGTCCTAAATACTCCGAAACATGGTTTAATCTCAACGGACGGACGACAGCTACAATGGTAATTGCAATTTGTAGGTTTCTTTTTTTCATATACAATTTATGAAGTCGGAGGAATCCCAATTGTGAATTATGTAGCAAATCCTGTGGGTGGAGCTCTGGGACAGCTCATTAGTCCACTAGTGGGGGACACCCGACAATCAGTACGTTTTTCCAATCTCAATTTCGTCGTCGTTCTGGGCTGGGACATTGACTCCCAAAGTACAGATCCTTATCCTAGGAATTATGTCTACGGTAGTTGCTCCGCTGGTCTTTCTCATCCAAAGGGCGCCTCCCACCCCACCTAGTATGGACCAAATTCGCAAGATATTTTTGTTTGCTAATTTCATGCGTAGCATACGCTGCATCTCAGAAACCGTTTTCGCTCATTTCATTATGTCATGCAATGTTAGGTATGGAAGTTAGACCTGCTGCTCGTATGACGATCCGGGAACGCTTGGACTTCACGATTATTATCCTCATTTTTGGAATTTTGGTGGCTGCGTTAGCTTTTCTCTATTGATTTTCAATTGACCAGCATGCTGATTTCATTTTTCAGTTCGAACTCTTTTGGCATCTTATCCGCCCAGATTCTCGTGAGTCAAAGGGTATCTTGTATATCATCTCACTAACGGACTGCAGCAACCTATGGGCTACTCTGCAGATGAAGCTGGTTTTATGGGTGCGTGCCTGCTTTTAAGTGGTATGGTCTCCGCGATCGTCACTGCCCCACTATTCGACCGGGTCTTTACCTACCATTTGGCGGCAACAAGCAAAATATTTGTGCCTTTCGTTGCAGTGGGATGGTTTACCCTTATCTGGGCAGGTATGTATTCCGCTTCTGATACGCCTACCTTCTGAAATTCATGATCAACGTTATTCCTACGCGTAGTGAGACCCAACAATACGGCAGCTTTATTCGCTATTATGGCGGTCATCGGCGTGGGTTCTCTCCCAATGCTCGCGGTAGGTATGGAACTCTGCTGCGAGATTACCAGGAATACGGACGGTAGCTCTGCGATAGTTTGGTTTGCGTACGTCTTCGTACCAGTGTCTAAACTTCCTTCTACTAATTCATCCCTATTTATAAGTGGGAATCTCTTCACTGTTGCGTTCGTTTTGAGTAAGCAATCATATTTGTTGTTTTCACGGGTCGCAAGACTGACTTTGTTCATAGTTGGAGGCGCGCTTCGCGCAGGGCCGGATGCGTCTCCTCCATTGAATATGAAAAAACACCTCATATTCCAAGGGGTCATCGTTCTAGTCATCTGCGCGACTATTTTCCTCCTCCATGGTGTCCAGCGACGGAAAGTAGCCGATGAGGAGAAAATGCAGGAAGCACTTTCAAATCAAGGAGAGATGAATGTCATGCTTTCGTCTTCATAAGATTTTGGGTATGGTAACAAGAGCCACAACAGTATGTCACATGTCTTAATGTGTTCCGGCTGTTGCTTTGCTCGTTGCATTTTTCTTTTTTGGGTATAAGGTTGAGATCCCACCTTACTTGTTTCTCGCAAAGATAATGTGCGCCATGCGTCGTGATACCAATTAGGTTAGAGTCCACCTCAAGTGGGAGGTGGTTGTGTTTAAGGTTTCTGCGACAATATGAATTTCCTCGATCTTTTGAAGGAGTCTTAAGCGTTTACAAAGGGGTTGTCGAGATACACAAATCCTAGCGTTGTCTGTTTTTCTATTGATCGTCTTTCTTTTGAGAGTTGGGTGTTAGAATATTTTAGATGTGAGGAGTCTGGGGGTACGCTTTCGGGCATTGATCATGGGATTCCGAGATTGCAGAATTTGTAGAATAGAAGTGGGATTAAGTATGGGTTCAATAAGGTGTGTGACTCTTTGATCTACTTCAATTAGCAACAGCTGTTGTTACAATTGTTTCAATATGTATCTACGTCTATGAGACTGAGGCTAAGAAATCAATCACGATAGGCCATTATTTAGTAAAGTCGCGAGTACCGGGTCGTTATGTAAAACCTTTTGGGAAAAAGCTACCGGCCTGCGATTAGAAATGTATGTAGAAATTTTTGCTAGGGCACTTGTTGAGAGCCGCCATTGGTTTCTGGAAATCACCAAAGATCCTGCCTGCAAGTCGTATTGATGAGAGATGCCAATCCATGGTGATGTGGGATTTAAGGCGTCGTTGAACAGAATATGCCACAAACTCCTCAAAATACATGTGGGACAGGCGGAAATCACGACATCAAGTGTATTTTGGCTGATAAGTAAGTACAACTGGCGCACCGTAGGCAGGGCGCACTAGTCGTTGTCCCATCTTGTACCGCTTCGCTTCTTCGTACCCGATCCTCGCCTGCTCAAGCATGTCCCGTAACAGTCCCTTCTCTTGTTCATTGAGTCCCTCCAAATTTGGTTGGTTCTCAAATGCTTCTCCCTCAGCTTCTGCAACTACTTCCTTAACTCTCTTCCAAACCTCTGTGTTGTTGGGAATCATCTCGTCCAGGATAGCTCTGGTATCTTCGGCTTTGGCCTCCAGACAGACGGCCGCAAAAGCCACGAGTGACATCCACTTCGGAAGTCCTACAGTGTCCAACCTGAGGTTTCCGAGTATGGCAGTCGTCAAGATTTCCTTCTGTAAGTCTTGCCTGTCAACCGAGGCCAAATACGCGTTGAATATCCAGGAAACGCTAAGCGAGGACAGAAACATAATCTGTCCAAAAAGCTTGCCTTGCGGTATGATGAAGAGCTGGAGGAGGAACTGTGTCGTAAGAGCTAGAGAAATAAAGCCGATATTGTGATACTTGGGTTCACTTGTGTAACGGAGGTTGAACCTTCCTCTCGTGACCCTGGCGACGACTCTCTCGGACCCTTTCACCACCATAACCCGCGATCCAGCTGGGCCCAAGAGAATGCCATCGCCCGGTGGAGAATACTGGGAAGATGTTGGAGGTATGAATTCGAGCGTCGCTGATCCAATAACATAACACGACAACCCATTGCAGATGACCCCCAGCATAATCATTGCGAAACAATACCAATCTCCGAAAATTGCGCAAATTACAGCGCTGCCTATGCTGAAACAAATTGGAATAATAGCGAATGGGTCGAAAGGCGAAGCAGGCAGAGTGATGGCTCCCTGGAGTTCGGATTCCTGCAAGGTTACGATAGTGAGGAGTGAAGGTCCTAATCTGGCTGCTGTGGGTTTGGATTTGCTACAATATTCCATCAATAGATATGCCAGGTGTCCTGTGGCATTTATGCGTGTTCCAGAATGTGCACCCACATAACGAGGGCCGACTTTTCCGTCCAATTCAAGCATCGTTGCAGGGTCGACATTTACCCCAGGGTACAGACCGTCCCAAATCTTGGATTTAGCAAGAACTCCGTACTTTTTCGCGACATAATAACTTCCAGGGGAATTGTACCATCCTAGCCAACGTCTACCCTGGACAAGGTGCACGCTGGACATGGCTGCGAAAGCTTCTTCACCGCCAAAGAAACCTGCGATCCCGGCCACATTCAGGTTGAAATGCACATCTTGAAAGGGAATCTTCATTGGTATGACAATGGAAAGTCAGGAACTAATGGACAAATTTCAGTGAACTCATCTCGATGCTCGCCATAATAGAAGAAGCACTAACCACGTGAGGAACAAGTGAGGATGTATTGTACTTTAATACTACCAGACGTCGATGTGTAACGAGGCCTACAGGATATCTGTTAGCAACATTGCGTTTTTTCGGGGTGGCTGGGCACACTAAGAGGATGTTCGTGTTTGAGATGACCGAACTGTTTGTAGGCAAAGTAGGAATAGGCTTTGTGTTGAACGAAAAAGCCCTGGGTCGATAACGCGTGATGCTTGAAGTGTGGCCGCTTTCGAGCGTAGGGTCTACCTTGGAGTTGGTACAAGCAGTGGCAGCCGGAAAGAAATCCCATTTACATATATTGGTGGTTCACGTGTCCTGTAAGAACGGGGATATGAGAAAAAAGGGCCTTGAAATAGTTAATTTGAAAAGATAACAAGTACGTGCCTTAAGCTTATGTTCGAGCGGATGTAAGCGGCAATTACAGTTTGATTATCATTGATTGGTCAATGAAACATTCTGGTAGGCTGATATATCACAGATGTCAGATTTACAACTTAGGGGTATCTAATTAGATAAAAAGACATACGTTCTGTCTTCTTCCACCCCCTTCAGTTATAAAATATCCCGCTCCGGAAATGGATGCGAGACCCCAACGACCCCTCACATAGGTGCCCAAATCCAAAATGGGTCATGTGCATGAACCCTTACATTTTTTCGACATGTATATTTTGTTGCACGGAGGAAAATGGGACTCTATAAATGTACTTCTTTTTGTCTAAATTTGCGTCAGGCCAGCGGAAGGCAGAAAAGACATACTAATGTGAACACTGCGGCTCACAGCACTCTGTTAGAAACCTTTGGAATGAACATGCTATCGCAAAACACTGCATAAAGACCGGAAATCAGCGATACATAATGTCAGCCGAGGATACCTCACGATAGATGGAACTGAGGCCCTATCCATGGAGGCAAATTTAGCTATAGTAGGACTAGCCGACAACAAAACCGGTAAATTAGCTGATTTTGTCCAGATGGCAACCGGTATGAAGGCAAAGGTGCTATTGAATCTAGCAACGGAGGCTCTTCAAGCCAGACAAAGGAACAAAGCTGATATTCCAAGGTCTACCACTTGGAGTGATACCGCTGACACCATCTCTAGCCAAATTTTCGGTAACAGGCAGAACCGAAAAAGCGTTCGAGATCGTAAGGCGCCAATATGCCATGACAGCCGGGTATGCTTTCATAGACTACAAATCTCAAGGCCAGACTATTGAATATGTTATTATTGACATTGGAAAACCACCCACAGGCACGCTCTCACCATTCTCCGTGTATGTGGCACTTTCGCGAAGCAGGGGAAGGGACACCATATGCCTGCCGAGAGATTTTGATGTTAATCTCTTCCAAAACCATCCATCTGGAGTGTTGAGGACCGAAATGAAGAGGCTTGAGGAATTAAATGAAGCAACCAGAAAGGGATGGGTTAGGCAGCAAAGGTTAATGAAATAACCTGCCATGCCTCTAACTGCTGTCACCCGTGCGACATTTCGTTTTCGAAAAACAAACTCTCCCAGAGTCAAATGACCCACGGAACTGGACGTTATTGACGAATGGGCAGAGCTCCGACACGCGGATGCTTCAGTCAAGGTCGATGTGTGCGTGATCAAGTCGAAGGCAGCGGAACACACCCCGCCGGCCTCGATGGCGATACCCTGCCCCTGTCCAATGGGATGGATGACCGAAGCAACCGATGGCAAAGCAATGCAGACATGCGATCTCTAAAGGAACGACAGGCAGGTTAGCATCGCGATTTAAGTAGCAAAACCACAAGAACGAGTGGGTGGTATTCAGTAAATTTAAGCCATGAGCCTCCATGAGCTGGCCACGAAAATCGGTATTACCAGCACACAATAGAATCGGCTCAGAGGCGTTGAACACAGCCAATGCACCGTTAGACCATGTAGCACAGTAGCATGCAGTGTGAAAGTAGAGGATAGCGAGAACAAAACAGGCGTGCGTAATGCGAAGGCAGGTTCCGCAGAAGAAACTCTTCGTTATATTCGACATAGCCAAATATTTGGTAACAAGGAAAATTCTGAAAACAGCAAGGCGTTGGCGACGAAGTCGACCCCTAGTTTTATAAACACGAATTATAAGGGCCGCTAGACATCCGGACAGATTGTAGGTGAAAGCATGGAATGTTTAGTGGCAATGAACAGATTCGACTGGAAGACGCGTGTGTGGATAACATGTGTGATCCTGTGAATGAACGGCTCGATCGGACCTGGTGGAAGCTCATAATGCATAGCTATCCTTGTACGCACCGCCATTCATGATTCCATGTAAACCAGTAACCTGCAACTACTTTGACTCACAGCGAGTCTGCCATAAATTGCAGTCCTGAATCTGGGAACTTGTTCAGGCTCTCCCACTATCCACTACTTTCCATAATGGAGCCATCTGTCTACGCGGAACGCAAGCAGCTTTTCATCCAGAAACGCAAGGCTTTCAAAGAAAACCCAGAGTCTGCAGCCGACCTCGTGGCATACGCAAAAGGCGACAATGACCACAACTACACCGTCCTGTGAGTGGTCGTCGTCCCTTGAAGAACGGCCGTCTTTCTTGAAACCCACGGGAGCAAGTACTGATTTTTGGGATAGGAAAGGCTTCATTCCTCATGCTTTGATCAGCAAACAAATGCCCGGAGGTCACGGACGCTGGGAAAAATCCGATAATGTCTTCTCGGTGCGCATTTACTTGCCCATGGGCTGAAGCCAGAGGATTCAGATTAATCTTGGTTATTTTCCTCTTCAGGACTTCGCGAGGAACCACCCAGATCAGGTGCTTTCGGAGACGGATGATTCTCTCATTATCGGGAATGTTGCGAGCCATGATAAACGCCAATATCTTGCTAAGTGGGACCCTGACGGTCAGGATAAAATAGGCGCGGCTGGTATGTCGTACATGCACATTATGGTCATCCCAAAGAGGAGAAGTAAAGTCCTTTCTATTATATATTGGAAGAAATTCCGTTGATATTTGCCTACCCTTTTCAGTTTACAACGCTGTCGCCTTAGATGATACTGCGATTATCAAGGAAATGATAGTACATTTCCGCGACTTCTGGAGCAGACCTGAATCCATAAATAAGGTCACTGGATGGTTGAAAATAGCCGTGGAACGACGTGCCTCAGCCGTCAGAGCTTCTCTTGAGTCCCATGCCCCGGACAAAATGGACGAGTTTGACGCCGTGATGAAGGAAGTCTTCGCATCGAGCGAGAAATTCGCAAATGACCTTCATCTGCAGCATCACCCAGCAGACGACAAAACGTTCCTGCTCGGATTCCATCCCGCGCCTGAAGCGAGTATCGGATACCTTCACATGCATGTCATTCTGATGCACCCCGAATTTCGTCAGTTCAGCACTGAGGTCCATGATTGGAAGACGGTCCCAGCGCAGGCTGTTATTGAAGCCATTGAAGAAGACGCTGTGACAAGAAGGTGCGATACTCGTTCGACAAAGCCCTGGTGGAGGCGCACGCTTACGAGTCTTGGGTTGGTGCCTTAGCAGGAACGGTACCCAGGTGTAAGGATTTTTTCTTCTATACTCCTTTCCGCGACACCGTTCCAACTATCCATCCATAATTCCCTTAGATTCTTTTCGGATACAAAACAGGGCCTTATACCATGGCGTCCTCGCCTATAACTGATAACCCAAGGATAACCCGTATTTTCATCACATATGTTAACCGCATTTACTTCCTTCCGTTCATTTTATTCATTATCCTCTGTATCCTCTGTATTATGCTCTAATTATGGTTGCCCAGATGATGTCCAATTACAATTTTGAAGCTCTAATTTTGAGTTTGCAGGCAGCGCAGCGCAGTGCAATCCGAGCAACGCCGAAGTCAAATCATTGCTTAGCTTGTCAGTGCATGTCAGCCTTCAGTCCTGTACATCTTCGTTGCGTCACTTCTGGATGGTATTTTATGTCACACTGTCGGGGAACTTAGTGTGCACGTACCAGAAGAATTCAACGCATTGAGGTTCTTATCCTTGTCTTGTAACTTGGAGAGTATAGGCCAGTGCTCTTGCATGGCAGAAACAAGTCCCCGTATGTGTGCTGTTTTGAAGATCAATAACTCATGATCATCTTCAACGAGAATATATCTAGAAATCGTATGTGAAATTGGGGCAGGAATCTCGCGAGCACAGAGCCGTTGTCCATTGACGTTTGCTACATCCCACTGAATGTGGGTGGAATAATGATCACATCTTAAGCTTAATTTCCAGGCGGCGGGGGCCCTCAGGCTGTCACCCTCTGTGGTGTGGATTGACGTTCGGATTAGTGGTAAAAATAGATTATGAGCGGCTAAACTCGACTTTCTGGATCTTTACATAATCTTGTCTAAATACCTACATCTTACCAAACTCTGTTCTGAGCAAGCGGGATGTATCGGGATGAATTAAATTTATTCAAACCGAGGGAACTTGAATAAGTCGGCAATGGAACTTAAATATATATGGGTCAAATCCTTATCTCTCGTCGATCCATATCCATACGACCGACTCACCTGCATTCAGTACTTCACATCCGTTGTCGCTCCCATTTGACACATCGATGGACCGTATCCGTATCACCCACGAAGAGGACGACGATGGTCCTGCTCGCTGGGAACCCCTGTCAGATAGCGAGGACGATGACCACTGGGACACAGTTAGCGAGGATGAAGAAGAAGTTGCCTCTACATCATTTTACACATCGATGGACCGTATCCGTATCACCCACGAAGAGGACGACGACGGTCCTGCTCGCTGGGAACCCCTGTCAGATAGCGAGGATGAAGAAGAAGTTGCCTCTACAATTCCGCCCTTGCTATCAGTCCCATCAACATTAGTGAAACCCAACGATTCTCTTTGTGGCGTGTGCCGGGCACTTGGGCTCACTCCTCGCCACTTTGTTGTCCTCCCTGGCGACGGTGTGACAGGGGACGAAGATCCGAACATTCGACTCGGATATGTCGACGACATCCAGAGGAAGTCTTACTGCCCACTGTGTCGCCTAGTTCTCCGCGCTCTTGGACCTGCACTTCCTGCTTACGAAGATGGTGAGCGAGTTGAACTTGCGATGGCGTGGAGTACGGATGGACCGCGGAACGATTACGGCCGTACCCCTCAAATTCGTGTTCTCAAACCCTATGCGCAGAAGGAAGGAGGGGATTTCTTACCCTTAACAGGACGTCGGCTTCATCTATTCCCTGAAATCACTATACTTGCAAACGACGCCCAGATTTCCTCTAAATCACTCTTTCCCCGACTCATTGCTGATTCGATCGATTTTTCGATGGTTCGGAATTGGATATCTATGTGCGAGGATGCCCATGGATATAAATGTGACATTTCAACGATGGTTGGTGAAAAAGTCGAGGATCCAGCCACCAAAATCCCTTCTTTTCGTGTCATCGATGTCATCGAAAATTGCATTACTCTCGCTCCCGAAAACTGCAAGTATGTGGCGTTGAGCTATGTCTGGGGCTTGATAGACCCCAAGACGATCTTACGCACACTGAAAGCGAACGTATCTGATTTACAGAAACCCGGAGGGCTTCTAAGGCCGAAATACTACAAAAACATGC